>Ga0255759_10004960_pt1 | contig 11426 bp, 11 predicted proteins | sample 101ome_20_FD_179959 | JGI IMG/M metagenome (GOLD analysis project Ga0255759, IMG submission 179959) | Coastal salt marsh microbial communities from the Groves Creek Marsh, Skidaway Island, Georgia - 101404AT metaG (version 2) | ecosystem: Environmental > Aquatic > Marine > Intertidal zone >...
GGCCGTTTGCTCCTGCAATTTTAGAAGAATATGCAAATGACTATTTTGAAGGACCTATGAATGAATATATGCAATATGTGGCGAAAGCTAAACATGATTATAGAAGCGTATCACATATAGACGGTACGGCAAGAGTACAAATTGTTAAAAAAAATTGCTCCAGTATAATTCGACCTGTGTTGGAAGAATGGTATGATGCTACCGGGTGTCCTATGTTGTTAAATACAAGTCTTAATATAAAAGGCAAACCGATGGTAAATGATTGGTTAGACGCAATGAACTTTGAAAAACAATATAAAGTGAAAGTATTCTAATGAAAGAATGGGACGAAGTAACTCTTTATGATTACTTGCCTATAAAATATAGGTATCCCTTAAATAACTGTATTACAGTTTTAGGACCTAAAAATCTGACTGATTCTAATTGTAATTTATTATCTTTTTATGATTTCAAGAAAGCAGATATGCTTATCAATAATTTAAAGAATAAAAAAGAATATGATTCGTCTTGGGGATGGCATAGTAAATTTTCAATTGATACAGCTACTAAAGAATTCCACAAAAAAATTGCACGTACTGCGGATCACAATCCCGGCTATATAAGATATTTTTTTCCGCTCTGGGTTGATGTAGTAGAAAAAAATTTAGACATTTCGATTGATAAAAATTATATTCAGTATTGTGATAATAATCACTCTATTTTAGATCAAGCAACTTATAGTATTTTTGACAAAAGACCTAAATTTTGTTTGATATTACTTGACTCTTGGTTAAAAGTTTCTGTTTTAGGACAAGAAATATCGCTTACTGATGTCAATAGCAATAATGAAGTACTCACTCAAGAATTTCATTCTTTAAGCACTGATTATATTAATCTAAACCAAACAATTTTTAGACCTTTTTTTGATAAATTAAGTTTATTACAAAGGTCGTCAAAAGAAATAGGCACACAAGTAATTATAGCACAATCTATACATCCGTTTGAAGGATTAGGACACAGTCATCCTCATATATGGTATATGTTTAATGAAATATTTAAACAAACAAAAAATACACACAATCAAACCAATAACGATAGTAACCTACATTTTATAGGATGGCCGTTTATACCAGAGTGTGATGGAGAAATTCTTGTTACTAACAAAATAGAAACAACCATTCCTTTTTGCTATAACTTACCTAACGAAAAAGGACACCAAGAAATAGCTGAAAGATTTATTGATAAAATAAATCAAATTCCGCAAAGGTTGATTTAAAATTTTTATTCCGGCGTTTATCATAGATTTCTATAAAACGACGAAGATTACTTTTTGTTTTTTCTGTAGTTCCTAAGTGGAAATTTGCAATTACCGTATTCTGGATAATAGTCAGCTTTTCTGATTCTATTGAGTTTAGGGAAAATGTCTGCTTTGCAGTTTCTAACCAATTCAAAGTTTTTTCTTCAGCAAAATTTTTCGGATCTAAAAATTCTGGGTGTTTAATTTGCGTAAAGTCAGCTCTTACTCTATGCTCTCCGTATTTTTGTTTGAGACAAACTATCCAATCGCAGAAATTAGTCATACTAGGCAAACTTAAAATTGTAACAGTACTCATAAATGCTACTTTTGTATTAGTAGTTTTTTCTAAAAGTAGCTCGATATTTGCTTTAAATTTATTCCAATTTAATCCATCTCTTATATATTCTGCTTGAGGCCCTGTAGCTTCGGCACTGGCATAAACTGTTATACTTTTGCATCTATTTTTTGAGTCAAGATCTGAAAGTATTTTACAAAAACTTTCCCAAGTTTTATCTGGCGGGCAACCGTTAGTATTAATTGCAAAATCTAAATTTTCGTATGAGCTTTGACTGATCATATCTATAATTTTAAAAGTTTCTTTGCTCATTAAAGGCTCTCCGCCTGTAATACGGAATTCGTACAATCCTTTTGCAATAACAGGAAACCATTTCCAAAATGCATCAATATAAGGGTTATACTCCCTATTTAGGATTTGTGGTACTGCATAGGCATTATACGGAATACCGTTAATGTTGTAAGGACCTTGTGATTTTACTTCTTCAGCCCATTTTGAACTAAAAGTAGGCCCACAATATGAACATGCTAAATTACAAGCATTTGAAAAACTAACTTCTAAACTTCTAGGAAATTTTACAGTATCTTCCCAAGTGCCTTCTATAATAGTGTTAGCATCAACTTCGCTCCACGGAGCTGCACTTTTCCGTACTCGGTCGCTCACTCCGGCATCAGTATCTTCTACTCTCCAGCAGTAATTACAATCAGGTAGTCGATGTCCTGCTCTCATAGCATCACGGTCTGAGCATTTTTTTTCTGTATTATGCAATAAAAAAGGATCTTTTTGAACAGCTTCGGCATCAATATGATTTACTTTAGTATGGTGACAACTATGAGTAAGCCCTGTGCCTAAATGGATTGTAGCTTGAGTCCATTTGGCTAGACAAAATCCAGCTCCTATTTGATTAAGGAATTCTTTTTTTATAGGCATAATTTATTAACATTTTTTTATTTTACGCAAGATAAAAAACAATAGCGCCATCGCCGCCGTTATTAGTTGTTGCTGAAGTACTCAAATAAGGGTAATATCTCGATGGCGGTCGTCCACCACGACCGGTGTTAAAAGATGGTTTTCTTGTGTCACTCGCTAATCCTGGTCCACTATTGCCGCCGGAGTTATACATAGTAGCACTTGTAGTAAAGTAGGACGAAACAGCTCTACCAGAGCCGCCGCCGCCGTAAGCAGGATTAAATGAAAGGGTTTCACCGTCAATTGTTAAAGTGGCATTATTCCAAGCGTGTCCACCTCCACCTCCACCATAGTAGCCGCCACCAGCGCCACCGCCGGCGCCATAGCCTTGAGCGTTGCCGCCACCGCCACCGTATCCTGCGCCGCCTGCTATGCCAGAAACATAAAATCCGACACCAGCAGCTCCGCCTGCTGATTGTGTGCCACCTCTACCTGAAAAAGAATTAGCATACTTTATAAAACCGTTGGTTCCGCCGCCTCCGGATGCATGTCCTAACTCCCAAGGCCAAATGCCGCCGCTTCCGCCTCCGGCAGCAAGCACAGTATTACTAACCGTAGTGTAACTTGTGCCTGAAAGAATAGCAGTAGCACCACCCCCTCCGCCTGCGGCGCCGTAGCCGTTGCCAGACGAATTATAACCGCCAGCTCCGCCATTTCCGTAAACGCTGCCTGCAGCTCCTTTTTGTGTGCCCGCGACACCACCGCCGCCTCCGCCGCCACCGTAACCGCCAGTACCTCCAGCACCGCCGGGTGGATTTCCATTACGGCCGCCGCCAGCAATAACCATTCGATAGTCCCCACCTACCATGCCTATACCTCTCGCTGCACCTGCATGCCCGCCGTACCCATATTGATATGACCCGCCACCACCACCGGCCCACATAACCACTGACAGGTTCGGCGCCACCTTATTAGGTATTTCCAGCGTATATCTACCCGGGGTAGTAAATACAGCGTCCCCTGCAAGAAGGTCGTAATCAACTCCATTTATAGTAATAATTGTACCACTACCACCTAGGCTGATTTGTTGTAAGAATACAGGTATAGCCATTACACGCTGCCTGATATAAATGCAGCATTGTTAGTAACACAGTTTACAGTGGCTACACCGTATGCTCCAAGAGATAAGGTGCTTCCGTTATAATTTACGCCGCCGTCGTCTGCTTTTCTAAACCATGATCCAAAGTTACTAATATTAATTGTATAGGAATTTGCAGTTTGATTAAACAATATAAAAACATCACCTTCTAACAAATTATTACCGTCTATGTTTATTGCGTTAGAAGCGGCTCCAAAAAATCTAAAAGTAGTCGACGAAGCTGTTGAAGGTATTGTATATGCCGAGGCTGAAAGATCGTGTGCTACTACATCACCTCTGCGAAGGTCGCCTTTATTGTCACTAACTGTACCACCGCTTGTAGAAATATTGCCTGTAGCTGATACTGTACCGCTTGATGTTGTAATATTACCACTTGATGTTGAAATACTACCTGAACCACTAAAGCTTGTAGCAGTGATAGCCCCAGATACCACAGTAAAGCCTGCACCTGGTACCCTAATAGTATTATGACTGGCGTTACCTAAAGTAATCTCATTAGACACTGTAGCTGAAGTAGGTTGTGCATTGCGCCCAATAATAATGTTGTTAGAACCACTCGTTAAATTAGACCCTGCTAATTGGCCTACAGCTACATTGTTATTACCTGTCAAACTTGCAGTCAGCGCATTCATACCTAGTGCAGTATTTTGTATTCCTATAGTATTTGATGTTAAGGCACTATGGCCTACAGCTAAATTACTCTTATATGGTGCTTGAGGACTTGGCGATGCTGCACCATATGAAAGTAAATCCTCTCCATCTATTTGATACGCACTATATTGTTGGGTACTATCGTCGTCGTAGCGTAGATCAACTTTGTTCCATACTGTGAGATTGTTTCTTATCTCAGCCGAAGCGTTCACTTGTATGTTTTCAAAAATAGAGATACCACTTGTAGCTGTTACGTTACCATTAAGAGACCCTGATACATTACCGATCAAATTACCAGTAACGTTACCAGTTACGTTGCCTGTAATATCACCTATTAGATCCCCAGCCTCGTCGATTACTGTATTACCGTCTGAGTCTACTACTGCACCCTGAATATTACCCACAAGATTACCTATTATATAATAAGGATTCTCAGGTGTACCCGGGTTAACAGTTAGATTACCCCCGCTTACGCTTACATCAGCATTAGTAACTGTAACTGTGCCTGTAGCACTTATGCTTCCAGAACTTATGGATCCGAAGCTAGAATTGCCTGTACCCGTAACGTTACCCTGCAGGTTGCCAACAAAGCCTGCATTAGACGTGACTGTTGTTCCTGTAATTGCTGCTGGAATACCAGCACCGATAACTGTATTATCTATGTTGCCAGCATTTATGTCTACTGATGTTAAAGTTGATAATCCAGTTACATCTAGTGTATTGTTAATTTGCGTAGGATTGTTTGCTGTTATATTATTATTAAATGTTGCAGTTTGAAAAAACTCTGCCGGTTGTGTGAAACGTGTGTCTATATTAAATACAACTTCTTGATCGCCTGACCCAGTGAATGTTGTAGTTTGATTTGAAAAGTTAGCATTGCCAGTTACGTTAACTACACCAGATAAATTTGTAGTACCTGCGACTCCTAAACTGGTCGCAGCATCAACTGTTACAGCATTTAGATATTCAGTAGTTCCGTTAACGATAGTATCAGCATTTATAGTTAATGAGCCACTTGAACCTAAAATTATTTCAGTTGATGCATTGAGCTTAGAACAATAGATTTCATCTATACGTAAAATTGTAGTAGTATCAGGACCTTCTTCCTCTGTAGCAGTAACAATTTCTCCACTTACTATGAGGGTGCCAACGGTTAGAACATCCATTTCACCTTCTCTAAGACTTAACTTGTCTTCTATCAGTGTGGTGATCTGATCGTCTTGTATGAAAGTAATTTTACCATCAGCTGGTATAGATAATCTAGCCATGTTGGTCCTTTTCTGCTGCTATTATTTACCGTTAAGCAGTTGGGTGATTTCGTCTTTACACGCTAGTTTCTGTTTCTTGAGATCTGTTATTTCGAGGGAATCTGACTGAGAGTCTGCCTGCATGCGGCTAATTCTAGTTTCTAGTTGTTCGTGTCTGCGCTCTAAAAGAGTTATTCTGTGATTTATATCTGTCATAAAATCTCCTTGTAATAATAATTAGCAATTTTATATTACAAGGATATATTTCTAATGTCAATACCTTGAATCGGGATCTTTGGTATACTCGTCTTCTTTATAGCTTAGCCATTCATCAGCAGCCGACGGGCGACGATCGGGCTGGTACCCGTTCCATATAGGCTCATGTTGGAAACCAAAAGCTGGCACAATTCGGCTTGCATAAGCATCTTGTTCTGCTTCATATTCATGCTCGTATTCTGCGTTAAACCCACCGCCACCCGGACGCCGATAAAGCACGTTCGCGATTGCTTCTTCTACGTCTTCGCCGTCCATTTCTCTATGTGGCGAATTGTTAGCTCGTCTTCGTGAAATCATACTTTCAAGCTCTAAAACAATATCTCTCAAAAACTCTTGATCAATATTAACTGAGCCTACGTCAGAATGTCCTGAGTCATGCTTGCCCATTGTGCTTTGTAATCGAGCTGCAACATCAACTGCTGTTTTCTCAGGATCTTTTGATCCTATGCTGGTATAAAGTTTTTGCAGCTCGTCAGTAACTACTCCTTCAAGCAGAATATTTTGAAATCTACGCATGCTTTCTGCGAGTGTTTCTCTTTTGGCCATGTGTAAATCTCCGAATATTAGTATTTGTAAGGATCTTCGTTGTCGTCATTCCAAAGAAGATCTTGATCTCTATAACCCTGTTCGCCTTGGCTTAGTGGCGCATCATCATCTGAGCCATAGAAGTCTTGATCTTTACGAGCTTGCCTTCTTGCTTTTGCTCCGGGGTCGTTATAACCAACGTAAATCACAGCTATCATAGCTGCACCTGCCGCCGCATAGTAGCTTACTCCTAAGGCGCCTGCCGCATCAAAAGCAGCAGAATTACGGTCAGCTAATTTTTGTAGTAACTGGCTTTTGGTTTCTTCAAAAATATCTTGAATAGAAAGATCCCCGTTTTGCTCATACTTGCGCAAAATTTTGCGCATGTCTTTTGATATGGTCTCTGGATCAGTATCAGCATCAATCGAGGCCTTCAAAACCTTTTTTATGTCATTTTTTATTTGAGGGACTAGTTCAATAGCTTGGGAACTGCTGCTTCTGACTATTTTATCGAGATGTTGGTTTGCTATCTCCATCAGTTTAACCTTTGCGTCTCGGCTTAGACCCATGCGGTTCATTCTGTCTATCTTTACCGCAGTTTCAATAGGTACTGTTGATATTACATCGTCAATAATTCCTGCGGTAACGTTTTGCAGTCCTGGTGTTCTTTTAGGCTTAAACTTACGTGCCAATTTGCCAGCACGAGTTGCAACTGGTCCCAACACCGACCCTACTCTGTTTGCAACAAATTCTTTCGGGCCATCTTCATTTAATTGTTCTGCTTCGTTAACTATGTTTGATAAACGACGCATGTTTTCTGCGAGTGTTTCTCTTTTTGTCATTGTGTTTCCTAGTTTTAATCAGTGTCTGGAAAATAAACACGTGAGCCGCTCGCTCGTCTTGGCGTGGTGTTTGTTCCACCGTCAAATGGATTAGGAGCTTCTGTGTCTTGATAATCCTCTGGCCAGTGAATATCAGGATTGCTGCGCCGCTTTTCTTCCCAGTCAGCCTTCGCCTTATCTCGAAGACCAGTGACTTCAGCATAAGCTACAAATCCAAAGAAAGCCATCAAAAAAGCCAAATATCTTTTAACTCTTTTTGGGAGTAACGTCGCCTCTATGTCTAACATCAATTCTTTATATACAGCTTCAAGATAATTTGCAGGCCTAACCTGCACCACATGTCTTTCGCTTCTTATTTTTTCTAATATACGCTTCGATGTTTTGGATAACTGACTCCTTGGCTCGATGCTGTAACGATCTAGAGCATACTCTTTACAAGCTTCGACTAACTCTGCGAACTCTGCATTAAATTGACCCATAATTTTCTTCACACGTTCATCAGTGCCCAATTTTTGTCCGACACCGTGATCGAAAGCAGCGCTTTTATCAACAACCGTTTGTCTAGTTGTTATGTGAATATTTTTAAAATAATCATCTATCTTGTCTGCCCATTGATTGGGATCATCCCCTAATGCTCTCTCAAAGGATTTAGCTAGGTATTGAATATTTTCATATTGTCGTACTGTGCTGCCAGCAACTCGTCTTTGATCTGCTGCCTTAAAATGACGTGCAAAAAATCCACCAAGTATTTTTGCAAATGGTCCCAACGCCGACCCTGCTTGTTTTGCAACAAATTCTTTCGGGCCTTCTTCATTTAGTTGTTCTGCTTCTGTTACTATGTTTGACAAACGACGCATGCTTTCTGTTAATGATTCTTTTTTGGTCATGTGTACATACTCCAAGTGTATATGTTATTTAGTTTTAAAACTGGAAAATCGCACGCACGATTGACTACCAAACAACGCCCGACCGCCGAACCACGGGTCTTGACCTACACAGATATTCAGTGCAACACGGGTGTAGATAAATATTTCATGCGAACAAAAGAATTCATACGAGAACAAGGTATTGTGGGAACTGCTATTAAGGGCATTGGTGCTGTTAGGGGTGCTGTTAGGGCAGCCAGCCGCATCAAATGGACACCAGAACAGAAAGACCGAATCAAGGAACTTTGGAATCAAGGTTACACTGTAGATGATATTGCACGGCAGCTGTCAAAGGAAACCGGTTTAGCGGTGACACCAAAACAAATTTTTACACAATCGTCGATCTTAAAATTACCAAAACGCGGCACGGGGGGTCAGACTTTCAACAAACGTCTACAAGCACAAGGAGGATACCTGCCTTTTCGTGGTAAAACATTCGCAGATATCCTAAAGCTGGTCTCCTACAATATTTCCAGCCATGGTGGCGGACTTGGAGTGGCAAAGAGTCAACGCAAAGAATTTTTACAATGGTTAGATACCCAAATCCTACCTACACCTCAAGGCAAGCGGTTGTTTGACAGGATGGTTGCACTTGACACAAAAATGTTACAAGCAAATCACATAAGGTCGGCAACAACCGGTAGTGTTGTAATCAACAGAACAAAAATACCAACAGGTAGAAATCAAACAGTGTATAAATGGAGTGAGATTGACGAGGTCAGCACCGTTACCAAAGAGCAATTAACAGCCCTGCAGGATGAATACAAACAAATCACATATGAATTAGGTCAACTTGTTCGTAACAATTTTCGACTACGAACTAGACTAGGTAAGTTACACGGTGGATTTGGTTTTATCCCCTTCGATGGGCGTTGGCCAGCTACTACCAAACTTGACACTTATGAAAACTGGCGTAAAGCACAGCAGCAGTTTTTTCCACGTTTTTTAGAGCAAATGAATCAGCTTGAGGACGATGTAAACAGACTGGTCAGTGCAAAAGGTATCAATGTTGGTAAAGCTAATTTATCACGCAGGATTGAAATGCTAGGCAATCCGCCTGATCTAGTTGGCAAGCTGCGAGAATTGCAAACAACGTTTGCGAATATTCGAATCAAAGCTGGTGCAGATTTTACAAAGTTACGATTACCCGCCTGGCAGTTGGCTGAACACAAAGTGGTTAAAAGTTTTGAAAATTTGCCTGTTTTCAAGTCTGGAGGTTGGAATATTGCTCATGTAGGAACCACATCTAGTAAAATTGATATTCATTTTCTCTTGAATAATGTGGTTGTGGGCGGCGCAGAAGTCAAAAAGTATTGGGGAGCAGGTTTTGGGTCACAAGTCATTAGAATTGGTCGGGATAGAACAACAGGTGTGGTAAAAATTGGTAAACCACGTATACCCACAGCATTATCTGATTTTGGACAAAAATTACTAGCTGATAAATTAGATAGTAAGATGCTGCTCAATATTGAGCAGCAGTTAAAAGATATTAAAACAGGCACTATATTTAAAATAGATTTAACTGGAACAATAGATGTTAGCAAATATGTTCAAGATTTTTACAGTAAAAAAGACCAAGGCAGAGCAACATTTCTTGTTGTAGGAGATGAAATATTTCGATTAGCTGATGAGATTCCCGAGGCGTTGAGGAATTTTCCTGGAATGAATAGGATGAGAGGAATTGAAGGAATGCAAGGTAGAATAGTGTTGCGCTCTGGTATCGATTCTCGTAGAAGAATACGGCACCAAATAGTTATACAAGGTATGCCTAAGCAAAATATAAATTCTGTCAAACTCAATGACCTACAGTGATAGACTGCGCCCGGTGCGAGTTATACACTACAACAGTCAACCACATGAGAATAAGGATCCGCATACACTATAAGAGGGTAGTTGACTAGTGTGTATATAGGCAAAAAGTATTTGAACTATGCCTCTCGTCACCACTCAAGTAAAATTTTTTTAATCCTATTAGAAAATATAACTTCTGTGTTGAAAAAATGTGAAATATTACATTGGTCTCAGCACAATTTACTGCAAATCACCAAAATCGCAGTAAATTTTACTTCAAAATACCAGAAAAATCTCCTAATTTTACACTATACAGTATACACTACAGTACAGTTTGTTCTCTATTGACTACTCTCTTATAGTGTATAGAGTTCGGACTGTATTACACTATATCTATTATACACTATTATACACTATATACACATAGGCCCCGCTGTTAGTTATTCATATCTAGCTTATACACTATACACACTACACTATATACACTATGCAAAAGATTTTACACTATATTGCTGTACAGTTCATACCATATGTGTTTTGGTTTACGATGGGAGCAGGTGCACTAATAGTATATTTGGCAGCGACAGATTACTCGTGTCGATTGGATGACCGTAGTCTGAGTCGTACTGCTCTTCGACTAGTAGAGGAGGGGTTGATCGAATTGAGTCAACCTTATGGTCCGCAGTTACCTGTTATTGATTCTGAGGTTAGAGGGGATTGGATTCCTCAGCGTGTGGATGAGAGATTCACACGCTTCATATTAGGTAACGGAAATTAACAGGCGCCAGGCCCCGCTGTTAGGTCTGCACACGCTGAGGTTGTAGGTCCTCGAACCGTTCACTAGTAAACAGGCCCCGCTGTTAGGTCTTTGAAATCATTAGAGAATTTTGAGATAAGGAAAACGGCCCAACAATCCTAAGTTGATTGCGAGCCGTTTTCTACAATGCCTTGATCGGGAGAGAGAAGCAAAGAGGATGATCAAGGTCTTAGTTGTTTATGGTGGACCCACCCAGACTTGAACTGGGAACCTACGGTTTATGAGACCGGTGCTCTAACCGATTGAGCTATGAGTCCTTGTTAGTGTGTTAGCTAGATCGATACTCCCAGTCAAATTCCATTTCCGTGTCTGCATCGTCACGTTGTCGCTGTAAGTATACACGACGGTACTCAACAGCATCGGCAATGTCTTGCAAATCTTCGAGACTGTCCATACGGTAGATCAATTCCAGCGCTCGAGTTAAACGTGCTTCTGGTGTAATTGACATTGTGTACTAGCTCCTTGCTCTGCGTTATGTATATAATATAGCAAACCCTATGGCAAGAGTCAACCATTTTTTTACACTATTTGTTAAACTTTTAGATACCGAAGAAAACTATATAAAATTTTAGATACCTCGGTTACATAAAAGTTTAGATACCGTGAGGTGGATGGTGGGAGAATCCTGTTCTTTTGTTTCACAGGATTTATGAAGAATTTTAGAGACCCCGTGAAAAAGAGGGTTCTATCAATGACTTAGCTGGTGTTGTAT
>Ga0255759_10004964_pt1 | contig 11421 bp, 10 predicted proteins | sample 101ome_20_FD_179959 | JGI IMG/M metagenome (GOLD analysis project Ga0255759, IMG submission 179959) | Coastal salt marsh microbial communities from the Groves Creek Marsh, Skidaway Island, Georgia - 101404AT metaG (version 2) | ecosystem: Environmental > Aquatic > Marine > Intertidal zone >...
CACCATTAAGGATTAAAATGAAAGTAAACGTAACATCATCAAAGGGTTTAGAGTCAAAATTAAGTGTCATTGTAACTAAAAAAGAAATTCAAGAAAAAATTGATAAAAAACTCGATGAAGTAAAAGATACGATTAACCTTAAGGGATTTAGACCTGGGAAAGCTCCAAGAGAACTGTTAAAAAAACAATTTGGAAAAGCTTTGTATGGTGAAGTCATAGAAAAAACTTTAAATGACTCCGCATTTCAAGCCTTAAAAGACAAAAACATTAAACCAGCAGGTCAACCAAAAATAGATATTAAGTCTTCAGGAGAAGATAAAGATTTAGAATTTACTATTGAAGTTGAAAAAGTTCCTGAAATTAAAAAAGTTGATTTAAGTAAAATTGAAATTGAAAAATATGAAGTTAAAGCAGATAAGAAAGACTTAGAAACAAGATTAAATCAACTAGCTGAAAGTTCTAAAAAATATAATGACAAAGATGCATCAAAAGCTGCTGCTAACAGTGATTTAGTTGAATTTAATTATGAAGCTACAGTAGATGGAAAATCTTTTGAAGGAAACAAGGGTGAAAAGCTTCAAATTGTTTTAGGAAAAGATCTTTTTATCAAAGGTTTTGATAAGCAGATTATTGGTGTTAAGAAAAATGATGAAAAGGTAGTTAAAATTAATTTACCAGACAACTATCCTAAAAAAGAACTTGCGGGCAAAGCTTCAGAGTTTAAATGCAAAATAACAAACATTAAATCACCAGAAGAACAAAAAATTGATGATACCTTTGCTAAAAACATGGGAGCAAAAGATTTATCGGATTTAAAATCAATGATTGAAAAACAAATTTCTAGAGAATTTGAAAGTATAACCGATCAGCTTTGTAAAAAAGAGATTTTAGATCAACTTGATAAGCAATTTAAAATTGATCTACCAAAGGGAATGCTTGAAGCAGAAGTTAGGTCTGTAGAGCATGCAATGATACATGAAAAGATGCATGAAAAAGGTGAAAAAGATCATTCCAAAATTATGTTAGATGAAAAAGAAAAAAAAGAGATTGAAAAAATTTCTGATAGAAGAGTTAAGCTTGCATTGGTATTAGCGAATATTGGCGATGAGCACTCTGTTAAAGTAACTCCACAGGAACTTCAAGGTGAACTCGAAAAACAAATCAGAATGTATCCAGGTCAAGAAAAAACAATTAGAGATTATTATCAAAAAAACCCTTCAGAGCTTTCAAAACTTAGAGGACCAATTTTTGAAGATAAGGTTATGAATTTAATTAAGGAAAAAGGTAAAATTAAAATCAAATCAATTTCAAAAGATGAGCTTCAAAATATTATGAGACCTAAAACTGATAATAAAGCTAAATCAAAGACAAAAACTGTCAAAAAGGCTACGCCCAAGAAATCTAGTATTAAAAAAACTAGTAAAAAATAATTAATAGATATAAATTTAATTTTATCGATTCGTATGAAAGACCCATTTGACGTTTACATGAATACACTTGTCCCCATGGTGATTGAACAAACGCCACGTGGTGAAAGATCTTTTGATATTTACTCAAGATTACTTAAAGAAAGAATAATTTTTTTAACAGGACCTATAAATTCATACATCTCTAGCTTAGTATCTGCGCAACTTTTGTTTTTAGAGTCAGAAAATAATTCAAAAGAAATTTATTTGTACATAAATTCACCGGGTGGTGTCGTTACAGATGGTTTAGCCATTTATGATACGATGCAATTCATAAAACCTACTGTATCAACGTTATGCATCGGTCAAGCTGCTTCAATGGGATCATTTTTATTAGCTGCTGGAGAAAAAGGTTTAAGAATGTCCCTTCCAAATGCCAGAATAATGGTTCATCAACCATCTGCGGGTTTTCAAGGACAAGCTACTGATATTGAAATTCATACTAAAGAAATTTTAAGTACAAAAAAAAGATTAAATGAAATTTATTCTAAGCATACAGGCCAAGATGTTGAAACCATCAAAGAAGCCCTTGAAAGGGACAACTTTATGAGCGCTGAAGAGGCGAAAAAATTTGGACTTGTAGATAAAGTCGTTGAAAAGCGAGAAAATTAGAAAATTTCCAATACAACTATTACTTGATTAAATGACATTGACTAAGTTATTGTTTATTTAATTGATTCGAAATGTCTAAAGAAAATAAAAACACGTTGTATTGTTCTTTTTGTGGAAAAAGCCAGCACGAAGTTAGAAAATTAATTGCAGGACCTACTGTTTTTATATGTGATGAATGTGTCGAGCTTTGCATGGATATAATAAAAGAAGAGAGCAAAAGTCAAATTTCTAAAAATGAAGAAGGCGTACCTACTCCGAAAGAAATTTTTTCTATTTTAAATGAGTATGTAATCGGTCAAAAAAAAGCTAAACAAATTTTATCAGTTGCGGTTCATAATCATTATAAAAGATTAGGTCACACTGATAAATCTTCTAATGATGTTGAACTAGCTAAATCAAATATTCTTCTGATTGGACCAACCGGATGCGGTAAAACTTTGCTAGCTCAAACTCTTGCAAAAATTTTAGACGTTCCATTTACAATGGCAGACGCTACAACTTTAACAGAAGCAGGTTATGTCGGTGAAGATGTTGAAAATATAATTTTAAAATTACTGCAAGCTGCTGATTATAATGTTGAAAAGGCACAACGTGGAATAGTTTATATAGATGAAGTTGATAAAATTAGCAGAAAAACAGAAAATCCATCTATCACAAGAGATGTTTCTGGTGAAGGTGTACAGCAAGCATTACTAAAAATCATGGAAGGAACAGTAGCCAGCGTACCCCCGCAGGGAGGTAGAAAACATCCACAGCAAGAGTTTTTACAAGTCGATACAACAAATATACTTTTTATAGTTGGTGGTGCATTTGCCGGTATTGATAAAATTATTTCAGATAGAGGCCAAGGTTCATCAATTGGCTTTGGAGCAAAAATAAAAAATAAAATTGAAAAAGGTGCTGGAGAATTAATAAAAGATGTGCAGCCAGAAGATCTTTTAAAGTTCGGGCTTATTCCAGAATTTATTGGAAGACTTCCAATTATTTCTACATTAGAAGATTTAGACGAAGAAAGTTTAATAAAAATTTTACAAGAACCAAAAAATTCTTTAACGAAACAATATTCAAAATTATTTGAAATTGAAGGTGTCAAATTATCTTTCTCCAAAGATGCATTGATGGCAATAGCTCAAAAAGCAATTGTACGCAAAACCGGTGCTAGAGGATTAAGATCTATTATTGAAGAAGTTCTGCTTGAAACTATGTTTGACTTGCCATCAATAGATGGTGTTGAAGAGGTTATATTAAACAAAGAAGTTATTAATGGAAAAACCAAGCCTTTATTAATTTACTCAAAAAATACGTCAAAGTTAGAAGAAAAAGATACTAAAATCGCTAATTAGTCTGGTGATAAAATTCTAATTATCACCTTGTTTTATAGTATTTAATAATTATGTTTTATTCATGAGTTCAGAGTTAAATTCCGTACCTATTTTGCCACTTAGAGATATAGTTGTGTTTCCAAATGTAACTACACCATTATTTGTCGGTCGTGAAAAATCTATAAATGCTTTAGATCACGTAATGAGCAATACTAAGAAGATATTGCTATTGGCTCAAAAAAATGCTGACGTCGATAATCCAACTATTTCTGACCTTTACGCTTTTGGTACGATAGCTGAAGTTTTGCAGTTACTTAAACTGCCAGATGGAACAGTGAAGATACTTGTTGAGGGAAAATCAATTTGCAAAGTTTCAGAATTCAATAATAATGATAAATTTTTAGATGCTAAAATAAAAAACTGCGATTTAATTATAGATAAAAATAACAATTTACTTTCACAAGCCCTGATTAATAAATTTAATAAATTGTCCAAAACATCAAAAAAATTTAGTGATGAGAGTAATATTAATTTTAAAAATATAACTGATCCAAATATAGTTGCAAATAAAGCCATCTCAACATTAGGTTTGGAACTTGAAGAAAAACAAAAAATTCTTGAAACTTTAAATGTTCAAAAAAAGTTAGAAATTATTATTGGTCATTTAGACAATGAAATTGAATTAATGTCGGTTGAAAAAAGAATACGCGGTAGAGTAAAAAATCAAATGGAAAAAACTCAAAGAGAGTATTATTTAAATGAGCAGTTAAAAGCAATTCAAAAGGAGCTTGGCGAAATTGAAGAAGGCAAAGATGAATTGAAACAATTAGAAGATACAATAAAAAAAGCAAAGATGCCAAAAGAGGCACAAGAAAAATGTTTTTCAGAGTTAAAAAAATTAAAAACCATGAGTCCAATGTCAGCAGAGTCTACCGTGGTAAGAAATTATTTAGATTGGATGACCTCTATTCCATGGTCCGAAAGCTCTAATGTAAGTACAGATTTAGAAAAAGCAGAAAAAATTTTGGACACTGATCATTATGGTTTGGAAAAAGTTAAAGATAGAATTTTAGAATTTTTAGCTGTGCAATCTAGAATTAAAAAAATTAAGGGACCTATTTTGTGTTTGGTGGGACCTCCTGGTGTGGGAAAAACTTCTTTAGGTAAGTCAATAGCTAAAGCAACAGGAAGAGAATTTGTAAGAATGTCATTAGGTGGCGTAAGGGATGAAGCTGAAATCAGAGGTCACAGAAGAACTTATATTGGTAGTTTGCCAGGTAAAATTATTCAAATGATGAAGAAGGCTGGTAAGACAAACCCTTTATTTTTACTTGACGAAATTGATAAAGTAGGAATGGATTATCGTGGTGATCCTTCATCTGCTTTATTGGAAGCCTTAGACCCTGAGCAAAATAAAGATTTTAATGATCATTATTTAGAGGTTGATTATGATCTATCAAATGTAATGTTTGTGACTACAGCGAACACTTTAGACATCCCAGGACCTCTATTAGATAGAATGGAAGTCATTAGGCTAGCAGGTTATACGGAAGATGAAAAGTTAGAAATTGCTAAAAAATATTTGATACCAAAGCAGTTAAAAGACAATGGATTAAAAAAAGATGAACTTATTATTAATAATAAGCAAATTTTAGATGTAATAAGAAGTTATACAAAAGAATCAGGAGTAAGAGGTTTAGAAAGAGAGATTTCAAAATTAGCAAGAAAATGCGTGAAAGAAATAGTAACAAAAAAATCAGAAAAAATAGTGATTTCAGATCAAAATTTAGATGAATATTTAGGTGTTAAGAAATTTAAATTTGGTGAAATTGAAAATGAAGACTTAACCGGTGTTGTTACAGGACTAGCTTGGACAGAGGTTGGTGGAGAACTTTTATCAATAGAAACTGTAGCAATGTCTGGAAAAGGAAAGTTAGAGTATACTGGAAAACTTGGAGATGTAATGAAAGAGTCTATCAAGGCAGCTAAATCTTACATAAGATCTAAGTGCCTTGATTATGGAATAATACCTCCAACTTTTGAAAAAAAAGATTTTCATGTTCACGTTCCAGAAGGTGCAACTCCTAAAGATGGTCCTTCAGCTGGAATAGCAATGGTGACTTCAATTGTGTCGGCTTTGGCAAATATTCCTGTAAAGAGAGATGTTGCTATGACAGGAGAAGTTACCTTAAGGGGTAGAGTATTACCAATTGGCGGACTTAAAGAAAAACTTTTGGCCGCTCTGAGAGGTGGTATTAAAACTGCAATTATTCCAAGTGAAAATGAAAAAGATCTAAAAGAAATCCCTCAGAACGTCAAAGATGGGCTAACTATTATACCCGTTACACATGTTGATGAGGTATTAAAAATTGCCTTAACCAAGAAATTAGATCCAGTAGAATGGTTAGAGGTTGATCATGTCAAAGGTGAAACTGCTACTTTAAATGAGCAAAAAAGTTCTCACTAATTATATTTTTAGTGCAATTGATTTTAAAATAGTGTAATTCAAATTTTCCTGGGGCGGTTAGCTCAGTTGGTAGAGCATCTCGTTTACACCGAGAGGGTCGGGAGTTCGAGTCTCTCACCGCCCACCATTAACCGGGGGTGTAGCTCAGCTTGGTTAGAGCGCCTGCCTGTCACGCAGGAGGCCGCGGGTTCGAGTCCCGTCACTCCCGCCAGAAAACTAGATTATTTTTTTTCTTTTTGCTTAATTACTTTGGTTTCTTTTAAGATGCTGTTTTTAATTTTATTATTAAAATTTTCACTTAAGCTAGTTGTTTTGCAATTATTTTGAATACATTTCCTTTTAAACGAAATTACTTTAAATGAGCTTGGACTTATCTCGTCGGATGAGAATCTTACGGTTATTTTAACTGATTCATTATCTTTGTTAGAGACTGAATACCAATCTGTAATGATTGTTCCACTGGTATAATCCAGATTACTTAAAGGGATATCAGATAAAACTTCCAAAGTTGCTTTCCACATAGCGTTAGTTTTGCCAAATTTGTTTTTTCCGCCACCAAAAATCAAACCACCTTGATTAGCCGCATAGCTCTCTGCTCTTTTTTCTGAGCTGAATTCAACATTCTTTTTTTTTGGTTTATCCTCTTCCTCACCTGCTTTTTTGTCTTTATTGAACACCGCGCAAGATTGGAGAATCATTAAAATTATGAATGGTATAAGAAACTTTATTTTTTGGATTTTTAATAACATTTATTAAAGATTCTATAGTTCAAAAAAATTTAATTTTATATTTAAAACAATGGTTTTAAGCGGTTAAATACTAATATTGTTGCAAATATGCAACATTTATCTTTTTTTCATACAGTCAAAGCCACAAAGCTAAGAATACTTGGTAAAATAATGTAATTAAAGTCCATAACATAAAAATAGGAGATTAAACTATGTTAAAAAGAAAACTATTAGCTTCTACTGCTGTTGTTTTAGCAACTTCAATTGCTACTGCATCTTTAGCAGAAGTTAAAGTAAGTGGTTACCAAGAATGGAACTACATTACTACGGACGATGCTACTGGTTCAGTAGATAATCCAAAAAGTGAAACAAAACAATTAGGTAACTTAACTGGTATCACTTTCACAGGTTCAGGTGATATGGATAACGGTATGAGCTACTCTGCTTACATCAAAATGGAGAATGGTGATCAAGCTGGAAGAGGAACAAAAATAAATGTTTCTGATTCAGTAACATTATCAGTCGAAAATGATGGTTCAGTTGGTATCGAAGGTGCTGCTAAAGCATTACTTCCGTACGTAAACAACAGAAGACAAGATGTTGCTGGTTTCTCAAGAACAGCTGCTGCGTCTTCTCCATTTGGTACTGACATTGGTGATAACACTTCAGGTGACAATGCTCTTGGTTTAACTTTTAAATCAGACATTGGTAACTTCATGGCGTCTTATACACCAAACACAGACTCAACTGGTTCAACAGATGACTTGGATGGTACTTCAATCGATACAGGTTCAGCATCTTCTTTCGGTTTCAAAGGAAGCCTAGGGATCGATGGTTTAACTGTAGGTTTAGGTTCTTACAACCAAGAAGCGTCTGACCCTGCATTAGAAGATGCTTCTTCAAAAGCAGCTGGTTTGAACTACAAAATGGGTTCAATGGCATTTGGTATTCAACATTCAGAAAACAAAATGGCTGGTGATGCAGTAGGAGCTCAAGAAGAGCAAACTACTGAAGAAGCTGGTGTTTCATTTGCAGCAGCAGATAACCTAACTGTAGGTATCTACTATGCAGAAATCGAAACTAAGCCAACATCTGGAGCAAGTGTTGACTCAGAAGTAACTACTTTCCAAGCTGGTTACAACTTAGGTCCAGCTGTTGTACAGTATGACTACGTTACATCTGAAAACGCTTATGCGACAGCAAACAGAGATGTAAATCTTCACAAAGTTAAGTTAAAAGTTAATTTCTAATTTTTAATAATAAACTTTAAATTAAAACAGCCCAGGATTTATTCTGGGCTGTTTTTTTTTGAACTTAAAACTACTGCGGCTGCAGTAGATACGTTTAAGCTTTCTACTTTTTTAGATATTGGTATTTTGACTAATGTATGACATTCTTTTTTTATAATATTTTTAATGCCTTTACCTTCGGATCCTAAAATAATTAATTTTGGTATTTTCCAATCAATATTTTTATAATCTTCTTTTGAATGACCATCTAGCCCATAGATATAGAAATTTTTTTTTTTAAAGTTTCTTATAGATGTATGAATATTTGACACTTCAACAATTTTTGAATTTTCGAATGCACCACTCGCAGAATTTAGCATCAGATTATTTTTTTGATCAAAAAATTTACTCGATACTAAAAAAGCTTTGACATTAAAGGCTACCCCAACTCTAATAATTGCACCAATGTTTCTCTGATCACTGATTTCATCAAGTGCTAAAATAGTATTATAGTCATTTATTTTGTCTGATAAAATTTCATTTAATTTATAAGTTTTTAAAGGATTTACACAAACTGCATAGCCTTGAGCATTAATTTCATTTTTAAATAGTCTATTTTGAATATAAGAATTGTCTTTAATCTCTATTTTGTTGTTCAATTCTGAAAAATAATTATTACTCTCCCAAGCGCCTAAATTTTTTTTTGTTAAAAATATTTTTTTTATTACCCTGGATTTATTGCTAATCACTCCTTCAACTGCATTTTTTCCACCAATCCAAAAGGTATTATTAAGTGTATTTTGCATTTTAAAATTATTGTTTTTAAGCTATATACCACCCCTTTATCGTTACAAAAATGAAGTATTTTTGTTTTGTGATTAAAAAGGAGGGGTACCAAAGCGGTCAAATGGGGCGGGCTGTAAACCCGTTGACTTCGGTCTTCGAAGGTTCGAATCCTTCCCCCTCCACCATAAAAATCACTTGAAACTAAAGGCTAAATGAGTAAATACCCCCTTTACGCGGGTGTAGTTCAGTGGTAGAACTCCAGCCTTCCAAGCTGGTTGCGTGAGTTCGATTCTCATCACCCGCTCCAGAATGGAAAAATAAAAAAATTAGGAGAGAAATAAAATAAGATGTCAAAAGAAAAATTCGATAGAAGTAAACCGCATTGTAACATTGGAACAATCGGGCACGTAGACCATGGTAAAACTACGTTAACAGCAGCAATTACTAAAGTAATGTCTGAAAAAGGTGGAGCAAATTTTGTTGCTTATGATCAGATTGATAAGGCTCCTGAAGAAAAAGAAAGAGGAATTACAATTTCAACAGCTCATGTTGAATATGAAACTGAAAAACGTCACTATGCCCACGTTGACTGTCCTGGTCACGCTGACTATGTAAAAAACATGATCACTGGTGCAGCGCAAATGGACGGTGCGATTTTAGTTGTAAATGCAGCTGATGGTCCTATGCCTCAAACAAGAGAGCATATTCTTTTAGCAAGACAAGTTGGTGTTCCTGCTATTGTAGTATTTTTAAATAAAGTAGACACTGTTCAAGACAAAGAATTATTAGAATTAGTTGAAATGGAAATTAGAGAACTATTGACATCATATCAATTTCCAGGCGATACAATTCCAATCATTAAAGGGTCTGCATTAAAAGCAATTGAAGGTGATGCCGAATTAGGTGTTAAACCAATTGAAGAATTAATGAAGGCGGTTGATGAAACAATTCCTCAACCTGAAAGACCTAAGGACAAACCTTTCCTAATGCCAATTGAAGATGTCTTCTCAATATCTGGAAGAGGTACAGTTGTAACAGGAAGAATTGAGCAAGGTGTTGTTAATACTAACGATGAACTAGAAATTATTGGTATTAAAGATACTCAAAAAACAGTTTGTACAGGAGTTGAGATGTTTAGAAAACTTCTTGATACTGGTGAAGCTGGAGATAACATTGGAGCTTTATTAAGAGGTATTGACAGAGACCAAGTTGAAAGAGGACAAGTTCTTGCAAAACCTGGTTCAATTAAGCCTCATACTAAGTTTGAAGCAGAGGCATACATTTTGAAAAAAGAAGAGGGTGGAAGACACACTCCGTTCTTTTCAAAGTATAGACCTCAGTTTTATTTCAGAACAACTGACGTTACTGGAGAGGTAACATTGCCAGAAGGTACTGAAATGATTATGCCTGGAGATAATGCAAAAATGACTGTTACTTTGATTAACCCGATTGCAATGAACGATGGTTTAAAATTTGCAATTAGAGAAGGTGGAAGAACAGTAGGAGCTGGAGTAGTAACTAAGATTATAGAGTAAGCTTCGCTTTATAACATTAAAGAAGGAGTGTAGCTCAATTGGTAGAGTACGGGTCTCCAAAACCCGGGGTTGAGGGTTCAAGTCCCTCCGCTCCTGCCAATAAGCTAAAACTAAAATGCAAAATCCAATAAATTTTTTTAGATCTGTAAAACAAGAAGCTTTTAAAATTACTTGGCCATCAAGAAAAGAAACATTGATGGGTTCGGTTACAGTAATTTTCATGGCAATCATTGCCTCTTTATTTTTTTTACTTTTAGATCAGATTTTTAAATTTGGGTTGGGGTTTTTGATAGGTTAAGTTATGAAATGGTACATAGTACAAGCACACGCTAGTGCAGAAAAAAAAGTTTCTGAACAAATCAAAGAAGAGCTTGAAAAAGCAGATTTAGGATCAAAGTTCGGTGAAATTTTAGTTCCAACACAAGATGTTACAGAAATAAAAAAAGGTAAGAGATCTGTAGTAAAGAAGAAGTATTTCCCAGGTTACATTTTAGTTAAATTAGACATGACTAATGATGTTTATCACTTAATTAAATCATTAAAAAAAGTAAGCGGATTTTTAGGTCCACAGGGAAAACCATCTCCAATATCAGAAGAAGAAGTAAATAAAATTGTTGGAAATATGGAGGAAAGTGTAGCAAATCCATCCTCATCCATTACCTTCCAAGTTGGTGAACAAGTAAAGGTTTGCGACGGCCCATTTGCCTCATTTAATGGCTCAATTGAAGAAATTGATGAAGATAAATCTAGACTTAAGGTCTCTGTTTCTATATTTGGTAGGCCGACGCCAGTGGATTTAGATTATTCACAGGTTGAAAAGGTTTAAAAAATTATGGCTAAAGAAATTGCAGGTTATTTAAAGTTACAAATTAAAGGCGGGCAAGCTAATCCAGCTCCTCCAGTTGGCCCAGCATTGGGACAAAGAGGAATAAATATTATGGAATTTTGCAAAGCATTTAACGATAAAACAAAAGATAGAATGGGACAACCAGTTCCAGTAGTTATCACAGTTTATAAAGATAAAAAATTTGACTTTGTAATCAAAACTCCACCAGCTTCACATTTGATTAAAGAAGCAATCAAATTAAAATCTGGTTCAAAGGAGCCAGGAAGAGTTGTTGCAGGATCAATATCAAAAGAGCAATTAAAAAAAATAGCCGAAGCTAAAATGGCAGACTTAAATGCTTTTGACATTGAAGAAGCTATTAAAATTATTGCAGGATCTGCAAGATCAATGGGAATTCAAGTTAAGGAATAATTTATGAAGTCTATAGAA
>Ga0255759_10004978_pt1 | contig 11398 bp, 13 predicted proteins | sample 101ome_20_FD_179959 | JGI IMG/M metagenome (GOLD analysis project Ga0255759, IMG submission 179959) | Coastal salt marsh microbial communities from the Groves Creek Marsh, Skidaway Island, Georgia - 101404AT metaG (version 2) | ecosystem: Environmental > Aquatic > Marine > Intertidal zone >...
AAATTAAATGAATTATTATCTGAATATAAAAATGAAGAAGAATATTTAGAAGATAATAATGAAGAATTAGAAGAAGTACTTTTTTCTGATGATGAACGTTCTCCAGAACCTACACCTGAACCAACTACAGAACCTACACCTGAACCAACTCCAGAACCTACACCTGAACCAACTCCAGAACCTACACCTGAACCAACTCCAGAACCTACACCAGAACCAACTCCAGAACCTACACCTGGACCAACTCCAGAACCTACACCTGGACCAACTCCAGAACCTACACCTGAAACAACTCCACGACTTACACCTAAATCAATTGATTTTTTGCATGATTTTCCCCAAGCACCTCCACAAACTCCAGTAAAAAATTCAGTCCCAACTGTAATTGAAGAAAATACAAAAGAATCTACATTTACACAAATTTTTGAATTAGTAATTAAAGCACAAGATGAAAGTTTATTATTAAAAAAATCATTAGATGAATCAAATGAAACAAATTTAAATTTATCTAATCAGTATGATGATTTAACTAAAAAATACAATGAATTAACTAAAAAATATAATGAATTAAATGAATCTAAAAATGATTTAGAGAATAAAAATAAAAAATTAAAAAAGTCTTTATCTGCATTAATGGATGATATGTAATTAAAAAATTAAAATTTATTAAAATATTATTTAATATTAATACTTTAATAAAATTATATATTTATTTTATATATATTATGAATAAATTTTTAAGTAAAAAAATAGAAAGTTTTATACCATTAAATCAAAATCTTAATAATGGAAATGATTTTAATGAAATTGAAATAAGATTTTCAGAAATAGATAATTCTCAGCGAAATCTATCAAAAGAAAATTTTTTAAAAATTTATAATTTCTATAAAACTCAAAAAAAACAAGAAAATGAAATTATAGTAGATTATATTTTTAAAAAAAATATAAATAATGATTTTTTTGAAGATTCATCTAAGAATAGTAAATATATGAAAAAATATACATATAAGAATCAATATGATGATTACAATGAATATTTTAATATTTTAGATTTCAATCCTAATAATAATAATACATATAATAAATTAGAATATATAAAAAAAGAAAAAAAAAATGAAAGTGATAAAGATTATATTAGAATAACACATAGTTTAGAAACAAATAAAACTCAATTTATTTTAAATAATAAAAATTCCAACTTAATTCATCATACTAATAAACCATTTGATATAGTAAGATTAAAAAATAGATATATATTTGATTTAGATGATAATTTTAAGTTAGATATGACTATAGTTAAAACATATACAGCAATTCAAATGAAAGAAAAAAATTATGATACAGAATATATTGTTGAATTAGAATTAAAAAGTATAAATGATTATGAAAATTTAAAAATGAATATGAAAAAAAATGTAAATAATATTGTAGGAAACTATTTCAATAAAAAAGATTATCTTTTTAATTTAAAAACTATGAATCCATATACATTTTCAAAAAAAGATTTAATTTTTTTAAAAAAACATAAATATACAGTAACAGATAAAGCAGATGGAGAGAGAACATTTATCATATTTTATGAAAATGATATAATATTAATAAATCCAAAAACAAAAGAAATTTTACAAAGTTATAAAAATAAAACTGGATTAAATGGTACTATTATTGATGGTGAATATCTAAAAGAATCAAATGAATTTTTAGCATTTGATATATTGTTTTATGGTTCACCAAATAAAAATTATAAAGATGTTAGAGAATATAATTTAACAAAAAGATTAGAATTTTTAGAAAGAGTTGTAGATTTTTATATAAAGAAACAAGAATTAGATATCAAAATAAAGTTAAAAAAATTTTATTATGATATATTCAATGATTCAAAATATATATGGGAAAATAAAGAAAAATTATTTGAATATAGTTTAGATGGTCTTATATATACACCAGTTGAACAATCATATACATCTTCTTTAAGTGATACTGTATTACCAGTATTTAAATGGAAAGAAAAATTATCGATAGATGTAAGAATACAATATAATCATAGAGAAAGATTTACATATTTTCATTATTTTAATGATAAAGGAAAAGAATGGAATGAAAGAAGTATAAGATATATTAATAAAAATTTATATAAAGATTTATTGAATAAAAAAATAAATTTTGGTCCATGGACAACAAGTGATAAAAATATTATTGAAAATTTAAAAGAATTTAATATTGGTAATATTAAAAAATCAAAAACTGGAAAAAAAATATTACATCTTGGTTTACAAGGTTTTCCGAATAGTAATTCAGAAATTCAAAATATAAATAATAAATATGATATTATAGAATATGAATATGATTTTAAAATAAATAGTTGGGTTGCATTAAGATTAAGAACATTTGACAAAGATGAACCTAATAAATATATGACAATTAAAAGTATAGTAGAAGTTATTTTAAATTATGTTTCATTAAATGATATTTATGATCTAAAGGATATGAATATTGAAAATATTGGTTTATTATATGATTTTACAAAAGATAATATTAAAAGAAAAAATTGGAGAATCTTTAATAATTATGTTAAATTAAAATTATATGAGAAAGCAAATACTTTAACAAATATAAATTATCATTTAGAATTAGCATGTGGTAAAGGAGGAGATATACAAAAATTAGAAAAAAATGGTTATAAAAATATATTAGCAATCGATACTTCTTCAAATGAATTATATGGAAAAAATGGATATAAAGACAGATTATTAAAAATGGGTTATATCAAAGAAAATTATTATTATAAAAAAGGAGATATAAAATTTACATTAGTAAATGGTGATGTAAGTAAATCAATAAAAAATTTTGAATGTGGTTTGAATGAAGAAGAAAATAAAAAAATTAAATTATTTTACGATGATTTACCTGAAAATTGGAATGGATTTGATACAATATCAATAATGTTTGCAATTCATTACTTATTTGGTGATTTCAGTGAAGATAATAAACCATGGAATATAAGTAAAAATAAATTTGAAGGTTTTATTGAAAATATAAAATTATTAAAAAAAGGTGGTGTCTTTTTTGGAACATATTTAAATGGTTATAATATTACTGAAGATAAAATGGAATTTTATCATAATGGTGATATGATTTATAAAATTGAACATTTATTAAATAAAGAAATAAAAACTGATAGTTATGATAATATATGGAAAAATAAAGAAATTAATACAATATTAATAGAAAATGAAGTATGGGGTAAAAATATTCAAATACCAGAACCAAAAATAAATAAAGATATATTAGATTTAGTTTTAAATCATCATGAATTTAAAAGTGTATTAATTAATAATTCATTTGAACAATTTTATGAAGATTTTAAAAACGAAAAAAAATTAAATTTAAGTATAAATGAACAAAAATTAACTTTTATAAATAATATCTTTATATATACTTCATTTAATATTGAGGAATTTATAAATAATATTAATAATGAACTAAAAATTAATATTTTTAATTTAGATAAATTAAAAATGGAATTAAAAAATAATATTATTAATAATAATTATAAGTTAAAAGATATGAAAATTATTTATAATAATTTATTTTTAAATAATTAATTCTTTATATAATATATAAAATGAATTTTAAAATATTATACTCTATTCCACCAATTGTTATTATAATTGTAATACTCATAATTTTAATAAAATATTTACAAAATAAAGAAAAAAAAGTAGATAATGAAGATAAAAAAGAAAATTTTAAATCTGAACAAAATAAACCAGTTAGATATATGTATAATACATCAGGTATAAAAAGAAATAGTTCATATGATGTAAGAGGTGAAGAACAAAAAATGATATATGAACCAGAAAAAACAGGTAATTTTTACCATGGAGATTTAAAAAATAATTTTACAAATGATAGAGTTTAAAAAATAAATAAAATTTATAATATTATTTTTTTAAAAATATTATGAGTTCATTTAATTATTCATTATTAAGTATTTTAAATGATTTATCACAAAATAACTCAGAACAAGATCAACAAAATGAAAACAACTCAGAACAAAATCAACAAAATGAAAATAACTCAGAACAAAATCAACAAAATGAAAATAACTCAGAACAAAATCAACAAAATGAAAATAACTCAGAACAAAATCAACAAAATGAAAATAACTCAAATGCAAATTCTTATAGTTTAATTCATAATCAACAAAATGAAAATAACTCAGATGCAAATTCTTATAGTTTAATTCATAATAATCAACAAATTGAAAATAACTCAGAAGATCATAATTCATTTTTATCAGATTTAAATTTATCAAGTAGTTCTAGATTATTTATGGAAATTTCTTCAAATCGTTGTCAATATATTAATTCAAATAATATGTTTTGTATCGGTACAAGAATCTCAAATTCTGTTTTCTGTTATAGACATCATTATAGAAGAAGTTTAATAAGTAGTAATAATAGAATATATGGTTACAGAAGAGAAAATCTTAATTCGGAATTATCATCAGCTTCTAATAATATTGTATCTAATATTACATCAGAAATAGAATATAAAGAAGATGATACAAAATTATGTTTACTATGTGATAATTTTGTAGAACATCCGTTTGTAGAATTAAAATGTAAACATAAATATCATTTAAATTGTTTTATTATTGATAATAGCAATGAAGATGATAAAATAGAATTAAAAGAAAAATGTACAAAATGTAATAATAATATATTATATGATCAAATTGAACATGAATGTAGTATTTGTTTAGAAAAAATTATTGATCATAAGATTCTTTATAATTTAAAATGTAATCATAAATTTCATATTCATTGTATTCAACAATGGAAAAATATGAATAAAAATACATGCCCTTTATGTAGAAAACCATTTTAAAATTTTTTATTTATTTATATAATAAAATTGATAATATAAATATTTACAACAAATACATTAATTTAACTAATCAATTAAATATGGATGAGTTAAATATTCGTAATGTTTATATTGGTAAAAGTGACGTTCAAAAAATCATGAAAGCTGGTAATATTAATGTTCAAATAAAAGATTTAAAATTATATCAAAAAGCATTTGTTCAAAAATCTTATGTAAAAGATATTAATTATAGTTTTTTAAAAGATATTATTACAATAAATGATGATATTGTTGATTTTCAAAATGAATCGAATGAAAGATATGAATTTTGTGGTGATTCAATCATTAGTCATGTTATATGTGAATATATATTTTTAAGATTTCCAGAATTAGATGAAGGTATATTAACTACTAATTTAAAAACAAAAATTGTAAGTAGAGGTTATTTATCTGTTTTTGCCAAAGAATTAGGATTTCCAAAATTTTTATTATTAAGTAATCATATGGAAAAAATTCACAGTAGAGATTATCATCGAATTTTAGAAGATGCATTTGAAGCATTTATATGTGCAATGAATATGGATATTGGATTTCCATTAACAAAAGAATTTATTATTAATATTATTGAAAAATATGTTAATTTTGCAGAAATATTAGAATTAAATAATAATTATAAAGATAGAATAAAACATTTTTATCAAAAACAAGGTAAAAATGAACCAAAATATGAAATTGATTGTGAATTAGGACCACCAACGAAAAGAACTTTTATAATGAATGTATATGAAAATTATAAATCTAATAATGGGAAATGGATTAAAAACTTTTTAGCAAAAGGTTATGGTAATAATAAAAAAGAGGCTGAACAAAATGCAGCATATTATGCATTAAAAAAATTAGATTTACTTGAAATATTTGAAGAATATAGAAAATAATTTTTTTTATAGAAAATATTTTTTTTTATAAAAAAAAAAGGGACTTAAATATGTTATAATATATATATATTATAAAAAAATGAGTATTATTGGTTATTCAGAACATAATTATAGTAATATTTTTAATTTAAATACTCCGAATGATATTTATGATAATAGTAATTTTTCTCACTTTAATAATGATTTTTTATATACTTTAATTAGTGAACTAAGTATATTAAATTTAAAAGATATATTATCAGAAGAAATTTTTCAGAAAGTAAAAAAAATTTTATATAGTGGAAGAGATTTTAAAGATCTAAATACTCAAATAGAAGATTACTATTTAAAAATTGAAAATAATATACTAGAACTTGATAATTTTATCAAGGAAAAATTTGATGAAATTAATATATATAATATAGTAAAAAAATATTCTAATGATTTTAGTATTACAGACTTATATACATTAATTTTAGAGAAATTAACAAGATATACCATTATTGAGGATATTAAAAAGAAACATATTAATGAATTATTTTATACTGAAAATATTATTAATTATAAAAAAGAAGTATTATTAGAAATATTAATAAAATTACAAGATGATATATATTTTATTAATATTTTAGATTCTCTAAAACTAAATAATGATTATACAGCATACATATTAGATAATATTGATAAATTTAAATTAGAGAATCAAGAAAAATTTTTACATAATTTTTTAATGAATAATATTTTTAATGGTATATTAATTAAATATATAAAACATATAGATTTAAGATTATATTTAAGAAATAATATACTTGATATGAATACACTAAATATTTTATGTGATTATTTATATACCAATAATATAAATGGATATTGGTATGATATTCAAAATACACAAAATTTAACAGAAGATTTAGTTATAGAATATGAAAATTTTTTTAATATTATTTCATTTTCAAATAGAGAAGATTTAAGTATATATTTTATAAGAAAATATAAAGATATTATTAATTGGGAAACTTTAATTAATATAAGATTTTTTTCTAAAAGTGAATTTATTGAGTTTTATGATGATATACAATATGCTATGTATAAAAGAATATATAATATGAGTTAATAATAATATAATATTAATTAAAATTGATAATATTAATTAATAAATTATATCATGTTTAAGTTATTAAATAAAGAAGATAATCAATATGAATATTTAGTATATAATTTGGATACTGAATATTTAAATGGAATAAGAAGAGTACTTTATTCAAAATTAAAAAGTTATTGTTTTGATATTAATAGTACAGTAATAACTAAAAATAATACAAATATAAATAATGAAATTATTACACATAGATTAAGTTTAATTCCACTTAACTTAAATAAAGTATTGAAATTTTCTTTATCTGAAAAAAATACTTCTGATGAAATTAAAAATGTATATAGTAATAGTTTAAAATGTAGTGATGAAAATATAAAAATAGATAATAAAATTTTATTAGTTAAATTAAAACCAGGCGAAGAAATAAATTTAGTAACTAATACAATTGAATCAAATGGAGAAAACAATACATCATTTAGACCATTTTCTATTTGTTTTTTTAAGATAATGAAATTTATTTATATTAAAAAAAATGTAGACTATAAAAATATTAACTTTAATTTTACATTATATAATAAAAATTTAGATCTGTTTGAACAAAAAGATAATTATAATTTAGTTGGTTATACAAATGAAATTAGAGATTATTGTGATCCATTAAAAAATATTTTAAGTAAAGATGATTATATTATCAAAGAAATTAAATTTAATAATAATTATGTATATTATTTTACAATTGAAATGTTTTATGAAAATAATAATATTATCAATAATAGTTTAAATTTATTATTAGATGATTTAGATAATTTTAAATTATTAGATAAAAAATTAATAGATAAAAATAAAGATAAAACAATTATTAAAATTATTAATGGAAATTATCATATTTTAAATATATTATCAAAATATTTAAGAAATTATATGAATATTTATAGTGTATATAATAAAGAACATCCATTAAAGAATGAAATAATTTTAGAATATAAAAATACAGAAAATATAGAAACTTATGATATTTTTTTAAATAATATTATTGAAAAAATTAAAGAAAAAATTAAATTAATTATTTTTGATTAAAAATTTTATATTCTTCTGCTATATTAGTATAATTTTCTTCTATATATTTATCAATTCCATTTGTAATCAACCATTTAAAAAAATTCATTTGTCCGATTGTTGTTATAATAGTTTTATTATTATATACTAATTCAATTTTTTCATTTCTTTTATAAGGATCAAAATATTTTTTATTGTATGATTTTAATTGAGTTTTATATTCGTTGTATATATCTATATATTCACCATCTATATCTATTATTATATTTTTTTTATTTGCATATATTGTTATAAAAAAATCTATTATAAATATTTTCATATTTTCATTTAATATAATTTCAAAAAATCTATCAAAATATAAATCTTTATTATTTAACAAATATTCATATAATATTAATATTTGTTTTTTATTAATATTATTCGTTTTTTTTGGTTCACTATATATTTTTTTTACACGTGGCATATTTATATATATAATTATCTAATATTGATATATATTTATATTATTTTATTAATTATTAAATTATATTAATATTATATCTATATTTAGTTTTAAGAATGAATAACCAAGATTATAATATTTTATATAAAAAAAGTTCATTTTTAAATGATACTTATGTATTTGATTTAAATACAAAAAAAATGTTTAATATACATCATTTAAATAAAGATAAATATTCAATGTGTGATATTTTTCAATTATATTTGAATTATATTTACACACAAAAATTAAATAATGATAATGATATAATAAATCTAAATAATTCATTACAAAAAAATTTAAATACTCAAAAAAACGTAGTCTTAATAAAAGATTTTTTTAATCTAATCAGAAAAAAATTTAATTCATAATTAAAATTTAATAAATATATAATTAAAATGTTATCTTTTAAAGAAAATTTAGCAATTGCATGTATAAAAATATTTAATGAATTAGGTTATGGTCTATCAGAAATTGCTTATGAAAAAGCATTATCTGAAGAATTAAGAGATTATGGTTATCATACTCAGACAGAAGTTCATGTTAATGAATATTATATTACATCAAAAAAAAGAAAAATTGAAATTGCATCACTTCGAATTGATATATTAGTAGATGATAAATATATAATTGAATTAAAAACATTAGAAAATAAGATAAAAAAAAAGAAAGAAAATGATGATAATAATAAAAAAGAATTTTTACAATGTAAAAGATATATGAAATTATTGAATATAAATGATTGTTTCTTAATAAATTTTTCAAAAAAAGGTTTAGAATTGATAAAAATAGACTTATAATTTAATATTATTATATATTTTAAAGTAAATTAATCTTTAAAATATACAACAAAAATATAATTTTATGAATATATATAAATTAAAAAAAATTTTAACTAATGATGAAAAAAAACAATATAAAAAATTAAAAAGTGATAAAAAATTAATAGAAAGTTATAAAAGAATTATTATGTATGGTTATCAATTACCAAATAATATGAGAATAAGAGATGCAATTAATTTTGAAAATAATTATAATATTAATAATGAAATTTTTCATAAAAGTATATATAAAAAACTTTTTAAAAATATATTTTTAACTAATAAACAACAAAAATATAAAGAAATATTTTCAAAAAATAATAAAAAATCAATATTATATGAAGATATTTTAAATATTATATTTAGTTATTATGATGAATCACAATATATATATTTGGTTAATATGAAAAATAAATATGATTATCTTATTATAAATAATCTAAATATTTTAAAACATTTGTTTTACAGTAATATGATTAATAAAATTTATAGAGTGAATTCTTCTAAAATTTCAAATAATCCAAATTCATTATTTAATATGTATAAATATAAATTAATATATAATCGTAATCTTTCTTTATTTTCTAGAATATATTTTAATAATTCAATAATTAATGATTATTGTAGTACTTTAATATCTATTAAATTATTTTATTATAAAAATAATATAAAAAATATAAAATATGATTTTATAAATATTGCAAATTATAACAATATGTATATGATAAAAAATTTTTTAAAAAATAAAAATTTGACAAAATTTGAGTTTTATTATATAAATAATATAGATTTTTATGATGATCATGTCAATAGAATATTAATTAATACTAAAAATATTAATGATAATTTATTTCTAAGTGAAATATATAATTATTTAATTAATATTTTAAATAAAAGTTTGAATTGCAAAAAAAATAAAACCAATTAAATCACTATATGATGTTAAATATCTCATTTTTCTATATACTTTATTCCATGCAATTATATCTTCTTTTTCTGTTAAATGTTCTATCATCCAGTTTTTTTTTGGCATTAATAAATAAAAGTGATTAGCAATAAATGTCATAATGCCAATATATACACATAGCATTTGTTTTTTATTATATAAATAAAACATAATTGATATTATTAATCCAATTAATAAACCATAAGTATAGTGATTTCTTCTTTCTTTTTTTATTTCATCATAGATTTTTTTTTGTTCATCGTTTAATTTTTGTTGTAAATCTTTACTTTCTTTTGAACCAGAAATTTTTAATATTAAGATAAATATATGTCCTAATATTGCCATATATGCCGATAAGCAAAATATATCTAATATTTTTTTCATTATATATATATACAATAAAAAAAATTAAATTATTTTAATTTCAAATTCTTTATGTATTTCTTTTACTTCTTCTGATATTTTTTCTTCTTCTTCTGATATTTTTTTTTCCTCTTCTGATATTTTTTTTTCCTCTTTATATTTTTTATTTTTTTTTACTTTTCTATCTATATAATCTTCTTTTTTTAATATATTAGATTTTGTCATATTTTTTACGTTTTTTATTTTTTCATCTGTATAAATTTTTAATATACATTTTTCTCTATTCTTATAAAAATGCATACATGTAAAAAAACATGATGATATGCATATACAAAATATAAAACATGAAATACCAATTATTATATATAATTCCATTTATTTGTATAATTAATCAATTTTAAAAAATATAAAATTTAATATATAATTAATTAAAAATATGAATTATAATAATAATAAAAAATTATATGAATTTGGAGATATAATTTGTAGCGATAGTGATTTAGATGATATTTCAGAATATGAATATAATTATTTAGATAATAATAAAGAAAATAAAAAGAAATTACTTTCTACTTTTTTTATATATATAAAAAAATGTCTTTGTAAATTTTTTTTATTTAGATAATTTAATTATTAAAATTGATTTTTTTTATTATTATAACAATAAATTATATTTATTATTTTAATATTACTTTATAACTATTATAACTAATATTTAATTTCATAAAATTTATTTAGAAGACTATATAAGAATAACTTGGAATAATGGGAGTTCCAGCATTTTATAAAAGATTAATTTCTAATTATCGTAATATTACTTTAGCATTAAGACAATTATTAAATAATGAA
>Ga0255759_10004991_pt1 | contig 11383 bp, 11 predicted proteins | sample 101ome_20_FD_179959 | JGI IMG/M metagenome (GOLD analysis project Ga0255759, IMG submission 179959) | Coastal salt marsh microbial communities from the Groves Creek Marsh, Skidaway Island, Georgia - 101404AT metaG (version 2) | ecosystem: Environmental > Aquatic > Marine > Intertidal zone >...
ACCAATAGAGCCTATATTTATTGTGGCCAGAGGCAGAATCGAACTGCCGACCCCTTGTTTTTCAGACAAGTGCTCTACCGACTGAGCTATCTGGCCAAGTGCGGGGACGACGGGATTCGAACCCGCGACCTCCTGCGTGACAGGCAGGCGTGAACTCCAGACTTCACCACGCCCCCAAACTATTTAAAGTATAATACTTTATTTTTTTTGACAAAAATTTTTTTATTGCAATAAAATTGTTAATTAGTGAGATTAAAAAGTCTAATTAAGTATGTTGTAAGATTTATATTTTTGCAAATCCTACTTTCCACTTTTACTATCTACTATTTTAATGAATACTTAATTCCAAAAATTGATTTATTCCCAGACCGAAAAGGTTATACGTTTAGAGATCAGATAAATAATAATATATATGAAGACCTCAGCAGGTTCTTTCCATTTTTAGATGATGGACTGTTTAATTTAAATATTTTTATCTTTATTTTCATTACGATATTTCTCATTTTTTTGTATTCGACAAAGTTCTATACATACGTGAATGAATTGACATTTTCTTTAGATAGAAGTTATCTAGACGAGTATTTTTCTATATATTTAACTTGGACAACCTCTCTTATGATATTTGTAACAATGTTCAGATTGTCTAATCTAATTTCACGATATTATCTATTAATATTTACATTTTTAGTTCCTTTAATTTTATTAGTTTTTAGAAATTCAGAATTTTTATCTTCGCTAATTGGTAGATCGGTGACGAATGAAACATTTATTTCTATTAATTTAAAGGATGATTCGATATTTAAGAAATTAAGAATTATGACTTTCAGAAAAGAGCTTGATAGTTACATTGTTGGGCTACATGAACATAAGAAAATTATTGAGTATATTGATAAGTCAAACAAAAAGAATAATGTAAACCTGATAGTAATTTATCTCGAAAATATAAATAAACTAAATCCTTTATTAGAAGAATATTTGATTAATCTTAACAAAAAAATATTACTTATTTCAAAAGAGAATATTATTTTTAACTCTTATTTTATTTCTAGAATTGATGAAGTAAGTGGATATCAATTAACGTACTTTAATAATGACATTCAATATGGCTCAAAATACATACTGAAAAGAAGTCTTGATGTATTAATTTCATTGACCGCAATTATTTTGTTATTACCTATTTTTTTAATTATATCGCTTTACATTTATGCACTAGACAGAGGGGCCCCTGTATTAACTCAAGTTAGAGTTGGTTTACATGGACAAAAATTTAAAATGTATAAATTTAGAACCATGAAAAAAGATTCCCATACACTGAGGGAAGAATTAAGAGAACAAAGCAAGAATGATCCCGAAATTTTTAAACTTCAAGATGACCCAAGAGTTTTAGATGGAGCTAAATTTTTAAGGAAGTATAGTTTAGACGAGTTACCTCAATTAGTTAATGTTCTAAATGGAACAATGTCAATAGTTGGCCCAAGGCCTTTGTTCGAGGAAGATACTTTGCTCTTTAACAAAAACTATATGAGAAGACTCAATGTGTTACCAGGTATTACTGGACTTTTACAAATCAATGAAAGGAATACATCTGACTTTTCTATTTGGTATAAATACGATATAGAATATATTGACAACTGGTCTCTCTATTTGGATTTAAAAATCATATTAAAAACTCCTTATGCATTAATAAAGGGAAGTTCATCAGGACTATAATCGTGGGTCGGGTGGGAATCGAACCCACGACCTTGAGCTTAAAAGGCTCCTGCTCTGCCGATTGAGCTACCGACCCGTTTAATTTATAACTAGAATATTATAAACATTTCTTTTAATTATAAGGAGTAGAATCTTTACTCTTCTTCTGAATTAAAATCTGTATCAGAAACTTCTGAAAATTTGGTCTTTGTTTTTTTAAGTAACTTATTTAGTTCAGAATTTATATTTTTTATAATCTCTCTGGATTCTTTTTTTATTTCTTCATCTGTCACTGATGCCTCAAGAGTTTTAACTAGATTATTTATAAGTTGAGAAGTTTTATCAATTGTAGTTTTAAAAGTATCTTTTAAATCATCAACTAAATTTTCTTCATCAATATTTGATTTAATTTGTTTGGCTACATTAACAATATCTTTTGATATATCTGACCATTTGTGTTCATCCTTCATATTGTTAATTATATTGCCTAGTAATTTGCTTTGTCACTAAATCGTAAGTTCGGGGATTTAGTAATTCTTTGTTTAGCCCATCTAGCAGGTGCAATTAGACGAAAAAAAGGTGGAAGAAAAGGTCTAATAATTTTAAGTAAAAGCAAGTTGAAATTCAACAATAATGTTTTTGCTTTAGAATTACTAATTCCATATATGTCTTTAAATTCTTTTGGTAGAGTATTGAAAGCTGTAAATGCTATGAAAGGCCAAATTGGTTTTATATGCTTTGGCACGGGACCTCCTGCAATTATGTCCTGCACGTCCATTGCTACATCTGTTTTTATTAGATAACTGTGTTCCCTTGATTTTTTAATTACCCATTCTTTAAGTTCGTTGTGTGTTTTTGGAATAAAATTTCTGTCAATTAAAACCATCTCAGCAGCTAAAGAATTTTCTTCATGATATTTGTTTTTTTCATTATTAGTTAACTTTCCCACCGTCTTTTCGTAAAAATAAATAGAAGAAATTTGTAAACATGCATGTACCCATAAAAGCTGTTCGTGATCTAAAGCATCATAGTAACCTCCCGTTATTTCATCTTCTCCCTTAATTACTTCATGTAGTTTATTAATTCTGTGTGCGCTTTCATCAGCTTCGGCTTTAGTTCCAAATGTGACTGAATTTTGCAAAGACAGTGTTCTTATTAATCTTTTCCAAGGATCTCTTTGGTAAAAAGATGTCTGCCTTGCGCCTGCGGCAATAAGAGGGTGGGCAGCATGCATCAGTAATGCTCTAGCGCCTCCGAATAAAACTGTGATTTCTTTATTGACCTTCCACATCATCGAGTTTGGTCCAAAATATCCTGGGTCACCATTCATAAAAGGTATAATAATAAAATCATTTTTTTTTAATAAATCTATCTTTGGAAAAAGTAGAAACTAATTGTAATAATCTTTATATACTTTTGGTTGGAGGAAAATTTGGAAGAAAACCAAGCAGTTATCGAAAGCAATTGTGGAGTGGCTCCTGAGGGAATATCTTATGTTGATCCTGGCAATGATCCGAATTTTGTCTTTGCAAACGACCCAAATTTTGAAACTATTACACTTTATGATATTGAAGGTAACGTCGCAAATATGAATTCATGGTTTGAGTGTGCGCATTATGTTAGCGGAGGCTGGAGTAATGCTCAGTTGATAAATTTTCAAGGCGACAAAATTTTATTCTTTTCAGTTTTGTCAATAGCTGTAATTGTTTCTTTGCTTTATTTTTCAAACTTAAGACAAAAGTATGCAAGTAAATAAGAATCGGATTACTTTAATTTCCATTTTATTTTTTATACTACTTTTACCGTTTCTGTTGCACAATTCTAAAGATATCTACAACCCTTTAACAGTTGACGATGTTTCTATTGGGTATTACCAATCAACAACCTGCAATATTTCATTGCTTGAAGTGTACCAAGAAAATTTAAATAACCAGAATATTCGTTACAATGCACATAACTATGCTGGACTTGAATGTTACGGCAAGATTACTGGTGTTGATAAAGTTGACAATACTTTCATAGTCTCTATTGGTGTAAATCCAAGCCTTTCATTTTTGCTCCAAATCGTATTGTGGTGTGGACTCTTGCTTTTTATAAGAAAAAATGAAAAAAAGAATATCAAATTTAATAACTTTTCTTTAATTCTTTTACCATTAATTTTTACATTTCAACAAATTTCAGAAGAAAGATTTTACTTATCTCAAAACAAATACTTCAATCCTGAACTTTCTATATCAAATTACTATTTGTTTATCATTTTTTTATCTATATACATATTTTGTATTCTTATAAATAAAGTTTTAGAAAAAAGATTTGCTGAGCTAATAAACTATATTCCATTTACTTTTTTAATTGTTGGAACCTTTAATGGGTTTAATTTAAATTTTTATATTTTATTATTTACTGTTCTTGGTATTAACAATATCTCAAAAAATGGTATTTCTTCTTGGTTGAATAAAGGATACTTATTCTTCACTTTTTTTTGGATATTTAGCCATAAAGATACTTACACATATTTTGATACAGATAAAATTAGAGGGTTTATAAATAGTTCAAATACCATTTCGTCACAAATTTATTGGATATTAATAATTGGACTAGTGCTAAATGGATTTTATTTTCTATATGTTGAGTCTGAAATAGATATTCAATTACTTGTTAGAAATTTTTTGATAACTGGGACGTTAGTTAATGTTTTCGGCTTTTTAGGTTCTTTATCAAATTTACTTAATTTTTTAAACTTTTATACATTTGGTCAAAACAAATATGGTATGGAGACTGTGAGAAGTATAGCAGGGAACACATGGAGAGGCTTCTCTGCAAGTGCTGAATCATTAGGTGAATTTTATGGCTTTATAATTCTATTTTATTTTTTATGCTTCTATTTCAATAAGATAGAAGCTAGATTCTGGGATTTGCCTTTATTTGTTGCAGTTATGTTCGGTCTCTATAGGACTAATAACTTTGCAGCTATTTTCTCAATTACTATATTTGTATTAGCAGTCATTCTTTATAAAAAGCTGAATCAAAAAATTTCTATGCGTATTTTTATTGTTTCAATACTTACTTTCACAATTGTTTTAGCAACTTTTGTTGGGAGTAAATATGAATATGAAAATCTCTCTTCAGGGTTGCTTTATGAAGCAAGTTTGCATTCAAATTTTTATAGAGATCAAAGTAACTACAGTAAAACAATCTTGATCACTAAGTTTTTTGAGGATGGAGATTTGGGAACACTTTTTAATATTGAAAATCCAGAAAGTGCATCTTCCTTACTAAGGAACTTGGTAAAAATTTATACTCCCCAAATAGACATTCCACTTTTCCCAAATATAGTGACAATAGCAAGTACTACAGCAATTCTCATTAATAGGACTGAGATGTGGGGAATTTTTATTGCAAAGTATAGTCCTAGTCTCGTTGAAACATTTTTTGGAAACGGCCCGTATCAGCTTAATAATTATCTTTATTTTCAAGAAGTCAGATTAGACCTTCCAGAAGAAAAGTTAACTAGTTTATTTCTACCTCATTCATCACTTGCTGATCTATTTATTTTCACTGGATTGATTGGAATTTTTACTTTCGGTTATTTGACAATACTTCTAATTAAGAAAAAGTCTTCAAATGAAGCTTTCAAAGTATTATTAATATTTTTACTTATAAACTTTTTAAAGAGTGATTCGCTGTTGTATGTTAATTCAGTGATGTTGCTTTTTCTAGCCTTTTCTTTAGTTGCAAAGGATAGAGTTTTTAATGAATAATTTAAATTATGTAACTTACCAAACATTTCCTGCATTTACCGCAAACAGTATCCAAACAATCTCAAATATAAAATATTTTATTAAAAATGATGTAAATGTTTCTTTGTATTTTCCCCTAAGAGAGCAATCTAGCACTAAAGATGTTAATAAATTGAAAGATTTTTATTCAATTAATGAGGATTTTGAGGCTATAGGTATCAAACACAATCTTCCATTTGGTAAAGTTAAATCATTTAATCGTATCTGGTTTTTAATTAGCCATTTTGTATGGTCTTATAAAACTGTAAAATATTTGCATCATAAAAAAAACTCCTCGGAATTTTTTTTTACACGCTCAGATTGGGTGTTCTACTTTTTATCAAGATATAACCGAAATGTTATTTACGAATGTCACCAGTACACCAAAATTAGAAAGTATCTAATTAATCAATCATTAAAAAAAGAGAATTCAAAAATAATATTTTTAAATGAAAATTTAAAAAAAGACTATGAAAAAAAATACAAACTCAATAGAAACTATATTGTTTTACATAATGGAGTTGATTTAGAACACTATTTGTTTGATGTTTCTAATAAAAAAAATAAAAATGAATTAATTTTTATCGGGAAATTAACAAGATTTGGAAAGTCAAGAGGTATTAATTTTTTGCTACAGGCATTAGTTCTATTAGATGCTAGATACACTCTAAAAATTGTTGGAGCAAAAAAATCAGAAATCAATTACCTAAAAACTCGAGTCAAAGAAATGGGAATTGAAAATCGAGTACACCTTCATGGACAAGTAAATTTTTTTGAAGTTTCAAAACACTTATTAACACCTTCAGTAGGAGTATTAATAAATTCAAGTTCAAATATTCATTCTACTTCCTACACATCGCCTCTTAAGTATTTTGAATATCTAGCTGCTGGCCTAAAAATTATTGCAGTAGATTTCCCTTCTCATAGAAATTTGCCTTTTTCTGAAAATATAGAGTTCTACCAAGAAGATGACCTTGAAAGCTTTGTATCTGCAATAAAAAAACTTGAAGATATTTCAGTTTCCAATAGCGAGATTTTGAGATTTATATCTCTGGATACCAGAGCTAAAAAAATTATAGATTTCTTAAGAGTTTAGCACGCCTGGAGGGACTCGAACCCCCAACCCTCTGATCCGAAGTCAGATGCTCTATCCAATTAAGCCACAGGCGCAAGATTTTCTTATAATCTAAATTTAATACTTATATAATAGTTGCAAGAATGAAAACTACTAAAGTGCTTCAAACAAACATAAGTGAGACAGACATAAGACAAGTCTCAGAAATACTTAACAATTCAACAAATAATCGAGTAGCTATTTGTAACGCAAATACACTAGTGAGAAGTGTTCGTAATGTTGTGATAAGAAATTCTATCAATAATTTTACAATTAAAGCGCCCGATGGTTTCCCTGTTGCCAAAGCACTTTCCTTTTTAACTAAACAAAAATTTTCTAGAGTTGATGGATACAAAGTCTTTTTACAAACAATTGAAGATGGGTTAAGCACTGGCACTAGGCATTATTTTTTTGGTAATAATGAGAAAACAACACAGTTAATGATTAATAAATTAAGTCAAAAATTTCCTGATATAAAAATTGCTGGTTACCTATGTCCGTTAGTCATGAGTGCTGAAAATCTGGTTGAGAAATATAAAGAAGAAATAAAAAATATTGATACGGATATAATTTGGGTCTCGTTAGGATTTCCCAAACAAGAACTATTTATAGATACTATTTATGGTGAAATAGAAACCTCAATTAACTTTGTTGGAGTAGGTGCAGTTTTTGAGTGGGTAGCGGGAACAAAAAAGAAAGCTCCTGAGTGGATTGCTAATTTGGGGTTTGAATGGCTACTTAGATTATTTCAAGATCCAAAAAGACTTTACAAAAGATATTTAATTGACAACACATTATTTATTCTTTACTTTTTGAGACAAGTGTTCTTTCGTAGATAAACAGTAAAATAAGATAAGAAAAAGCTATATGAATGATATTTTTAATAATTTAACTACTTCTTTGTCAGAGGAGTTTAAAAAATTTGAACTGGATGAAGCAATACAGTTAAGCATGTCCAAAATAGTAGGATATGATTTACAAATTAACAACTTAGTAAAATATAACAAATCAGACTTCTTTGTTGAACTACAAGAAAACATAATAGAGAAAATCAATTCATCAAATATTTTCTTACCTGTAGAAAAAAATGACATGGGGTTTCTCAATTTAAGCCTTAACCATATTTATCTCATGAAAAATATAACAAATACACAAAGTGATTTTGAAAGCGAGCAGAATAGTAAAATTATTTTTGATTATGGTGGCCCAAATATTGGCAAACCACTGCATGTAGGACACATGCGAACACTAAATATTGGAAGAAGTTTGTATAATATTCACTCATTTATTGGTAATGAGGTAGTAAGTGATATACATCTTGGAGATTGGGGCATGCCAATAGCTCAAATTATAACTTACTTAGAACAAGAAGATATGGAGATAGAAAGCTTAGACTCAAGCCAATTGGAAATAATTTATCCAAAAGCAAGTGAGGAATATAAACAAAACAATGAATTCAAAACTCGAGCTCAAGAAATAAATAAGCTCTTAAATAATAATGATCAAGAACTACTAAAAATGTGGGAGTATATTAAAGAAATCTCTATAAAAAGCCTTGAAGAAAATTTTGAAATATTTGGCCACAGCTTTGATTACTGGTTGGGCGAGAGTGATGTAAATAATTTAATTCCAAAAATGATTGAGGAATTGTTAAAAGATGAAAAAATCATATACGACGATGGGGCTTTGATTAGTGCGGAAGATACAGACCCAAAAATCCTAATTACAAAATCAGATGGGTCTTATTTATACATAACTACAGATCTAGCGACTATTTTATTTAGACAAAATAATATAGGTTACGATAAAACTTTCTATATTGTTGATAGCCGACAATCACTTCATTTTAAACAATTATTTAGTTCAATTAAGTTTTTTGAATTTAACAATCTAGAACATGAACATATTTCCTATGGAACTTTAAATGATAGTGATGGAAACCCTTTCAAAACTAGGGAAGGTGGTACAAAGCCTCTAAGTGAATTGTTTAGAGAAACTTACGAATATATTAAAAAAATAAATAATGATTTAGATGATTCTTTAATTTCACAGCTAACAAATTCAGTTCTCACCTACAGTGATTTAATTACCAATAGAAAGACAGACTACAAATTTGACTTAGAAAAATTTACCAATGTAAATGGAAAAACAGGTATCTATGTTCAATACTCACAAGTCAGGGCAAAAAAGCTTTTAGAAAATATTAAAACTAAAAACATTGAAATAAACAATTTAATTCTTAATGATGTAGACAAGGAACTGCTTTCAAAATTGTATTTATTTAGTTACTTTTTAGAACAATCAGCCTCTCTCAAGGAACCTCATCACCTTGCAAACTATCTGTATGAAGTCTCTAATTTATTTAATCAATTTTACGAAAGTGAAAAAATATTAGAAATAGAAGATTCGGACCACTTATCTTCAAAGATGTATATTACAAATTTATTTTTGACAACTAGCCAAAATGTAATGTGGTGTTTAGGAATAACTCCTGTAAACAGGATGTAAATTATAAAAATATTTGAGTAGAAATAATCCAGATTATTAGTATCAAACTATATGAGTAATTATTTATAAAGCTCAAATTTTTTCCAAAATTGTGAAATAAAAACAACACTAATGGGATTGCTATAAATCCTGAAAATGAAACAGCTCTAGCAATTACAAGATATTCATTCACAAATACATTTTGATTTCTTAGCAAAATCTGAAACAAGACAAGAAAGAATAATGAAACAAATATTACCGAAACTACATTTGTAAGTAAGTTTCTGAAAGATCTATTTTCTATAAAATATTCATCAAAAAATTCAACGGGAATAAACAGTATAAAAATAGAAACAAACAGGGTAATAAATGACCAAAAAAAGCCTTGCCCTCTCCAGCTTGTAAAAACCTCGTTAACTATTCCTGATGACTCTAAAAATAAATAAACGGAGAAACCTAATAGAGATGTGCCAAGAACAAAACAATACAATCCCAATACAGAGATAATCTGACTGCGATTTATAGATATATTGTTTTTAGTTAATTTGCTAACATCGTGTTGCATACAGACATATTAACTGTTTTTATATTAAAATATTATTTAAATATGGATTTAATAGACACACCAAACCCAAACGCAAAAAAAATATTAGTTGAACACGACTATGAAATAGCGATTTACATTAATAAAGATGATCAAGAAGTTGATGGTATTGCAAAACAAATAATAGAGGTAAATGGGGTTAAGTCTATATTCACCGGTCCTGGTTTTTTAACTCTTACAAAAGAGGATAGTAGTGATTGGAATATCATTAATAACGATATATTAAATAAGTTTGATACAATATAGCTATGGAAACCTTTAATCCAGATCCTAAACCAGGAAGAATCGTACTTCCTCTTGTTTTAATTGGTATGATTGCAACTACATATACTTTTATCAATAGAGTTTCAACAAATAACAACCTAGAAATAGTGGTTGATGAAACTCCTGTGGAAACAGTCGCAGAAGAAACAAGTACTGAAGATACTACTACTACTTCAACAACGACTACACTTCCTGATAATTACGTTGCTTACCTTGAAGAATTAACTGCAGAGAAGATTCAAGCAACTGAGCTTGGTAAAGATGTCTTGGAAGCAAATGACAATTGGGACAATCAAAGTGTGTCATACCAAGAAGCCAAAGAAGAGTTTAAGGCAAACATTTCTAATGCAGAACAATTTGTTACAACTATTTCTGAGCCTGGACCACCAAATGAATTTGCAAACCTAGTTTCAAGCCATGAAGAGTTAAAAACACTTGTAAATTTAATTTACGAAGACACTGTTGAACTACTAGCCGGTCTTGAATCTTCTGATACAGGAGAACAAAGAGCTGCAGCTCTCGACTCATTTAATAAGAACTTAGACCAATTTATTAAAAAGATTGAAGAAGTTGTTGCATCAGCAACTTCTAGCTAGAAGCTGCTGAACAAACTGTATCAATCATTAACATAGCAATCACGTAAGGATCGCCATTAGCATTAGGTCTTCTATCTTCTAGATAACCTTTTTTATCTACTTCAACCTGCCATGGAATTCTAATTGATGCTCCTCTATCGCTAACTCCATAAGAAAAAGTATCATAACTTTGAGTTTCATGGTCGCCTGTTAGCCTGTCTTCAATATTTGCACCATAATTTTTAACATGCAAATCAGCATTTTTACCGAGAGCTTCACATCCTGCAACAATCGCATCGTATCCGCCATCTTCTCTCATTTGTTTAGTCGAAAAGTTGGTGTGCATACCGGCACCATTCCAATCACCTTTTACAGGTTTTGGATCTAGTGTTGCAGAAATATTCCAATCTTCAGCTATTCTGTAAAGCAACCATCTTGCTACCCAAATTTGGTCACCAATGTCTGGTGCTCCTACAGGTCCAATTTGGAACTCCCACTGACCAGGCATAACTTCAGCATTTGTACCTGAAATGCCTATTCCAGCTTCTATACAAGCTGTTGCATGAGCTTCAGAAATTTCTCTTCCATAAACTTCGTCAGCACCAACACCGCAGTAATAACCACCTTGGGGTGCTGGATACCCTGACGGAGGAAATCCTAAGGGTTGTCCGTATTTAAGTGAGTCATAAGACTGTTCGTAAAATGTATACTCTTGTTCCATTCCAAACCAAGGCTCGAACTCTCCAAAATTTTCAGCTGACTCTACCAATGCAGCTCTAGTATTTGATGCATGTGGGGTCATGTCTACATTCATTACTTCACACATCACCAAAATATTTTCGCCACCTCTAATTGGATCAGGAAATTGTGC
>Ga0255759_10005002_pt1 | contig 11368 bp, 2 predicted proteins | sample 101ome_20_FD_179959 | JGI IMG/M metagenome (GOLD analysis project Ga0255759, IMG submission 179959) | Coastal salt marsh microbial communities from the Groves Creek Marsh, Skidaway Island, Georgia - 101404AT metaG (version 2) | ecosystem: Environmental > Aquatic > Marine > Intertidal zone > Salt...
TATTTTAATACAATTTTTATAAGGAATATTACATAATTTTGTATCTTGTTTGCCTTTATTTATAATATCTTCAATTTCATGAATATCAAGTTTTAAAGCGATTGATAATCCTATTAATGAGCCAACAGAATTTGCCGCTATATGTGTTATATTTTTATGTAGATTTTCTATATATAAATATCTCAGTGCTCCTATAAACATTATACCTCGCATACCTCCACCAGAAAGTACTAAATGTGTTATTTTCATATTTTATTAAAATTATATAATTTTTATTACTTATATATTTACATTATATTCATTTACATTTATATTATAATATTTTAGTGCTTCCAATGCTGCATTATTTTCAGCTTCTTTTTTACTTTTACCAGTGGATGTCGATATAGTTGTTCCATTTCTATCTTTAACACAATAAGTAAATATCTTATAATTATCACGTGATACAACACTTAGCTCTTTAAATTGAGGAATATCTTGCATATATTGCTGCATATGTGATACTAGCATATCTTTATAATTATTTTTAATTCTTATTAATTCACTAAAATCTAAATAATTTTCTATTATATAAATTATCCATGATTCTACTATATAATATCCTGCTCCTGTTGATGGTAATACATTAATATGTTTTGGTAATATTACATCATCATCGCTTGTTTGAAAATCTAAATATAGAGCACCAATAAATGCTTCAAATATATCTTCCATTATTTTATAATTATTCCTTCCATTTGATTCTTCAACCTGTTTAGATATTATTGCAAACTTTGGAAATCCAATTTTATCTGATAAATTTCCTAACATTTTTCCATTAACTATCTTAGTTCTAATTTTAGATAAAAATCCCTCATTCTGATCAGGAAATCTATTATATAAATAATTAGCAACTATCATTCCTAGTAATGAATCTCCAAGAAATTCAAGTCTTTCATACGATATATCTTGTAAAGGTAAGCAATCGCGCGGGCAATTAATATTACTTTTATTAAAATCTATATTTTTCATAGTACAATAAGATTTATGAACAAATGCAACACGATATAAATTAATATTTTTAAATTTTAAATCTTTTAATCCATTATCATCAAATAATTTCCTTAGGTTTTCTTCATTCAATAGAATATTTTTATTATTATAAGGTAAATTTTCGCTTTCAATCTCCTTTGTTTTATTGTGAATATTGTCTATTCTCTTCATTATATACAAAAAAATAAGTTATATATATATATCATTTTTTCTTTATACATAAAAGATATATATATAAATATTAATAGTATATTTCTTTTAAATAGAATAACAATAATAAATGAGTTTTATTGGTAATGAAGGTATAGCACCGACAATACAACTCGATTCTGTTGGAATTGGTTTCCAAGTTGATGCAAATGGTAATGCTATTAACGTGGATGGTCTTGATTTAAACAGAAACGAGTATCTCGTAGTCGGTGAAAAAACGTATTATCCGGAAGAAGATAATCAAAAAAATACTAAATGGAATTTATTAGTTAATAGCGATGGTGTCGCAGTTAATACATCAAGAAATTTAAGTGCTAATTTTTTAAATTCTGATACTTCATTATTTGTAGACAAAAACATTTATTGTGCTGGTATTGTTAAAGCGGCAGGTTTAGAACTTAATGATATTATTTTAGATGGCGATCCATTGACAAGTAGTTTAATTAGAGATTTTATAATTAATGCCAATAATATTTCTGCTAATCAACCTTTCCAAGCAGGTTTAAATACTAGTTATAATGATGTTTATAATTACAATTATTATATAAAAAATGTTTTTACGCCTAATTTTATTACATTAGGTGGTCATGTTGATACATATAATAATACACACCCTCTTAATATCGTTTCAACTGCTAATAATAAATTTAATAGCATGCATGTCGCTATAAGAAATGATACAAATAATGAAGAAGAACCTACTAAATTTGCTTTTGGTATTATTGGTGGTTCAAATATTTCACCAGCTATCATATCTACAACGCGAGGCACACCATTAGAATTTCATATTAGTAAATCTTCATCAAGTATCGAAGAATTATATGGCTCTAATGCTATACCATCATATGATAATAGCAATCAATATCCAGCATTAGCTATTGATGAAAATAATAATGTAGGTATTGGTATTAATAAAACAAATAACCGAGATTTTACAAGAAAAACGCTATATAACGGCGAAATAATAAATGAAGATATTATTGACGAAAATATAAAATTTCAAGTTAATGGCATTTCTTGTTTTGATGAAATATTAATGTATGATTATTACACAAAAAGTCATAAAGCGCTTGATGATATTTATGTAAGAACTTCTGGTATTAGCGTTATAAATGCAACTCAAATATCAGAAGGTGATTTTTTAGGAAATTTATACAATTTTAATAATATTGGTGTAAATGACTTATTATCCACAAATAAATTACAAGTTAATACTGATATTAAGGTTGATAATAATATTCATACAGAATCATTAATTGTAAATAATGTAGCAAACTTTACTGGTGTAGTACAATTTGATAATGAAGTAAATTTCACTAATTCTGAAAGTATTAATATTAATAAATTAAAGGTTGCTGATGATATATATATTGGTAATCGTAAAATAATTCCTATTGATATTGATGACCCATCAACAGGCTATGGTACATATAGTAGAAGTGAAGATGGTAGTAATTACTTCTTTGTATATGTTCATAGTAATATCGCTACACTTGATGCAAATTGTAATATTAGTTTTCCGAGAAAATTAGCTGTTGGTTTAACAGAAACCAACGGTTTTGAAGGTGTGTTAAATATAATAAAAGATGATGTTACTACTAGCAATAATTTTGATATTACATTAAAAAATATAGTTGAAAGCAAAGAATATTATGCTAATATTGGTAGATTATCTAGATTAGATTTTAATGACAATAGTTTAATTTTAAATACAAATAAAGTTACAGGAAAAAGAAATAATATTTATTTTTATCCTGAAACTGATATGTCAGAATTAACTAGCAATTATTATTTACCAAATATTAAAAATGTCCCACCAACAATGTCTATGAATAAAGAAAGAGTAGGCATTAATAAATATGCAGCGCGCGTAGGATATGAATTAGATGTTGAAGGAAATGTTGCAGCACGTGATTATTATTTGACAGTGGGAAATGAAATGCATAGAACGCGAAATTTTATTTATCAATCTAAAAACTATTTTAATATTTATGATACAAAAACTGATAAATTTTGTATTAATTATAACAATTTAACATCACATGCGTCTACTATGAAAGGTTTAAATGTAAAACAAGGAATAAATTCTGATTATTATTATCAAAATGATAAAATAATTGAAACCTTGCAGATAGCAAATAACACTGATAGTTTTTATACAAATAAAAAGATATCTATTGGATGGCATGGTGAAAATGTTAATGCACCATTGCAAATTAGAAATTTAACAACAGATGATTATAACTATTCGGTTATAAGAATATATCGAGGTGTTAGGGGTGGTGGATTAAAAAATAATGCCGATTATAGTGGTATAGATATTTGCGAATATGATAGAAATCTTGGTGGTGATAGAAATTCTGAAAGATGGTTTATTTATAAAAATCACACTTTTAATGATATAGATTCGCGTAATGTATACCATATTGGTCCTTTACAAATAGGTTATATCGATAAAGATATAAAACCTAAAACATACGGCATGTCTTTTTATTATAATACTCTTAATTCCAATTATCATATTGATGTTAATAAAAGTACTGTTTCATATGAAGATAATAATTCTGCTATGTCAATTTATGGTGATTTAGATGTACATGGTAATATTAATATTATCGATAAATATGGTAGTAATTATAATTTTAGATTATCCAATTTAGAAAAATTAACAAAAATAACACAATATATAACAACAGAAACTTTAAATACCGATTTTGATGATATAAATGGATTATCTATTGCAAATAATGATATTAGATATACTGGTAATAACATAATTTATTCACCAAATAGAAGTGTTATTGTTGACTCAATTGAAAATAAAGCTATTTCAATGATTGTAAAACAAGAAAATTCTAATTTACCAGTTACCAAATTTATAACTTATTCAGATAATAATTTAGAATGTTCGTCGTGTTTTGAATTGGCTATATATAATTCTAATTTTTCTATTGCTGACGATGATTATGATAAAAAAAATAATATTAATAATTTAATTAAATTTAACTTATTAAGTGATAACGAAAAAAATGCTAGTTTTGATATGAGTTTTTTTCATAATAATTATTATAAATCTTTTTATAATTTTAAAAATAATATTGATGAAAGTGGTAATATTTTATGGTCATCAACACATATTGGTGTTGGTAATAATATTGTTAATAATAGTAATGTTGCTTTTCACATTGATGATAATAATAAATATGGTATTCAAATAACTAATAATAATTATGCTCCCGCTATTAATCTTTTATATACAGGTAGCACCTCTAATATTTATCATACTTTATCTGGTTCGAGTTTTGAAAACAATTATAGATTTAGTATTGGTGTTGCAAACAAAAGTACTTTTAATGAACCTGAAACTTCCAATGTATTTATAATTGACGCATTTGATGGTAATGATATTAGAAAAGGGGCACGTTTTGGTTTTAATGATGATATTTTAGCAGAATCTTTTGTTATAAAAACAGACTATGATACTTCCGCTATGGCTATTACAAGCAGATATACATCTGAGTATATTTTTGATAGTATTGTAGATATATCACCTGAAAATTTAATATTGACAACTTTATCATCAGATTGGAATAATAGTGACAAAGAATACATTGTGACATATAATTATTCTGTATCCGATTTCCCTGATTTTGATAATAATCTTAATTCTATTTCTGAGGTTGATAAAGTAAATCCAAATTTCATATTTAAATCATCTATATCTCTAAATAATAATATTACATATAAAACATTTCATTCAGATTTAGATATTACTTATAATGTATCAAATTTAAATGTTAATTTTATTAATTATGAACCCAGTATAATAAATTCTTTTATAAATAACGTTGATAATACTACTAATTGTAGTCTTACATTTAATACTAATTCATATACATGTAATATTGTTTTAAATCCTAATTTATCATTTGATAATAATACAATAATAGCAGAAGATTTAAAAAATAATATTATTGATATAAATAATACATTTATTACCAATTTGACATTAATAGATGATGTTACATCTAATTATAAATTTACATATAATTATAGAAATATTATATTATTACCTGAATATTTAAGTTGCAATATTACATATTTATCTGAATTCAATTCCAACATTTTGAATAATAGCAATATGCTCTATAATAATAATAAAATTTTTACAGATATATTACCTTTTGATAGTAATGAATTTTATTATGAATATATTAATTCTGAAATTGATACAAAATCACTAAATGATAATGGTATTTACACTAATATATTTTTACAAACAACAACATCAAATATAGTTAGAATTAACTCTAACATAGATTTAACGGGAACATTTTTTGTTGAACGTGATAATACTTTTTTATATAAAACATCAAATATTTTACCAGATGCACTTATGAATTCAGTAAGTACTGATAATCGTTTAGAATATTCATATAATATTAATATTGAAAATGGTAGTTCCAATTTATATATTTTATCTAGTAATTTTGTTGTCAACAACAATATTAATAATATTTCTAGAGATTTGATTTTATTAAAAATAAATAGTAATTATTTAATTGAAGATAATTTTGAAATTTATGGTTATAATTTTACAAATAAAATATATTTTGAGGAATACTTCAATAAATTATCAGATACTCAAAGTGATGATTATATTATTAGAATTAAAAATTATAATTACAAAAATTTTAAACCACACATTACACTTGCAAATGATGTTAATGGTTTAAATAAAATAGCAGGTCATGAAATATATAGTTATGATGGAGTTTTAGAAATTAAGTATATTGATAGTAGTGAAAATGATAGTTGGGTACCTCTTAAAATTGATGCCGATGGTAATACATTTATAAAAGGTGGTCTTGAAATGAGTGGTGATATTAAATTTGATGGAAAAATTTATGATGCAAATGGCAATGATTTAATTGAAATACTTAATAAAAATTATTATAAGGAATATGAAATTAATTCAAGTAATATTCATTTTAATTCATATGGTTCTAATGGTGTAGAAATACATGCATATTCAAGTAGTAATTATGATGACTTTAAATTTTTCTACGCACAAGATTTCTTAGATGAAGACATTGTAAATAATGTTATGATATTACATAAGATTTTTGATGAAGAAGCACAATATAAACTTGATGTATTTGGTGATATTAGAGCTTATAATAATATATATAGTGATAAAAAAATTGGTATAAAAATTGAAAATCCGTATGTTGCAATGGATATTAATACAACTGATAGTATTAAAATACCAAAAGGTACTAGCGCAGAACGTCCAGTATCAGGCGAAGAAGAAGATATTGATTTGAATATTCATAAGGGGTATATTCGTTATAATATTGAACTAGATCAATTTGAAGGTTTCGGTGCTGGTAATAAATGGGGATCTCTTGGAGGTATTAAAGATGTTGATGGAGATACTTATATTAGTGCTGAAAACAGTGCTGGTGATGATAATGATGAACTTAAATTTTTTACAAAAGACATTGAAAGAATGGTAATTACCAGTAATGGTTTAATAGGTATAGGAACAACAAATCCAGATTACACTGTTGATATTTTTGGAACAAGTAAAATATCTGATAATTTATATATTAATAATAAAATTGGAATAAATACAGAAACACCTTATGTTTCTATTCATATTAATACAACGGATAGTATTAAAATACCAAAAGGTACTACTGCACAAAGACCTGTTGATAATCACGAAACAGATATAACTCATAAAGGTTATATAAGATATAATACTGAATTAGATCAATTTGAAGGTTTTGGTGCTGGTAATACATGGGGTTCTCTTGGTGGTATTAAAGATGTCGATGGTGATACTTATATAAGTGCTGAAAATAATGCTGGTGATGATAATGATGAACTTAAATTTTTTACAAAAGACATTGAAAGAATGGTAATTACCAGCAATGGTTTAATTGGCATTGGTACAACATCACCTTATAAAAATTTAACAATATATAGTGAAAATGCTACACTTTCAATACAAGATCCTAGAAATAATATTAATGCTGTATCATCAATTGAACTGGTAAATGGTTCAAACAATAATTTTGATAATAATGAAGAAAATTATGGATGGAAAATATCAAATAGCAATGAACTATTTTCTATTTCAAGTGGTAGCAATAATATTGTAAATGATAGATTTATTGTTGATGGAAAAACAGGTAATATAGGTATAGGAATTAAACCACATATATATGATGCTTTATTAGATGAAGATGAATTTAAATTTAATATATCAGGAGCTTTGAATGTTAATGGTGATATATATAAGGATGGTACATTATTCTTTGGTGGTGGTAATGGAGGTGGTGCTGGTATTATTTCCCAAAATATGTCAGTTCAAACAATAACAAAAAATTATACAGAAACGCGTATTATGAGTGAAAATGTTGTAAATGTAGTTCCTGATGATGGTTGGCTATTTATAGATAATAATTTAGATACAGGTTTTGTTATTAAAATTAAACCATCACATAGAAAATCTAAAATTTTATTAAATTTATCATGTCATATAGGTTTTGATAGTTCTCTTGATTCAAGATGGTGGGGTCTTAAATTATATAGAATGATAGAAGGTGGAAATTGGACAGAAGTTAAATCTGCAAATGGTAACTACAATAGTGAAACTAATGATAATGGTGACTTGGCAAATGTAGGTGGTTCTACTGCTTGTTGGATTTCACATAATTTAGGTGCTAATTTATCATCTTATGAAAATTTTGTTGCCAACATCTCAGGAAGTTTCTGTGATAGTCCCGATTCACGTGTTAATGTATATTATACTGTAAAATGGAAATCAAGATTAGGTGATACTAATGATTTATCTGGTGATGGTGACTTATATTTAAATAGACCTGCTAAATATAATGGTGCTAATACCCCTGTTTTATCATCATCTTGGGCAGCACACGAAATATGGCAACTTGGAACTCCTTATATTCCAAGCGAAGGATCAAATATTATTACATTATATAATCAAGAACGTGTTGGTATTGGTAATACAGAACCTACATATGAATTGGATTTAAGTGGTAATTTTAGATCTGATAGTAATATATTTGTAGATGGTAAAATTGGTATAAATACATATTTACCTGCATTTACTATTGATATGAATACTGATGATGGTATTAAAATACCTGCTGGTCATACAAGTAATCGACCAAGTGATGATATTTTAACAAATGGCGTTATACGTTATAATACAGAAACAGATCATTTTGAAGGTTATGGAGCAGGTGCTTGGGGTTCACTTGGAGGAGTTATTGATATTGATCAAGATACTTATATAAAAGCTGAAAAAGAAGTAAATGCTGACAATGACGAGTTACAATTTGTAACAGATGGTACAGAGAGAATGATAATTAAAAAAGATGGTAAAATTGGAATTAATACATATTTACCTATTTTTTCATTAGATTTGCATACAACTGATGGTATTAAAATACCTACGGGTAATACTAATCAACGTCCCGATAGTAATATTATAACTAAGGGTGTTATACGTTATAACAATGAAATTGATCAATTTGAAGGTTATGGTGCGGGAGATATCTGGGGTTCTCTTGGTGGAGTTAAAGATGTTAATGGTAATACATATATTAGTGCAGAGAATAATCCTGGTGATGATAATGATGAAATTAAATTTTTTACAAAAGATATTGAAAGAATGGTTATTACTAGTAATGGTGATTTAGGTATTGGTACAACATCACCCAATTATAAAATAGATGTCGATGGTGAAATTAATGCTAGAGATATTATTATTAATGGAACACCACTTAGATTAGAAATTCCATCAGGAATGACATTGCAAACTAAACATTTAACATATACTAATACATGCACAAAGAGCGACACAGAAACAGATTGGGTACCCGTTGATAATAATATAACATCTGGTTTTGTAATTAAAGTGAAACCTACACATACAAGTTCTAAGATATTACTTAATTTGATATGTCACATCGGTATGGATTATTTACAAGATTCTAGATGGTGGGGATTAAAATTATATAGAAAAATAGGTGATGGTAATTGGACAGAAGTATCTGGTGCAAATGGAACAAGTTATTATAATGGTACAGCTTGTTGGATATCTCACAATTTAGGTGCAGAATCAAGTATTTACTCACATTCAATTACAAATGTTACAGGTTCTTATGAAGACGAACCAGCAACAACTGAAAATGTTTATTATACTATATATTGGAAATCAAGATTAGATGGTACTAGTGGAAAATTATATTTAAATAAATCTGCTGAATCTTATGATGATAATTATCCTAAGCCATCTTCAAGTTGGACTGCATCAGAAATATGGAATACTGGTGTACCTTATGTTCCACATGCTCCGGGTTCTGTTATATCACTATCTGGTGATAAGGTAGGAATAGGTATTATTCCTGAATTTGACAGTTTTTATAAGTTAGATGTTATAGGTAATATAAAATGTCATAATTTATTTCAAACTAGTGACAAGCGCTATAAGAAAAATATAGAACATTTAGATTCGGCGCTACATTTAATAGATGGTATAAACCCTGTAACTTATAATACAGAAAATGATACTAAGATAAAATATGGTTTTATTGCTCAAGATTTAGAAAATATAATTCCAAATATCGTTAATATTCCAAATAATACTAACGATTTATATAGTATTGATTATATATCAATGATACCATTATTAACAAAATCTATTCAGGAATTATATAATATCATAAACAATCAACAAAAAGAAATAAATGAATTAAAAAGTAAGTTATAATTTTTTTGCGAATTATTTTTATTAAATATAAATATTAATTATATAGATAGGGGAAACAAATAATGACTATCTTAAATGTAGGTTATGGTACAACTGATCCTCAGGAATTATTACATTTAGTACAAAGTAATGTAACACTTGTTTTACAAGATGATAGAAATAATAATGAAGGTACAACAAATATTGAATTTATACAAGGTCCGAGTAATTTTGGAGAAAATGCTTTTGTAGATTGGCAATTATCTAATTCTAATTCTACTTTTTGTATTAAAAGAGCAGCAGATAATATTACTAGTAATGTAGTTGTAGTTTCAGACGACGGTAGTGTAAGTGTAAGCAATAATTTATCTGTTGAAGGCACTTTTATAAGAAATGGAACAGATATTTACACATATTTTGAAGATAAAATTAATAATGTTATTACTGGTTCAGGTAATAATTTAGATTATACTTCTAATACTTTATTCTTAAAATCTAGCAATTTTGATGCTCATTCAAGTAACTATGTTGCTAGTACTAGTAATTTAGTATCTGCTAACTTAAATCTAGCTATTGATGATACTAGCAATTATGTATTACAAACAAGTAATTTAGTATCAGCTAATTTAAATCTAGCTATTGATGATACTAGTAATTATGTATTACAAACTAGCAACTTAGTATCAGCTAATTTAAATCTAGCTATTAGTGATACTAGCAATTATGTATTACAAACAAGTAATTTAGTATCAGCTAATTTAAATCTAGCTATTGATGATACTAGTAATTATGTATTACAAACTAGCAACTTAGTATCAGCTAATTTAAATCTAGCTATTAGTGATACTAGCAATTATGTATTACAAACAAGTAATTTAGTATCAGATAATCTCAATATAGCTATTAATGACACCAGTAATTATGTATTACAAACAAGTAATTTAGTATCAGATAATCTCAATCTAGCTATTAATGACACCAGTAATTATGTATTACAAACTAGCAATTTAGTATCAGATAATCTCAATATAGCTATTAATGACACCAGTAATTATGTATCACAGACTAGTAATTTAGTATCAGCTAATTTAAATCTAGCTATTAGTGATACTAGTAATTATGTATTACAAACTAGCAATTTAGTATCAGATAATCTCAATATAGCTATTAATGACACCAGTAATTATGTAGCTAGTACAAGCAACTTAGTATCTGCTAATTTAAATCTAGCTATTAGTGACACAAGCAATTATATAGCTAATTTATCTGCTGATGAAATAACTGATGGTATAAATAATAAATTTATAATAAATGGTATATATTCTAATGATCTTGAAG
>Ga0255759_10005004_pt1 | contig 11366 bp, 5 predicted proteins | sample 101ome_20_FD_179959 | JGI IMG/M metagenome (GOLD analysis project Ga0255759, IMG submission 179959) | Coastal salt marsh microbial communities from the Groves Creek Marsh, Skidaway Island, Georgia - 101404AT metaG (version 2) | ecosystem: Environmental > Aquatic > Marine > Intertidal zone > Salt...
CACTCAGAATGAACTCTTTTTTTTTACCCGTGCGCTCGATTTTTTACCGGAAAATGCTTCCTCCTTTCTCTCTGACGCCCCTTCTCTCGCGACCACTTCGAGCTCCTTTTGACGCGTCTATCGAGAAGCGAAGTATTTCTTCGACGCAAATATCCGGTCTTCTTTGGAGGTGTGTTATATAAAAGAGACCCGAGGTGTGTGTGCAGGAACCGAAACGCGCGTTTTCGCGAACGATTTTTTTTTGAAGGGGAAGCCGCTCTTTTTTTGAAGGAGGGATTTTGCTCGATCGAGTTGAAACCCTAAAGTTTTTGGATTTTCTTTACAAAACACGACGGTTAGAAAACGAATCGTCGGCGAGCGCGATATAAATTTTTCGCGGCGAAAGGGGAGAAGAAGAAGAAACAGAACGGACGCACACGACTTTTGCGAACGCGTTTATTGGCGCGATTCTCTTCTTCTTCTTCTTCTTCTTCTCGCTTCGATGATGAAGTTGTCGTCCTCGACATCTCCGCCGCGCGAAGAAAAAGGAAAAGAAAAGGAAGGTTTGATGAAAAAGCTGATGAAGAAAATAGCGACGATGGGTGCAGTTGAGCACCACGGAAAAGAAGAAGAAGAAGAAGAAGACCCCAACACGTCGTCGTCTCTCTTTTTTCCTCTGTGGGAACATTTGCTCCAAAACGAGGACGTGTTCTCGATCGTTCTCTCGTTTTTAAACCCGACGGAGCGAAAGTTCGTGACGCACGTGTCGAGCGAGACGAGGAGAGTGATGCTGAAGACGCTAAAGATGCAAATCGTGTCCGTGCAAAGATACAGGTCAATCGCGCAGAAGAAACAGTTGGAGAAGGACCAAAAGAGGTGGTCAGAAGAAGAAGAGGCCGGGAGAAAAATAAATCTAAAGTCAGTGGATTGGAAGACGTACTCTCCGTGGTTGAGACTTGCGAAGGATACGAGTACTATTCCGGATAAGTTTACGATCAAAGAGTGTCGAGGGACCGGACAGTTAGAAATCGCTCTGGATTTCTGTGTGTTGAACCCGCCGAAAGAGATTGAATGTTTCGTCGAAGACGGGACAATAAACGAGGAGTACTTTGTTCACAACGTGGCGAGGACGAACGAGATTTCGTTGTTGAAATGGGCGAGAGAAGTGAAGCGTATGTCGTGGAACAGTGAAATCTCGGGCGTCGCAACCGAGCAAGGAAACGTGCAGATGTTGAAATACGTCGTGAGACAATTCGCTCGAGATAAATCATTCGATAAAAACGAATACGATCACGAGCTTCACGCAGCCGCGCAAAAAGGTCATCTGGATTGTGTGCAATTTTTGCTCGAGCACGTCGGTGGGTTTCAAAAAACAAGGTTAAAAGGTGGTTATTGGCGCCAGACAGAAGGTGAATTTATCATCTATCACGCGGCAGCATCGAATCAATTGCATGTAGTAGAGTATTTGTTGTCGCAAGGGAGCCCGGTGACGTCCGATGCGCTTGTAGCTTGTTGCGCCAGTTCAGGATCTTTGGAGTGTTTGAAGTACTTGAGAGAGAATAGCATTCGACGAGTCGATTGGACGTGGGGATGCGTGGCAGGAGCCGCAGCGATAGGTGACTTGGAAATCGTGAAATATTGCGTGAACGACGGTTGCCCTTTAGAAGTGCCTCTAGACCGACAACCCCAACCAGACGCGATTACATCAGCGGTCGACTTTGGCCACTTGAATGTTGTTCGTTTTTTGCGCGAAGAAAGAGGTTTTGAGTTGGATATTGAGCACATTATGAAAGCCTTGAGTATGGGTAACGTGGAGTTATTGAAATACATTTGGTTTCATCAAACGTTTCCAATTCCCGAGGATTTTTTCGGACTCATCTGGAAATTATGGGTGCAGGGATATCACCAAACGTTAGACCCACATTTTCCGCTTTGCTGGCTGCTCCGACGAAAGAAGCAAACAGAACATTTCCTATGCGTCAAGTTTTTGTACGAGGAAGTGCAAATCCCGACGAGCGAAGACGCATACTGGCGCATATACGAGTTAGCGTTGACGTGGGGCGATTGTGCGCTCTTAGAGTGGGTGTTTGAGAAAATAAAAAAAGATTTTAGTGACGGGTATGATCCTAGAAGTACGGATATACCCTTGCCTTGGCCAGAACCACAGCATTGCGAGTATGCCGCTGGGAAAGGATACCTCGACTGCTTGCAATTTTTGCATAAAATTGCAAAGTTTCGTGTCTGCACGCACACATCTGAGCCTATGGATTCGGATACAATAAAGGTTGCGTTGCGCAACTGTCAGCCAGAGTGCGCTCGGTATGCGTTCGAAATGGAAGCTTACGTAGTTTCGAAAGAAAATAAGAGAAACTTTTCGAAGCAACACAAGAATGACGTGAGGAAGCAAGTTGAGGTGCTCGAATCGATAGCTCAAAGTTTAACGTTCGGAGAGCTGGAAGAGGCGAGAGAGGTGATGAGAAAACAGTTCGATGGATGTGAGAGATGCGACGAAATACACTTTGATGAACACTTTCATCTCTTCCGTTTTGAAAACGAATGGCATACAAGTTCGGACGACGAGTCGTACGGATCAGAAGACCTGTCAGACGAGGACGATCTCTCCTTCTCCTCCTCCTCGTCCAGCGAGGACGATTGGCCGAACGACGACGAGTGGTCGAATCACGACGCAAGATCCATGGCCCGCATACTCGATCGCAAGATCCGTCGGAGTATCGAACAACAGTGTCTCGAAGTGAACGGCGCGCTTCCAACTGAAAGAGAGATGCAAAAACTGTTAAAACAAGTCCATCGGCAAAATCCAGGAATGGCAGCGCACATCGAGAGCGTGACGCAAGGTCTCCCAGATTTAAGCAGAGTTCTCTATCCTCGCAGCGGCCGCAACAGAAACAACAACGGCCGAGGTGGTCGAGGTGGCCGCGCCGGCCGAGGCCGCGGCGGAGGCAGACACGCGATCTCGGGCGAAGCGGCGAGAGACACCTCCAACGTCCCGTGCGTTTTCTTCGCCAAAGGAACGTGTAATAAAGGAAACGCCTGTAAGTTCTCCCATCACGCTTCATCCGCGGCGGAAGGAGCGGGCGAAGTCGCGGACACCTCCAACGTTCCGTGCTTATTTTTCGCCAAAGGAAGGTGTAAATACGGAGAAGCCTGTAAGTTTTCCCATCAGACGTAAGTGCGCTCGTCTTCATCCGCCGCGCAAAAGGCGTGTGAAAATAAAGTTGTAAATGTTGTAAAAATACCATCAGCACGCAGCAGCAGCAGCAAAAATTTTCCTTCATTCCCCCGCACTTTTCAAATTTTGTATCTTTAAACGAGCAAGAAGAGAGAGAGAGAGAGAGAGAAAGAGAGAGAGACAGAGAGATTGATAGAAAAGAAAGAAGAACAAAGAACGCGCAGAGGAGCACAGATAAAAAATGTTCTCTCGTTCTTCTCTTTCCTTTTTCGCGGCGCTGTTTCTTCTGGCGTCGGAGACTACTTTTCTGTCAAAAATCGGAATTCAAGCGACGCAAATTCAGTTTGTAAACAAGGCGAACGATGAAACGCTTCGAGCAAACTTGAACAAAAACATCCGAGAGTTGTGCGGTCTCGTGGGCGCGGAGTCGGTCTCGGCGAGCAATAAAGAAGGCGTGGAAGATGCGAGACGAATCGTGGAGGAAAAGTTGACCGCGTTGCGATTTGATTCTATACAAACGTTCGACTTGGAAAAATACCATCCCAAAGCGCACTCGGTCATGGTTGGAGAGAAAGTGATCAATAAACCGACGTTTGCGGATTTCGACGAGACGTTAATTCCAACCGTATTGTTTTACAATCACTACGACACGCAACCCGCGGATGGATTGTGGACGGAATCTGAAGCGTTTCCGAAAAGTTTCGAGGAGTGCGTCGCGGTTGATAAAGAAACAGGGAATATCACGAAGATAAAAGGTCGCGGTGCGAGCGACAATAAAGGTAATCTGTGGGCGGTATTATCCGCGATAGAGGCGTACATGGCAAAGAAAGGAAACAAACCAGTGCGCGTTATTGTTTTGGTGGAAGGACAGGAAGAAATCGGTTCGCCCGGTTTGGACGTGTGGATGAAAAAATACGCGAAGCAATACATCGGAAACGTGGACGCCGCGTTTTCCGCGGATGGATCCACGGGAGATTGGAATAAAAATGGCGTCTTGACGCTAGGTTTGCGCGGTGGAGTGGATTTAGAAATTACTGTTCAAAACGGCGCCGAGGTAGATTTGCACTCTGGATCTTACGGCGGTGCGATTTTGAACCCGATTCACGCGTTGAGCGCGTTGATGGCTTCCTTCCACGACCCCCAAACGGGAAGGATTTTAGTCGATGGATACTACGAGGACATTTACGATTTCTCCAAGGATGAAATCGATCGCATGAAGCGAGATTTCCCATCGAATAAAGAGTTCCGAAAAACTGCCTCGGGCGGCGCGTTGTTCGGCGAAACGAATGTATCCGTCGCAGAACAGGTTGGGGTGAGACCAACGATTGAGTTCGTCGGCGTCTATGGCGGCTACGTCGGTGAAGGAATCAAAACGGTGTTACCGAACTACGCGTCCGCGAAAATCGTCAGTCGTTTGGCGCCCGGCCAATCTCCGCAGAAAAGCTTAAGACTGTTGAAGAAGCACGTGAGGAAAACGGCGCTGCGAGTCTCGCCGGGCGCGTACGTGTCCACCGTCGATTCCGGATTTTCAAACGAACCGTTCCGAGGCCAAATCGATTCGGTTTCTAATCGCGTGGCGAGAAAAGTGCTCACGGAGACCTACGATGGCGTCGAACCGAAGGTTGTCTACGAGGGAGGTTCTATCCCAGTCATGCGCATGATTCAAAAATACGTCGCCATCGAACCCGGGTTGATGGCTTTCTCGACTAAAGATAACATGTATCACGCTCCGAATGAGTTTTACTCCATCGACCAGTTCAAAACGGCGACGCGATCGTATGTGCGCGTGTTAGCGGAAGTGTCTGAATTTGAAAAGAAAGGTCGTTCAGAGTTAGAGTTGGAAATACGAAGGAAAGCTAGAATCGTGAAGGAAACGTTGCAAGGCGGGATGAACGAGGCTAAAAAAGGATTAGATCCGGCTTTGAATATAGCGAAGGAAAATCTCAAGCGAGGGTACGACACATTCGTCGACGGTATTAGACACGTCACGGGGAAGCAGAAGGAGGAATTGTAAAGAGTTCACACGTATATTTTAAAAGTTGTACATTATAAATACATTTTTCACATGGGACATTGCTATAAAACTACCTAATCCTACCTGCGTGCTCGTTTTGCTAAAATACCTCTTTTATTTAGTCTCCGAATCATCATCACCGACGACGTTTGCGGCTAAAGGAGGAGAAGGAGACGGCGGAGATGTCATCGTCGTCGTTGTCGTCGTCGTCATCGAATACTTTTCGTGGTGCTTCTCCCTCGCCCTTTGCTCCATCTTCCGATTGATGTAAGTGCCCGCGCCGATGACGATTGCTACGGAAACTCCGGCGACCACCGCGTCTTGCCAAACGTACCCCGTGCGCGCGACAAAACCGCTCCTTTTCAACCGTTCCGCGTCTCTCCCAGCCTTCCTCGCTTGCGCTTGAAACGTCTTTTCCTTGAACTCTTTCTTATTTCTCTCAGCCTCTTTCTTCTCCTCTCGCCACCACTTTGAGTTCTCGGCGCGGGATTTCGATTCCGATTTAAACCGCGCGTATCGATTCTTTAACTCTTGTTCGGTAAATCTGGAGTCTTCCCAAGACGCGCCTTCGTACGCATCGCTCCGCGCGCCTCCCCCAGTTTGATTCGCCTGTCGCCATTTCCTCGTCGTCGTCGTTCTTCTCGTCGTCGTCGCCCCGTCCGCGTCCACGCCTCCTCTCCTCAACGCATCGTACTCCTGCCTTTTCCTCACGTCTCGCAAAATATCGTACGCGTGCGCGATTCTCTTAAACTCTTCCGCGCTGTTGCTTTTATTCACGTCCGGGTGCTTCTCTCGCGCCAGTTTTATGTACGCTTTCTTCACCTCTGCGCCAGTCGCGCTCGGAGAGATGCCTAAAGTCGAATACAAATCAGATTCCATTCTCTCTCTCTCTCTCTCTCTCTCTTCGAATGTTTTTTCCTTCTTCTTCTTCTTCTTCTTCTTCTCTCGAGTGCTCAAGCGCGATTATTTTCGAGGCACATATCAAGATGTAAAGAAGACTCTCTCTCTTTCTGTCTCTGTTCGCGGATGAAGTCGAAGTCTGCTCTCGTTTTCATGTGTTCTTCTTCTTCTTTCAAAACGCGCTTGTTTTTCTGGATATAAATGGAGAAAAGGTCGTCACTAAAAATGGAAAAAGAAGAAGGAAAAGAAGAAGAGAAGCGCATCGACGCGCCTCTGTTCATATTCTCACTGATATGCGCGCTCTTATTCATATCGGTGATTCTTGGATCGTTCGTGAAATTTCCAACCGCTGGAAGTCGCGTGGTGTACGACCGCACGCACAAGTTGCACTCCGCGCACGACGTGCATTTTTCGTCGCATCATCATCATCACGAGTGAGAGAAGAAGACGAAGAAGAAATGAGATAGAGAGAGAGAAATGACGCGCGAGATGATGCTTCTGAGCGTAAACGTGCAATAAATAATGCGTGTGCGTGTATATGTTTGCGATAGCGTCTCCGCAGATTTTTTACATCGACAAATAAAATGGCCGCTAGTGTAAACGCTTCTTCAGCGTTTTCCAATTTGATGTGTGTGTGTGTGTCTCTCTCTCTCTCTCTCTCTCCTGAGTTTATGAAGAAGAAGAAGAACCGGGGGCGGCGCGCAACTGACTGGCTTGCATCATGCTATACTTGAGCGCATTTTCTTCCTCCTCCGCGGTATTCGGTGGTGATTGCGTCTTTTTTGACGACGACGAGTCTTCTTTCCCGGCGGCGGTTGTGGCGGAAGAGGAGGATCCCGGTCGACGCCATCCGGAGAAGCCGGTGAATCTCGCGGCGCTCGCAGACGGACCACCGGCACCGGCGCCGGCGGTGGCGGGGACGAGCATGGGGATTTCGCGCTCTAAAGCGTACTCACTTTTGTTGTTGTTGGTACTGCTACCGCCAACGCCATCGCTCGATGCTGTTTCGAGGAGCGGTGAATCGTTCTGGTCGTCGTCGTCGTTTTTGTTGTTACGTATAGCTTGCGACGAAGATGACTGCGTCTTTAATCGAACGCGATAGTCGTACAAAATACCCGTCGAGGATGCACATACGACGCGGACGCGTTTGGTTAGATCTTTTTGAACGTCGTCCTCGATGGCATCTCTGTTGTTGTTGTCGTCGTCGTCGTCGTCGTCTTCTTCTGGGTTCAACGAAGGAGGCATGTTGAGAGCTGCTGCGGCTGCATCCTTCTTCTCACTGGCAGTTTTTGAGCCGGCGACAAAATTTGTAGCGTCGCGACTGTAATCTGCCGCCGGTCGAATAGAGACGACGTTCCATTCCACCCGCAAAGGTGATGCAGATGCCGCTGCTGCCGCTGTTGTCGTTGTTGTTGTCGTTGAAATATTATGATCATTAACGACATCGACTTGCACGTTACTCTCGCCGCTTCCTAAACCAATCGCGAATTTCTCGTTTCTCACCACAGCCATTCGTTTATGCGCGGGTAATTTTACAACAGCCGCGGCGCGTTTCGGTTCTAAGAAGCTCTTCGTGAACTTTGTAGAAACGCCCGTCGTGTGCAAAACTGTGTTTGAAACTTTCGCGAGTGCATCCACCGACGTCTTCGTAACTTTTTTTGCGCCTGTGAGCGCCAATTTGGAGACCAAGCCGCCTACGCGCAAGATTTTCTGCGCCGTGGATGCGGACTTCTCCGCGTATTTTGCCTCAATCTCTTCCACTTTTTTCTCCTCGTCGATTTCGTTCTCTTCCTTTCCTTTCCCTTCTCTACTACCGCTATCGTTTGTTTTACTCGTGCTCTCAAAGCACTGAAAGACGTGCGCCGTTCCCGAGTCCGACGATACCGCTAAAAGTTCCGGCTCGAACGCGTAATTTTCACTACTGTACGCAAACCGTAAACTCGTAATCTCCGCGGCTGTCGAACCGCGTCGAAAGATATTCCTCGGTTCCCCAGACGGCACATCCCACGTTCTCACCACCGTTCCTTTCACCGAACACGAGGCTAAAATATTCCCTTTTTGCGAGAACTCCAACATTGCCACCGGTCCTTCGTGCGCGTTTGGAATCTCCGTCGCCACGTGCACGTTGTGCAAATCGTAAATCACCACAGTCGTCTCGGACAGGTGAGACACAACCGCTAAGTAACTGTTGTTGTTGTTGTTGTTGTTGTTGTTGCCGCTCGTGGAGGTGATAAAATCAGACGCGCACACGGCGTCGCTATTTATTGCCATCACACCTCTCCCGCCTTCTCCCGCGGCGTTCCCGTTATTGTTATTGTTGTTCGTGTTGTTGTTGTTGTTGTTGTTATTAATCTCGCCGCCGCTCGACGCTTTCCTTTGCGGCACGTTCATCACTCTCGTCAATCCTTTCATCTCAAACACCGTCACCTCCTCGTCGTCGCAAACGACCAAAACGTGCCTGTTCATCTTCACCGACCTTACCGTCGTCCGAAACGCCACGTCCGCTATGAGCGTCCGCCAATCCACGTTTAAGATTTTCAGCCGTCTCGGCGATAAATCCGGCGTTTCCATCCCGCCGCCGTTCCCGACGCACACCACTAAGCGAGTGTCAAAAAGCATCTCGCATTTGCGAATCGGACCGATATCGTCGAACGCGTGCACCATCTCCCCGGTGTCTGTTTTTACGATTCGAAATCCTCTGTTCGTGGCCAACACGACGCACGAGCTGTCGTGGTTGAACGACACGCTGTTTACAACCATCATCGTTGTCGTTATCGTTAGAAGAAGAAGAAGAGAGGTGCAAGCGTGTTCTTTTGTTTGTAACGGTCTCTCTCTCTCTCGTTTTATCCAAAAAGTGAAAAATCTCTCTCTCTCTCTCGTTCCCGTGTCTTTGTAATATATTTAATACGACTCGCGCGCGCGCGCGATGATAAAACCGACGACGACGACGAGCTCTCGCAAAAGAAGAGCAAAGAGTTTTTCCTCCGCGCTCTCGTCGCACAGAAGAGGGTAAAGAAGAAGAAAACAGCAAAGAAATAAAGAAAGACTTTACTCTTTGTCTTGTGTTGCGTTTGTGAAGCGCGTTTTCCGCGTTTTCAAAACGGTCTCTCTCGTTTTACGAAAAATAGGAAAACCCTAAACATTTTTTTTTTTGTCTCGACCCCTAAACTCACTTTTGAGCTCCAGAAAAAATCACGCGATACACATTGTTAAAAGAATGATGATAACGAGAGAGGAGCGATAAGTAAACGAGAGTTAGAGAGAGAGAGAGAGAAACAAACACAATGAGCAGCGCTTTGTTCTTCCAGAGTCCCGGGAAGCCGGGGTCCCCGAAGAAGAAACGAAGGATGAACAACAACAACAACAACAACGCCGGGGTGATGCGCTTCTTGGGAAATCTCTTCTTCTTCTTCTTCTTCTCATCATCATCATCTTCTTCTTCGGCGGACGATAAAGAGTGGAAAGGAGGATCGTCGAGTGGCATCGGTGGTAACGGCGAGAAGAACAAAAACGCCGCGAGAAGGAAGAAGTGCGTGATTTTGTTTTTGCTCTTCGTGGCGATATTTCTTCCTCAGATTGTCTCCGCGTTTGAGATGATTTTCTCTGTTCAGCAATCGTCTTCTTCTTCTTCTTCTTCTTCTTTTTCTTCTTCGAGCGCTATGAGTACGACGAGTGCGAATCGTTTGAGCAATCGAGACGAAGCGATGGGAACGAGCGGTGGTAGCGGCGTTGGTGGTAGTTTTGAAGAAGAAGGAGAAGCAGATGAAGGCGGGAAAGAGGAAGAGGTAGGAAGCGCGTCGCCGCTGGTCGCGCACGAGCACGACGCGACGCTTCCGGTGGTCGCCGTCGAAGAAGGAGGAACAGAGGACGAGAATAGTAATCAACAAGAGTCAGATAGTAACGACGACATTACTGATAATAGCAACGACGAGAGCACCAACGCTGAAGAAGAAGAAAAAGAAGAGGAAGAGAGTGAAAGCACGAAGCTCGCTCGAGCGAAATTGTTGAGCGATCCGTTATTGGAAGTATTCGCGAAGATTTCGCCGGAAGTCGCCGCAAATTTAAGTTCGGTAAAAGACGACGACGACGATGAAAGCGACGCGGAGCAAAAGATTTCCTCTTCGGTAATCGATCAGATTTTTAAAGCTGCGTTCGTTGGGAGTAACAGCGGCGACGCCGTTTTGTCCGGGCAAACCTCCAGCGGGAAGAATTACCTGGAGAAGAGCGACGAAGAGGAAAAGAACAAGATTTTGAAGCGCTTGTTACCAAAATTGTTGTCCGAAGAAATCACGCTCGCTAAGAAACAACTCTCCGAAGACGAGGCGTTGGCAAATCTCGTCTTTCCGAAGAAACCGGAAGTTGTGGATGGCATTCGCGACGCCGGCGGGTTACGATCGGATGAAATCTCCGACGCCGAAGCGAGAGTGATGATTGAACGACGGTTTGCCAACGCCTACGCGAATTCTCAATCGGAAGGGTTAGCGAGCGATGTAGACGCCACCGCAGATGCCGAAGCTAAGATGCAACAACTCGACGCCGAAAATGTATTGGAAAACGAGAAAGCGCCCTGGGATGCGAGCGAAGAGTACGCGCAACAAAACATCAGGAAAGAAGGCGACAACACCGAGTACGAATTCGTCGGTGGCGAATGGATCGCGGTGGAGATTAAAGATTCCAAAATTCGTTCCGAAGAGGAAAAGAAAGTCGTGCAATACGAACGCGCAGAGAAGCAAGAGGCGAAGGAAGACAGGAAAGAGTGGTTGATTTCGAAATTAGAAAACGCCGGTTTGTCGCGAGCGACGGCGATGGCGATTGCCGACGGCAGAATGTCAGACGTCATGAAAGGTGGCAAAATGTCTGTGGATGAGCTCGTTCAGCGCGAAAAGCGTTTGCGCGCGGAAAGGTTAGCCGAAATCGCGGATATTGAAGGCGTTGCGGATCAAGACATGATTGATGACGGCGAGGAAGATCCAAACAAAGAAATGACGTGGTTCGATCGACCGTCGATTAAAGCCAAATTATCGCACAAAAGGTTCGTGCAGTGTAAGAAAGAGCAGGAAGAAGAGATGCCAAGCACGGAGGGCATACCGATGCCAACGTTGCCAGTGAAAGATTACTTGTGGAAACCGAACCCGAATCCAATTCCAGGGACGGAAGAGTTTGACGCTGGTCCAATCGCGTTGGAAGCGGCGGTTTCGTCAAACATGAGAGCGCATAAGAAGTCAGCGAGACAACGCGCGCCGGTGAAAAAAGGCGAGTGGGGAACGTGCGCGGTCGTCGGTA
>Ga0255759_10005005_pt1 | contig 11364 bp, 9 predicted proteins | sample 101ome_20_FD_179959 | JGI IMG/M metagenome (GOLD analysis project Ga0255759, IMG submission 179959) | Coastal salt marsh microbial communities from the Groves Creek Marsh, Skidaway Island, Georgia - 101404AT metaG (version 2) | ecosystem: Environmental > Aquatic > Marine > Intertidal zone > Salt...
ATTTATATGGGTAAACAGTGAGATGAAATTCAAGTCAAGTTCGAAAAACTTTGTTGACTGCGGCGACACTTCGTCGCGCACGACGTGACGGACGCGTTTGATTCGCGCACGATCGATCTATACGACGTTTGGTGATTGCCGTTCGTTTCGTTCAGTGCGCGCGCGAAGAGAGGGAGAGCACGTCAGTCGAGTGTGAGTCGGCACCGAGTGAGTTTTGGTGTTGCGCGTCGATTAGTTATCCAGTCGGACAAGCTCGAACGCGTGCGTTTGCGACCCGGTGCAAGAGGTTGTTTCGCGGGGTGTGAGGAGACGACTTCTTCGTCGTTCACCGCCGGGAAAGCGTCGATCGCGACGAAGCGTTGAGAAGTTGGTAAGATGATGTCTGAGGAGAATGTTGAAGATCAGCCTGGAACGCCGCCGCCTCCCGCGTACGAGAGCATTCACTTTGCCCAGGGTGAAGAGGCCCTCCCAGAGGTTCCGCGGAATGGGTTCATCAAGAACTCGTCCATCCAGGTGAGCGTGTCGAACCCGACCAAGGTGGGCGACAGTTTGACGGCGTACGCGGTGTACACGGTGAGCATGAAGACGACGGACCCGGCGTACAAGAAGGATCAGTCCATCGTCGTTCGACGATACTCTGACTTTGAATGGTTGCGTGGACGTCTCTCGACTCTTTATCCGGGCATCGTCCTCTTCCCTTTGCCGGAGAAGACGGTGACCACGAGTCCGTTCCAGAGTGACTTTCTCGAGCACAGGCGCGCCGGATTGGAAGACTTCATGAAGAAGGTTGTTGAACATCCATTACTCGCGACGTGCGAAGACGTCGTCATGTTTTTGGAAGAACAAGGCGGGAGCTCTTGGGATCAGCGTGCGCCGTGGTATTCTCGAGGCCCAGTCGGCACTGCGATTGGCGCGATGGACTCTTGGTTCCAGTCGATCGGCACCGCAAAGGAAACTTGGAGCACCGGGGCTGGTATGGAGAGCGTGATGATGGAAGAAGATCAAACCTACCTCGAGGCTACCGAATATTTGTTGTTGTTGGAGGAGCGCCTCAAGCGAGCGCTCAAGAGCGGCAGTGAAATCTGTAACAGCGTTCAAAATCTCGGCATCTTGACGGGTACTTTTGGGGAAAACGCACATCACTTGGGTGACTGCGAAGAAAAGGGCGCGAAGATTTTGTTAGGAGAAGAAGCTGGTGGCCTCGGGCAGGCGTTTAGAGAAGTGGGTTCTGCGGCGTGCACGATGCGTGCGCCGACGGAAGTGCAAGCCGAAGCGTTGGCGAAGAAATTCCGCGCACCGCTCAAGCAAGCTTTGCAGTACGTGCGAGCCGCTAAGGAAGCAATCGATGCGAGGTTGGATGCCCTTCTCAGACTGCAAGCTTGCCGCGTCAAAGTAACGTCGAAGCGAGCAAAGCTTGAGCACGCGCTTCACGCGCCTCCTCCTCCTCCACAACCTACGCCTACGACCATCTTTGAACGTTTGACGGCAGCTGTCACTTCGCCGACGCCGGTGACGGTGGAAGAATTACAGCGCGACGTCAGCGCTGCTGAATCCGCTGTGAACGAGGCGCAAACCAAATACGATGCAATCAAATCGCGAATGGCGAACGAGCTTCCTCGCGTCCATTTTGAGTTGGAAGAAGTGATCAACACCGCGTTTGCGGACGCCGCCGTGATCATGAAGACTCTCGCGGAGACTCACGTGCAGGCTTGGGAGTCCGTCTTCCCGGGATGTACCGTGGATGCAGCCGCGTAAACTATCGCGAACCAAACCTTGTAACATGTGATATCGAATTCATATTCATCCGCGTTCCCGTTCCACGCGCTAAAAATGTCAACAGCTGTGCACTTCAAGCTCCAAGCGCCTTTGTCCGCAGTGGCTCTAGTTCGCGGCGCGCGCGATGACGAGCGACTCCATCGCGCGCTATCTAGACGATATATTCGGAGTCTCAGGGCGCAATGCCCTCGCGTACGATAAATCGAGAAGCGCGTCGCGTCTGCGCGCAGACTTTCTCGATCTACTTCAAGTGCGTCTTTCACTCGTTTGCGTTCGTTACTCGTTCAACTTGCGTTTTTAATGCGCGCGCTGACCCTCACGTCTTTGTCCGGCGACAGAAATACCCCTCGCTCACCGTTCGTGACGACGTGTACTTTCACAACGACGGGTCCGAGTCCAGGCTGCTCTACGCCGACGGAACCATTCCAATTGATTACTCTGGTGTTCGGTACAACATTCCAGTCAAAATGTACGCTCCGACGGATTTTCCCACCGCAGCGCCGATGTGTTTCGTGACGCCCACCTCGGAGATGATCATCAAACCGAACCACTCCATCGTGGACGCGAACGGTCGCGTGAATCTCGGTGTCGCGCGGTACGGACGATGGGACCCTCGAAGGTCCCGGTTGAGCGACTGCGCGGCTTTGATGTCTCGAGTCTTTAGCGGAGAGCCTCCGTTGTTTTCTAGGCCATCGAACGCGCCTCGGGTCGTTCATGTGAACGCAAGTGGGAGCACGAATGCGTACGCGGGTGGATGGTCAAGAACTGCGGCAGGTTCGACGGTTGGTACGACTGGGTCAACGGCGAACTTTGCGCAAGGCGCCGAGACTAGAGTTCCATTTAGCGTAAATGTCAATCGTAGCACGCGAGTGCAAGATGATATATGGGGCGGGACATCGAGCGACGCGCATGACCATCAGCAAAGTCGGGCGCAGGAAGCGCCGCCGGTGGATTCTGAAAGCGCTAAACGTCTGTTTAGGGAGGCGGCTATTTCGATGTTGACAGAGAGAGCGCAAAACGCGTTTCGTCAACAGCGAGACGCAAACTCAGAGACGGTGGAGAAACTGCTCAGTTTGCAGACGGAACTGTACACGAGACACATCAACTTGGAGCAAGAGAAGGGAGCGACCCGATCCATGTGTGAGCAAATAGAGCGTGACATTTCGCTTCTTAGAGAGGAGACGGTCAAAATGCAGAGTTGGCTCGACGCTCACCCGGATACTGACGAGCCTTTCGACGTCGAATCAGCCTTCAAAGGTGAAGATGCGACGAGTCAACAGTTGATTGATGCGCACGCGAAAGACTTAGCCATCGAAGACACGCTAGATGCGCTGGATGATCTGCACAATGATGGAAAAATTCCTTTCGAAGAGTACATGCGCTGGGTGAACAAACTGTGTAAGGATCAATTCATGGCGCGCGCCGAAGCCTTGGTGGTCTCAAGGATGCAACAGAATCGAGGCATAACCACCGGGGTTTCCACGCGAAGACATGCGCCGAGTGGCGGGAGCCCAACTTTTCAAGGAAGTCACGTTGGTTCAGCGTTCCTGAGACCATCGTCGCGAACGCCAAGTGCGACGACGCGGTCGACTTGGTTAGATTAAAGAGTCCTTCGGAACACGGTGCGCCTCTCCTCGCACGACATAGCAATGTTTTAGTAGCCAACATTTAGAAACGAGTAGATGTTCACCTCGAAAGCACACCAAGGGAGAAATGTGGACGCAAAGCTCAACTAACGCCCTCACAACGCGACCAACGAGGACGCCAGTGCGCGTCATGGACAGCGGCACGTGCACGCACGCCGCACCATCGCACGAAGACACGTCAACAGATTGGGATGACATCCAGGCGCGTCTCGGGAACGCTAAACCAAAGCCTAAACCACCGAAACCGGGCAAGTTGGAGGTTGCCTTTGACGTGGAGAACAGAGATGCGGATGCGCGCCAAGCCGACGACGCCGACGTAGACTTCGAAGCCGACGACGACGACGACGAATACGTGCGCGAATACCGCGCGCGGCGTCTCGCAGAAATGCACGCGGCGTCGAACGCCATCACCTACGGTGAAGTCATCGACACAACGAGGGAGCGTTTCGTCGCCGACGTCACCGAACCGAGCTCGAGCGGATACGTCGTCGTGTGTATGACTCGCAAAGGGTACGCTTCGATGGCTCGATGGAGAACGTGTTATCCCCGACCGAGCGACCGACCGACTGACACGCGCGTCTTCTTTTCGTTGACAGGTGTCCCGATTGCGACAAAATGGAACGAGCGATTGACGCGCTCGCGCGCAAGCACCGCAGGACGAAATTCGTCCGCGTCGCGCATCGCGACTGCGTTCCTAATTATCCAGACAGACTCACGCCGACGTTGCTCGTGTACAAGAACAAGGACGTCGCGCGCACGTTTGCGACTTTAGCCCCGTTCGGGGGATCTCACATGACACCGGAAGGCGTGGAATTCGCGCTCAACGAAGTGAGCTCTGAAATTTGTCCGAGCGCCTTTGATGAAGACGAATCGGCGCGAGAGGTTCGTCGAACGGAGTACATAGCGGGCGTCGTCAAGAGAACGGTCGAGGCGCAGCGTCGAGAGCGCGAGATGGATGACGACGACGACGACGACGACGACTAGAAGATTTGATAGCGCGCGAACATTTAATAGTCAATTTCCCCGTACGTAGACTGACCAAAGCGCCCGCTCGCGCGCGTCACATCTCGCCTCACCATGCAAGTCATCGCATCAGCGTCGTCTTCGAAAACCTCCGCGTTCACCACCGCCCGCAAACCTACCGGTGGGAACGCGCGCGCGCGCGGCGTCACCCCGGTATCCACCGCGAACCACCGCGAGCGCCAATCCACCGCATCTTTCGCGTTGGCGACGTTGGCATCCGTGGCGCTGAGCCTGACCACCGTCGCCCCCGTCCAAGCCGCAGACAGCGTCTTCGAGGGATCGTACTACGACCCGAACCACCCGGGATGCCCGCGGGATATCGACGCGAACGGTCTCATCACCGGTCTCGACCCGATTCCTTTTGAACGCGGTCGCGGCTGCCGAGGGGTGAAGAAGACGAACGCGGCCAAGGCGAGCGAAAAGTTTAACGCGTGGAAGATTCAAGCGAAAGTTCGCGACGATTCGATCGACATTGATTTCGATCAAAAAGACGGAAGCGGGGAAAAGGTGACGGGTAAGTGGAACGGGGTCGGGATCGAGTTACCGGACGGAACGGTTTGGGTGAAGAAGACGGGTACGAAGTCGGACGCGTGGACCCCGTTGTGAATCGGCAATCCAATCGCGTTTGGACGTTTGGATTTGGCTTTCGATTCGGTTCGGTTCGGTTCGATTCGACCGCGCGTCGAAACGCAGAGCGTCTCGTCCATCACCATCACTCTCGGGATGGACGACGACGACGACGATTATTATTGAATTTATAAACTTCTTGTAACGGATACCGCCGCGCGCGCGCGCTTTTTGTCAGTTGAAACCTGTCACCCATCCAACCGCATCGACCGACGCCAGTCTTCGACTCATCGCGCGCATGTTCACCTCGGCGGCGGACGTGTTGAAACAAACGCAATCGCGACGCGACCGGTCCGCCGCGGGTGACGCGTCGACGTCGGCATCGACGTCTAAACGTCGTCAAAATGGATTCGATTCAACAACCTTTGAAGAAGCTGCAGTGAAGAGAGAGGCTGCGAAACGCGCGCGCATCGCCCGCGGGGAGGATAAAAAGGCGAACTCCAAGTCGAAACCGAAACAGAGTTCGATTTATGATGCGTTCGGGGCGGCGATGGCCAAGGCGATGGACGGGGGACGGCGACGACGGGGGTCGTATGGAGGAAAGGAGGCTGAAGACGCCGCGGCGATGCGCGGGAGTTTTAGCGCGTTGCCGGGAGAGTTGATACAGAGAGTGCTGACGTATGCGCCCGTTAAATTTTATAGCGATGCGAGATTGGTGTGTAAAGCGTGGAGAGATGCGATCGATGACGATATGTTTATGCCGGCGACGAAGATTGATCGAAGCATCGCGCTCGGTACGTCGAGGCGTCCAAACGCGATTGCGTGGTTTGAAGACGTCGTCGGCGCGGATTGGAAAGATCCGGGAATAGGACCGCTCGTTCGTTACATCGCGCGAACGCCACCGTTTAAGAGTGAGTTGAGCGTGGATAAGCTTTGCGATGGGATACAGCGCGATCGTCTTTTGTCGGGGGCTTACGAGGAGGGCGACGGCGAGACGGTGGCGACGTCGTTTCTGGGCACCATTGGCGACGTCGTCGGTACAATTCGTGATTTGGCGGCGTTCGAGTGCGTCAAGCTCGACGTCGCGGGTCACCGCGGTGTCAGTGGGTGGGGGGTGTTGGCGTTGGCGATGGTACACGTCGCGGAGAATGAATTTGTCGGATCTAGAATTCTCAGGGCGGCTCGGAGCGCGCTTCGCGGCAACGCCGAAGCTGAATTCGTAGAAGAAGATTTGACAGAGTTTATGCACCTATTGATTGCGTACATACGTCTGGGAACGCTCGAAGGTACTAGGGAAGAGTTGAGCAAAGATGCCATTCACGAGCGTCGACGCATCAAGGCGCGGTTGACGGCGGCGTTCGATTACGCTGATTTACACGACGAGCGCGATTGGAGCGGCGCCGCGCCGGGCCGCAACGGAATGCCCGGGGCGCTGCAGAGCAATTCGCGTCTCACCATTGAGCAAGAGGCAATCGTGGCTACGAATCTCAAAGCGCCGCATTGGATGATTGTGCACGCATTTGCCGGGTCAGGTAAGACGACGACATTGGTTGAATATGCGAGGAGAAATCCACATCTTCGTTTCTTGTACCTCGCGTTTAACCGCGCCATCGCCGACGAAGCGCGAAGCAAGTTTCCTCCGAACACCGAATGTAAGACGTTTCATAGCTTGGCGTATCCTTTGGCTGTTTGGTACAAACGCGGGGGGAAGAAGATGCATTACGGAGATAAGTTGCGCACGCACGAAGTGGCCAAGCACGTCGGGAAGAGCAAATCCGATCCGGTGCTCGGCAAGGCGCTCGTGACGTTGAAAAATTTCATGATTTCAGCTGCGGAAGAAATAGGAGTAGCGCACGTCCCCGAGCAGCTTGGTCGATGCAGCGCGTCGGATGTCGTCGACTGCGCAAAGCTCGTCTGGGACTCGATGAAGAGTCGCGAGGCAGACTCGGTGCCTCTGTCGCACGCGGGTTACATGAAAATGTACCAGCTTCAGCATCCGCGATTGGATATTGACACGAGTCTGAACAGGAAAAAGCTTGGTTTCGACATCCTTCTTCTCGACGAAGCGCAAGACGTCGGTCCTGTGATGTTTGATATCGTCTTTAGGCAGGAAAACTGCGCTAAAATATTGGTTGGTGATTCGCATCAGCAAATTTACAATTTCACCGGAGCGATGAACATTTTAGACAACATTGGCAAGCGAGTTCCCTCGCATTTGCTCACCCATCGCAGACTCGTGCGGAGCTTCAGATTTGGTCCAGAAATAGCCATGATGGCGAACAGAATTTTAGATATCAAGCGAGAGTCTGCTCTCGTTGTCGGCGCGAAGGAGAGCTTTCCGGATAGGAAGTGCATCTTCTCGGCGAAAAAGCTCGAGCAAAACATTCCGCTGCTTCACATATCGAGCAATTTCATCGGTAACCGCGAAGAGAAGCGGGAACAAGTCACTATACTGGTGAGAACGAACGCCAGCCTAGTGTTGGCTTTGTTTCAAATTCTCTCAACCAAGGATAACTGGCCTCAAATTGCTCGGTACCACTCTCCGCGTGTATCCATCGTCGGCGGCGCGGAATCGCTCAAGCTCGACCAAGTTTTGGATTTCGTCCGTTTGATCAACGGCGATTACGCCGAGATCAAAGACAAGTATATCAGATCGTTCATCTCGAGAGCGTCAGATCCGGATCGCCATCCCCTCGAAATCATCACATCGATTGCCGAAAGTCAGGATGATTTCGAGACGCTGAGCAGGATTGAAATCGCGAAACGCCACGGCGACAACATCGGTTTCCTTTTGCATCGTTTGCAGCAAGCGGACGTGCACGGTAACGAACAACTCGCTGATTTCGTCTTGAGCACCGCACACAAGTCAAAAGGTCTCGAGTGGGATAACGTCGTCATCTGGAGTGACTTTCAGTCGCTCAGTTGCGCTTGGTTTAGCGGTAACAAACACACCTGTCTCACCCCGAGCGAGGGCGCTGGCGCTTTCTTTGAGATGAACGAACTGGGCGAAGCCGTCAAGATTGACCCGGATGAGATAAACCTCGTGTACGTCGCCATCACTCGCGCGCGTAAACGCGTCTTCTTGACACAAGATTTGACCAGGCTTCTCTCGTTTCCACAAACCGAGATGCACGCTGAGATCTTTGCGAGAATGCCCGATTTGCAAGCCGCGCCTTACGTACTACGAAAAGTCTCTTGCAAGGCTACTACCGCGGGTGATCCGCACTCGCTCTCCACGCGATCGCAAGACGGCACGACACCAGTGGAAAACGGTACCAGTTGTCACTTTTGCCCGGAAGGTTTGGACTCGAAGACTCCACTCGTCTGGCATCGAGACGACGCCGGCGTCGAAGGTCTCGCGTGCGTCTCGCATCGCGACGTCTGGCAAAAGATTCACCACCAACCACCCAAACAGGAGGATCTGCAAGACGTACCGCTACACGAGCGGCGAAAAACCCAACTCTCGGAAGAGTCTCGCCATCTCACGCACGCGGATGAATCATTCTCGGCGCTGTGTACATCCTCCAATCTCTTCCGATCGAGAATGTGCGCCGAGTGTTTCCGCTCCGACCCATCCGCGTATCTCAACAATCGTTACCGTCGAAGCGCCGGGAACCTCGCCCCTTTGCGCGCGACGTTGACGTACGAACATAAACTCGGAAAATCTCACCGATGACCGACCGGCGGGGCGTCGCCGTGAGTCACATCGAAGCTTTTGTAGTATCTATCTACGCAGTCGCGCTTTTCGCGTTTCCCAGCTGTCTGCGCCTTGAAGAGTTTGAAAAACGCATCATTCACGCCGAGTAATCCACACACGACGCCGCGTCGGGACGCGACGACCGAGCGCGCTCTCGGACGCGACGCGAGGACGGGCGTCGACCGATCGACCGATCGACCGATCGACGGATCGATCGACCGGCGCGAACTCGAGACGTCGCGAGATTGAAAACAACGTCGTCGAGCGGTTTCGAGTTAAAATGGGCACCGCGCGCGAACGCGGAAACGCGGGCGCGGGACCGTCGTCGAACGCGGATGGTGTCGACGGTACCGGGATCGCCGCGCCTGGGGTGGCGAACGCGCTGCGAGCGGCGAAGAACCGGACGCGGGGGACGTCGGATGGGCGAGGGAAGAGGAAAAAGTTTAACGCGACCAACGCGGACAAGACGCCCGCGGCGGAGCAAAAGAGAACGATCCCGACCGGAGAAGCGTGCGATGCGCTGCCCATGGATTGGACGTTGAAATCGAGCGTGAGATTTACGAGCGAAACGTCTTTTCATTGGACGTCTTGTCTCGGCGCCGTACCGGTGTCTCAGGGGCTCAGAGCGTATTCGGGAGGAGAGGCGGCGGCGAATACGATGTCCATCGAAGATGTGCAGAAAGCGCTCACGAGGGCGTCGTATTCGTGCGCGTATCCTGCAGATCCACTTTCGGCGACGTTGATACGTTCCATGACGTCGGACGCAGACGGTAGAGCCTGGTTGAAAAAGAGGCACTCGACGTGGACGGATGCGCTGGTGAGCGTATACGGTTTGCTCAGAGTGAGACAGTGTTACGCGTTTTACGTCGTGTACGCGGAACGCACGATATTGTTTTGCGCACCCGGCGTGGGGGGCGTCACCGATGGTGGTTACGCGGTGATTACGAATAGCAACCTGAAGATTCGCCGAGCGCTCATGGATGCCCAAGTAGATTTTAGCAGCGCCGACGAAGAAGCTCTCGCCATTGAGAATGCGAAGAAGGAGCGAACAAAGATTTGGCGACCAGAAGATGAAGTGGAAGAACAGAACGATCTCTTGGGCGCGCTCGCGGGAGACGAGGCGAGTCGCGCGGCGGCGGCGAAGAATATGGCTACTACCGCCGAAGTCACCGCGCAGTTGGCGCAGATGGACAAGCCGAGCACAGCGAGACGTCGCGCGGCGCAGACAATCATCTGCAGAGGCGCGATCGCGGTGAATGGTTTACTCAATGTGCTCATCGAGGCGTCGGGCGGAGACCCAGGAAGCGCTGACTCCACCGTGAGGGATGTGCCGCTCTTGTTGGCACCCGTGCCGTTTGCGCACAGCGTCATGAAGCCCGTCGCCTTGCGTGCGCAAAGGAATACCGTCTTGTCCCGCAAAGATACCAACAAGGATGCAGTCAACGCATCGCTGCAAGTGATTGCAAACGCAAAACAGTCGTCATCGTCCTCTTTGCCAGCGTTCAAAACGATGTACACGGCGGAGACTGAGCGAGACGAATGCGTGCCTCCTTGGTCGCTCGCGAGAATGTGCGCCGCGCTCACGTCCAAGCACGACGATTTATCCTCGCTGTGCATCACCGTGCCGCAATCATTCGGGTTAAACGTGGGTGTCCTCGCGGCTCGAGAGTTTTCAGAGACGAACACAAAGCATCGCGAGACGGCGTTGGTTCGCGAGTGCGCCTACTACGACGAATCCGAAACCAAGCGCATCATGGCGCCTCCGCCTCTCGGCTCGGACGCCATCAAGCGCATAGATTGCTACGAAGGCAAGTATTACGTCTATTAGAGATCATCAATCTGTCTGTTTGTCTTTTATTATTATAGTCATCATCATCGATGTAAAAGTACCTACTTGGAGCGATTACAACCGACGTCGTCTCACGTCGCCATCTCCTCGACCCCGTCGTCGTCCTCACCACCACCACCGTCCGCCATCATCGCCGCCTCCCCTCCTCCACCGCGCGCCAACTCTGCGCGTTCGCGCTCCAACCTCTTAATCTCCTCGCTCAGCGCTTTCCGTTCGTCTCTCTTCGCAAAGTTGGACTTTGGAATCTTCGACCGCTTGCTCTTCAAATCCGCGACGCGTTCCCTCAACTCCCGTTTCCGGTTCGTCACCGCGCTCTTCTTCATCCTCCCGCTCGTCGTCCTCATCCCATTCGTCCCGTTCCCATCCTCCTGTTCCTCCACAGTCTCCTCGTCGCCGTCCTCCATCGATACCTCGTTCATCCCGCCCGCCGCCGCCAGCATCGCCTCTCTGCTTCGCTCCGTGCGCCTCTTCTTTTTCAACGCTGCTTTTTTCCGTTTCGTCTTTAGGTGTTTCAACTGCGCCTTCGTTCGCGCAACCTTCATGACGATCGACGTGCGTGTTTGTTTGTTTGCTTCCTCCTCCCTTCGTCTCGCTGTGTCGTCGGCAGGTCGCGCGCGCCGTTCCGTTCCATCATCGATTCCATTCCATCAATTCCATCCATCTCCACGCGCGTGATGAGACTTTTCAAACCGAGACCACGCGTGTGATGAGACTTTTCAAACCGAGACCACATCCATCCATCCGAGTCATCCATCCATCCATCCGAGCGTCCATCCGTCCGACCGACCGACCCGTGTCGAACCCAC
>Ga0255759_10005006_pt1 | contig 11364 bp, 11 predicted proteins | sample 101ome_20_FD_179959 | JGI IMG/M metagenome (GOLD analysis project Ga0255759, IMG submission 179959) | Coastal salt marsh microbial communities from the Groves Creek Marsh, Skidaway Island, Georgia - 101404AT metaG (version 2) | ecosystem: Environmental > Aquatic > Marine > Intertidal zone >...
TTCTTTCCTCTTGCATCGCAAACCCAGCATTTCCAAAAGCCGTTTGCGAAGTTCACCGACATTTTCTTTTTGTGGTGATTGCAAAAAGGACAATGATACAAATGCTCATCGCCCTTTTGATAATAAGACCCAAGAACTTGGGTTACAATTTTTCTTTTGTCCTCGATCATAATGTCCTCCTGTTTATAAGATAACACATCACAGAAGGTTTGTCAAGTGAAAAGATTCATTTATTCGGATAACGAATCATGTATTTGGTGAATTCTCTTTCTTCATCTTCTTCTTCGTCGGGACGATACCAGTCTTCAAAGCCAAATCTTTCGTACCAACCTCTCAATCTCTCAACATCTTCTTCTTCGCTTGGGATAGGAATAAGAGTGATGACGAAATTATTTTCATCTGCGAATTCGATAATTTCCTGCAATGCTTGAGATCCAACACCAGTTCCTAACTCGTGAGTTCGTATATCTGAGAGATACAAAGAACGCACAGGGTGCCAAGGCTCATGTTCTCTCAGGTACATAGATAAATCTTTTAGTTTATATTTATCTTTGATCTCGGATGCTAGGCTTTTGATTTGCTTGTTGTCAATGTTTTCTTTTAAAAATTTGTTCCAAGACTCAAAAATTAATTTCATTTGTTGTCTCCGCTAAATGAATCGCTATGCTTTAAATAGTGCGAGAACAGATTGTTCGTCAATTCCATCGGGCAAAAACTCGGCAATTGAGTCGCCGTTTTGCAAAGCCGCTCGGAAGTCGGTTGCGGATAAGTCGTCTTGTTGCTCAAAGATTGGGGCAGAAACAATATCTGAACGTATGTCGTCAAAGTAAGCATTGAATCTCTCTCTGTACCCGACATCTTTCGTAGAACATCCAAGCGCAACAGGTTCCAAAACTTTAACTTCCGCATAGTCATAGCAATCTGCAAGAGGATTTGTGTAGGCTCCTTTCTTTCCTTGGCGGATTGTTGCTCGCTTGTAATTCATCTTTGGATGATCAAGCAATCCATAGAGTCGCAAAACTTCTTCGGTTTGCTCTAAAGTAATGGTGTCTCGTTCTTTTTCTCCAATATAAAGGCGAACCTCTTTTACGCCAGGGTTGTCGAGATAGAACTTGATGTAGTCGTAGTGACCTTTGTGAGGTGGCTTGAAACCACCGGGAATTAAAACTGTGTATTGCATAATGTCCTCCGTGTTTATAATAATGTAACACGTTTTAAGGAGCTTGTCAAGTTAAAAATTTAATTCTACGTCTTGAATAATTAATTTTCCCTGATCTCTCAAGGCAATTAGCGTGGTTGGTTCTTTCTTAAACATCTTTGAGATCGAAGTCTCGTCCCAATCCTTATTTAATTTCTTGGCCCATTTTCTTGAGGAGTTTTGAAGGCAATCGTCTTGCTTTCCATTTTTAAACGAATCTTGTTCATTATCAAGCTGAACTATCTCAACATCGGGCCTGTTATTCTCATATTTATCCCAGACGCCATAAGCAAAATCAGATACAATCGTTCTATCGGATACGAGGCCTCCGCCAAGCAAGGTTGCAACTTCCATCGCGATATCATAAAGCAAAGGTCCCCAGCCTGCTTCAACGGCAGAAAAAGAGATCATCATAGCGTTCAAGCAAGGAAACTCGTCTGCCAATTGAGATTCATAATCGAGACCAACAACGCCACCTCCAGATTGAGCCATTTCAGGATTATCCGGAGATAGAAATTTATTTGATTCTTTACCGGCTTCATCTGCATAATAGATTTCGATAAAGTCTTTGCCGTGACCATCAATTTTGATAAAGGTTCCCTCCGGAAGATCGGCAATTGTTTTCATGCCTTCTTCGAGAACTTCTACGATAAGCTGTTTTAATTTTGCTTCGGTTAGTTTCATCACATCGTATCTGTTGGGGTTGTTTGATACCCATAAGTGTTTAGACGATCTTTTAACATTTCAGTTAAGTCTTCATCGGAAGCTGTGAAAAATTCGATCAATTGACGAGAAGAAATTGATGTACCCAGGTAGGGCTGATAATATGATCTACCGCTACGAAGATTATTGTTTTTATCTGATTGCTCCATAAAGAATTTTTTTCTTCCATCTCTATAAATCTCAATTTGAATTCTCAAGGTGCCATTTGCTGGGTATCCACTAGCAAATCTATGTATGAAAAGTTTGTCCCAATCGTCTTCTTGTGCGGCACCGGTTTTAATTTCTTCCGCTAGTGAATCAATTCCAGCTTGCAAAAGTTCTGGGGTGGGTGGCACGTATTCATTCACTCCTTCTGGGTGCTGAAGGGCTGGGGCGTATGATTTAGTTAGGTAAGCCATCCTTACTCCATTTGATCTCAAAGTGTCATAGTGTGGCGACATATAGGCCTCTAATTCTTCCAAATATTCTAATACTTGTTGTTGGTTTCCTGACATTTCTTCGAGGATTAATTTTTTTAAAATTTGTTCTGTAAGTTTCATTATAGAGTCTCCGATCTTTGTGTTTTTTCTCCATAAACTCTGACATGTTCTTGGGCAAACTCAACTATGTCTTCGTCAGTAGCCGTCATAAAGTTAGCTAATGCATTAATAGAAATTTCATTTCCTTTATAATATTCCCACTCATCTTCATCCCACTCTCTCCATTGAGTAAGATAAAAAGTCTTTTTTCCGCTTCTTTCAATAACAAAAAGACAAGAAATGTCTCCTTCGAGTCCAAGTCTTTGAGTCCTAAAGTCCCTTTCGATTGTCACATAATCCCACTCTGTATCTGTTGCATTTCCTTCAATTTCTCTCGCAAGAGAATCAATTGCTGCTTGGAATGAATCTTCCGTTGCAGACAAGGAATTTATACCTTGTGGTTTTGTCGCTTTTTGACCATCTCTTCTACCGAGATCAACTCGAATTCCGTGACCTGATGGTAAGAAAGTTTGCAACTGTTCAAAGTAATGGATGAATTCGCTTAATTCAAACTCGCTCATTTGTTCGAGAATAATTTGCTTTAATTTTGATTCGGTTAGTTTCATGATGGAGGTCTCCAATAACTCAATAAATAGTTACCTCAAGTCAAAATGAGAAAGAGCAACAACAATAGCATCTGCTTCGTCGTCCAGTCCCGGCTTTGGGTTTCCATGTCTCGTATACTCCATAATAAAATTATCAAATTTGTTCTCGGCCCAATCAAGCACAACCACTTTTGCTTTTGTTCCTCGAGGTACTTTGATTCCTACTCTAGAACGGGCTGTGGTGGCTCCCACAAGCGTTGGAGGTTTTCCTAGTAGTTGGTGTGCTACAAGCGAAACCATGCCGTTAAAACGCTGTAGAGAGCTCATAGTCTTTGCCGTTGTCTTTCCTCCGGAGAACATCGAGAATGGTTCTTCGATTCTGATCTCGGTGATGTTATGAATAGCCATGATTGGCTTGAGAACATTATCCTTTAAAGCCGTGGCTCTTTCCTCGAGAGAGGTCTTATTGTTCGTCTTAAAGAAATCTGAGTCGATCAACTCTTGTTTATCATTAATAATTGCCCAACCTATTCTTGTGGTGGACACATCTAATCCTAAAATCATTATAACTCCTAAAACTATATTATAGCATATAAAAGATGGATTGTCAATTATAAATCTAATTTCATCTTAAATGTAAATTCATCATTAAGAGTTTTCTTTACAGGTTTTGCCATGGATGTAATCGCAATTAAGTTTCCGTCCTCATCGTAAATGTGGACTTTTGAAATATAAGTTGTTTTCTCGAATGATGCAGAGACATAAGAGGCGGACACGACATTTGCTATTGGAGACTCGCCTTCCAAAAATGTTCTTCCAGATCCTGTTGTATAAGACCTTGTAAATTCTAGGTCTCTGTATGTTGGATTGTTTGAGTGATTCAAGTGTCCTTTTCGAGCATGAGCAAACATGGTCATCGTGTTTACATACGAGGTTCCTTTGAAATTTAGGTCATAGGAGGCCATGTGAGATCTAGATGTAATCGGTATACCATCATTCAATGTTGTTCCATAGTAGAGCCAAGAAGAAATTTGTGCCGGATTGGTTGGCCCTTTATATTGTATACTTAGTGATGGACCAGTCTCTAGAGAAACTGAGGATGTCAACATGATAATTCCTTCATCATAAAGGACAAGGCCAACAACGGAACCCGAAGTAGAACCGGTTGTTCCGATCAAAGTTCCGTTGTGGTTAATGTCCGCACATGAAGCAATTTTGGATCCCGTAATATAATAATTAAGTTCCACGGAACCTTTCTTGATGGTAGATCCATAGTACATGTTTGGAATAAAAATAAAATTGATATCGTTGTTGTCATAAACAAGATCTCGAGATCTAAAATCTGTAGATGTAAAAATAAAATGATCAGAGAGAGTTGTGTATTTTTTGGCAACGTTTTGGAGAGCAGAAGCTGTAACGTTATGTGGCTCTTTATAAATATGAGGAACATTGGCCATGGCTACACCAGAAGTTACGTTGTAGTAATCCATGGTTGTCAATTGAGATCTGGATGTGAGCTTTCTTTTTATTGGACTTTCAAATCCATAAGAAGATGTTAATGTTGGATCGTTAGGATATGAGGGCAACTTATCATTTGAAAATAGTCTTTGAGCATATAAATTAATAAAATATTGATCACTTGAAAAATTCTTGACCATTGGGTTATATACTTGTGACTTAAAAATAGGTTTATCTGAGCCAGACACAACAAATGGGCTTATTTTATCTGCAGAGTCTGTTCTATTTGTATTTACATCATAAACAACAAGACCTCCGGATCCGGAGATTCGGGTGTCTCTGTTTACATGCATTTGAGCTTGATAAATAAAGACGTTGTACTCGGGGTACGTCTTTAGTCTATTTACAAAAAGGTCATCTGGTTTAAACTCAAATCTATGCATATCATCCTAGTAATCCAATCTTGCTCGGAAAGTCAATTCGATGTTATTGTCTTTTCTGATTGGTTCGGAGAACTTACCAACAGCTAACAACTGATTATCTGCTGAGTAAAGACCGATGGAAGTAATGTATGAGATTGGAACATCTGTAGTTTCGTTCTTAACTCTAATCTGAGAGCCACTCAAGTAAGTTGGATTAGAGCTGTAATTAAATTCGTTGTGTTTGACACGACAGAAGTATACAGTAGAGTTAAGTTCAATAGTATTGTTGAATTGAATATTTTGAATTCTTGTTCTCAAGCCATCAGCAGATCCTGAAATTTCTTCTCCGATCAAAGATCCTGTCAAAGTTGTTGACGAATCAAAGAACTCAACTGAGCCTGATTGCAAGAAGCCTCCTTCAGAGTCGCCCATGAAAACAGAAGATGTCAAGACTGCAACACCTGCTTGATAGTACACGAGACCAGCAAGCCAGTATTTATCACTTCCAAAAGATGCTGTATGGGTGCTTGTTTCGTCCAATACTCCCGCAGCACCTGTGGCATAAAGAATCCCGTACTCACCAGCTGGAGAATTAACCTTATAAGATTGGTCTGCCCCTCTATCTGTAATGGTTACAACTTGATCGAAAACTGATCCATCCTCCGCATAAGAAGCTGAAGTTCCGATTGTCATAGAGAAAGATCCTTTTTTGATCTCGTCTTTTACGAGAAGACGAGAAAAAGGAAGAAAGATTGCATCGTTGATTTTTGAACCACCTGCTGCTAAATTTCCATCTTCGTCAAACTTTTGAATGTTTCCATCTTTATCATAGCCCATTAGGACTTGAGCCATTTGGTTATAAACGTTATCTTTTTTCGCCGCCTGAGATGTAACCGCCAAAGCAGAATCTTCAGAAGTTCCAAAAGAAATGTCAAAAATGTGATTTGCAGAAGAACTGAGGTATGGATAATCATATACTGACTGGAACATCCCGTGCGTGAAGTTTTGGATATTTCCCTCACTATAAGTTCCACTTACAATTGTTCCTGTGATGGGAATTGCTTCGTGCAATAAAGTTTTTGTTGAAACTTTGTCGTCTGCTGATAATGGTTTATAAACTGTCATGTCTTATTCCTTAAACTGATTTTGCGAATCTTACTGGGATATCAATAGAGTATCCTGTAGTCATACCGCTAACTCGAACGATAGAGTCAATAATTTTCACATTATTGTGTGTATAGGTTGATGTGTCTGTTGAGCCAATTCTGTCAAACAAAAAGTTTGATACTCTGAGGTCTTGTGACGATCTAATCTTAAATTCTAGTCTCGCACCAATTGGGCCTGTGATTGGAGTGTCTGAGTCTCCGAAATCAACTTGATTTACATTTGTAACAAACTTGTTTCCACCTGCGGTTGAATTCAAGTCGAGAACATACATAGCGATATTGTCGTCATCAACTCGAGCAGCGCCCGGCAAAGACTTGCCGTCCCAACTTACAATTTGGCCCAAACGATTATCCATCTCGATCATAAAGCTTGTTTCGATCAAAGATCGATCAACATCAGTAACGTTATCCGAGTCGATACCAGAGTCTACAACGATGTATGTTCCGTCACCATTTGTATCTAAGCCATAAATCATACCATCGACTGGCCCATTAGCGTCTACACCAATTGCCTTAGTGTTTCCTGTCGAGCCGTTGTCCCATGTTGCCTTGTCAACACATACAACATAGTTGCTTTGAGTTGTAAGCTTTTGCTGCAGAGAATTCAATCTCAACACAGGCAAATAAAGAAGGTTTGGATTTGGTAGAGACAAAAGTTTCGTTTTCATCATCGAAGTGTTGTTCGTAAACGCTTCCAAAATTGGAGTCTGGAGAATACTCAAGTCTTGCAGAGCTGTTGTCGAACCTGTTTCGAACAAAGCGTAGTTAATTTCATCGTCTCCAAGTGCAAATTGGGTTATGCCGAATGATCCATCACCTAAAGCCAAGCGTCTTCTGCCTTCGTCTGTCAATACGACATCCAAGATGATATCGCCGCTGTTATTTTGAAATGCCATGTTAGTTTCTCCTATTCTTCAATAAATAGATTGTTTTTTAATTTGTTCTTAATTAGGGCCAACAATTGGAAGAAAGAAGGATCCGTCCTTTCTTAGTCTAAAAGTAACATTAAGATCCATTTTCTTACCGGTATGTTTGGAGGTGACACGAATTTTAAATGTCCTTGGTGATTCAGAGAAGTTAACTAGATTTCCATCATCTAGCTCCCAATTATTTGAATCCTCTTCTTTGGAAAATAAAAGTCTTTCGATGTTAGGAAGTATTCTTATCAATCTCTTTGCCTTCTTTTGGTAAGAATAATCTTTGTGCATGGGATAATGATAATGCTTGACAACAATTTTATATTCGTCTGAATCTTGTTGCAATTCTATTTCGACGGGATCCGTTAGTTGAGACGGGGTTCCGTGATACGTAAGTGTTCTAAAGGCATAGTAGTATTTGCGATTTGGTATTAGAAAGTCTGTGAATCTTGCATAATCCACATCAATTGTTTTAATCGGATGCCCCGTTGCATCTAGGTTACCAGAATCAACAGACTCGTCAACGGTTGTTAAAAATCCATCTCTAAAATCTTCTTTCTTTTCTGGTGGTTTATCTAGTCTATAGATTTCATAAATACCTGTAAAGTAATCAGGGGCTAACCTAAGATCGCCAACCAAATTGTAGAGATCCGCTATTCTTTCATCAGAAGGTCTTAAGTTTCCTACGGGTGGCAAATCTTGTTGGCCAAACTCTCCCATAGTGAAAAATCTAGGCTGAAACAAAAAGTTCACTATTGGCTTATCTTTTCTTCCATAAGTCGTAACGTGAGGCGTAAGCATGGGGGTGTCAACGAGCGCTGTTTCGTGAACATCGATTTCATATTCTAGAATTTGAAACGAAGGTTGTACTTCAACGTCAACAGTTGCCCAATACTTTTCTGGTGTTGGTGCACCCTCATCTATCTCGCTTTGGGCAACTTGAAGATTTGAGTAGGAATATGAGCTTCCAAAAATCCCAACTAGAACTTTAGTTTTGTAAATGTACCTTCTGCCATACTTTAGTTGAGTATCAATGAGGTTGTTTTCAGTTGTATAGTAAGTTTGTATTGGTTGAGTTGCATCATTGTCGAGATACTTCTCTATCTTGTAGCCCAAAAGAAAGCTTTCACAATTTACATTATTGTAGACTTCTTCTATGTTTCTAGACTCTTCATCAACTTGGCGTCTCATTTCTGACAGAAACCTTACAGCATCTATCTGATTCATAAATCTTTCTGAAGGATCGCTGTGATTTGTCTCACTTTCTGGTAATAGAAATAGTTCATCCATTGATTCCGAAAATCTAACAAGAGAAGTTGATGTCAATAAACTAATTGCATTATAAACCTTGGCTTGTGTTTGGTTACTTCCAACATTAAATCCTCGAAGAGAAAAAGACAAGTCTTTTTTTATCGATTGGAATAGGTTTTTTAATTTTTTATGACTTATTAATAAATTAGAAAATCCACTATAGCTCTGAACAATCTCAGATTTATGCGAATTAAAAAAGAACGGGAAGCGGTCGGGTCTTTTGTTGTTAATTTGATAGTCTAAATCAAATATGTTTCTTTGCTTGGTCAAGATCTCTGTTGCTGACCCAGTATAGTTTGCAATTCTATTTGGAAACTGCTGCATAAGGGTCGAAACATCAATTTGATCTGTCGGTATTTGGTCAAATTCTGTCCTAAGATAACCTATGTCTCTAACTTTCTCAGACTCATAAGGGTAAGAAATAAGATTATAATTCAGCAATTGATTTGATGCAAATGCTTTCGTTGAATCTTCATATTCTGGATGATGAAAGTTTTTTATAAATTGGTTTGTGACTGATGGTTGAGTAAAAGAAAAAGTATGATCAAGAAATTGGCGATTTTCTGCGATAGTTTGAGAAATGTATTCATTCCACTGAACGTGGTCTCGGAAAACATGCTCCTCTCCTTCAATTAAAATTGTCGCTTTTTTTATTGGTATTAAAACTTGATCGTTCGGTGGTTGATGCTCAATTGTTGCTGTTTTTATTTTTCCGGAAGAAAATGTTTCGCTTTGAAAACCCTGATCTGTTAAAAGGTAATATTGCCCAATCTCGGCGCGAAGTCTATCCGGTGCTTCTTCCAAGGAATTTATAACATTTTCTGAATCTACAATCTGAGTTGACATTAATACCCACCCTGTCTTCGTCTAGGTCGTTGTGTTTGTGGCTGATTTCGTTGAGGTTGTTGTTGAGTTTCTTCTTCGACTTGTGACAAGAACGATAGGATACCAGATTTATCTGGATCCTGCTTGACAATTACTGATTGTTGAAATTTTCTCGTGGATGCTGATACATCCATGCTTTGATCGAAACCATCTGAATCGTAAAAATTAGCTATAGTCATCTCTATCCTCGAACATAAAGTAAGTTATTGTAAATAGTGGGCATAAACTTATCTTTGACGATTCCAAGCTCCGGTACCTCATAATTATATGCCTTAGCAAGCATAGGTTTGCCGCTTAATGACGCTTCGCTCATTTGTTGTATGATTGGTCTATTAAGATCTGGGAAGCCGTCATCGTCCATCTCAAAGCCTGTGTGGGCGCGAACTTGAAATACATTCTTTTGTGTTTCATCGATGATGGCTCTTGACTCTCTATTTTTTAATGGGTCGATGTTTGGGTTGTTTTGAAAACTCTTTGTCATCATAGATTTAATTTGTGGAGGAATTTCTTCAAGATTAATTCTCTCTTCTGCAACAAGACCTCGGAGTCTTGACTTCTTATTGGAAATTTGAAGCTCTTTGATAGATTGAATCGAATCGTTTTGTCTTAAAAATCTTCCCGGTATAACATCAGAAACAATTGCAAAGATTCTCCTATCTTGACTATCAAGAAGTCTTTGGAAATTCCTGTAAATAAATTCTGGATTGTTTGTGGTAAAATAGCTTGATTCTCCAACATAATTCTTTGCATCCTGCATCGGATCAATTTCTATGTCAGTTGCCCTTTCAAGTATGGCTTTTTTGGGAACTCCAATTGTAATATTAAAATCTGCCATTACGTTTTGAGACAAACTTGCATTTCCAAGACTTGATGGATAATTTGTCTTTTGCATCTGAACTGCTCTCGCAGATTTGGCAACTCTAAATTCTCTGATCATATTGACATCCATGTTTGCCATACCTCTAGAGCATGTAATCTTTTTGTTGCCCATAACGAGATTGGCGGGTGTAACAAAAGAAGGCGCATTTGAATTTGCCATGAAAGCCGATCTTTCTTTCGAAGTCATGAACTTTGTATCATCAGCAACATCCATCGATGGATAATATTTTGTTTGCTCGGCTCCGATTCTTTGTCTATAAGTTGAAGTTGTGAACTTGTTTAGTCCTTTCTGAGTTTCTGAGAAAATGTTATAACCTAAAGTTTCTCTTTCAATGTTCATTTTTTCAGTTGTAATTGAAATAAACTCTTTTACGTTAGATTTTTTTGATGATAATTTAGAGACAATTGTGCTCGACTTAGAGTCTTTATTGTAAATGTTATATTCTCGGCGAATTGTTTCGACTAATCGATTAAACTCATTAAGAGTTAGTTTTATGTTTTCCGGAGAGGTTTTTGAAGTTGGTAAAAGGTTTTTGATTATTTGTCCATAAATTGATTTTTGGACATCCTGTCTCAGTAGCAAAAGTCCATTATAATAATTCAAAGCGGCTTTTCCAAATTCTGAATTCTTTATTCTATTTGATCCTAGATTTATAGATGCATCAATATCTTGTATTCCTAATTGCTTTAAGATAGAATCTTTAAATGATTTTTTAAATTCAAGACTATTAGAATCATAGTTTGATGGTGCATCAATCGAGTTAGAATATGATAGCAAAAATGTTATTGATTTTTCAAGTTCTTTTATAATAAATTCAACATAGTCTTTAAATTCTGTGTCTGCTCGAACCTCGAATCTATATGCAACTTGGTAAAGACCCTCGGCATCTTTCATGAAATCTTTTAACATGTACGTCTTGATTCCTGTGTCTTGAAACAATTCAATCTCCTCAACCTCGCAAATCATGGTTGACATCTCTACATCGTCAAATGTTAGATTTTGTGGGTCGAGTGGTCCAAGATCTTCTTTGTATTTTAAAGTCGCTGGGTCGAAATCTATTCTTCTTCCATTTTTTGTCAAAATGCTTTGTCTTTTTTGCATCGTTCCCTGAGTAAAGTCAAGGGAAATAATTTGAACATCATCGTGGTCGTATTTGTCCAATAGTTTGACGCCAAGTTTGTTTCTGTCTTGTTTTGAAATTTTGATTTGCTCTCGATAAATTAAACCTCCGAGAAGTTTTGTCGAGGAGTTTATTTTGTCAAATAAAGATCTGTTTAGCTTAAACATGGTTCTTGCAACATCGGATAATTCAAGAGCAATTGTTTTCTCATTTAAATGACA
>Ga0255759_10005012_pt1 | contig 11359 bp, 16 predicted proteins | sample 101ome_20_FD_179959 | JGI IMG/M metagenome (GOLD analysis project Ga0255759, IMG submission 179959) | Coastal salt marsh microbial communities from the Groves Creek Marsh, Skidaway Island, Georgia - 101404AT metaG (version 2) | ecosystem: Environmental > Aquatic > Marine > Intertidal zone >...
AAAATACTTGAACTCCTTTTTTCTCTTTGAGTTCTTTGATGAGATGTCTGAATGTCGTATAAGTTTTACCAACACCCATAGGTGCTGTTAGAATATTTATAAAACCTAACTTAGCCCATTCAAGAACATTAGATATAGGTTTATAGAATATTTCTTCATATGGTATAGGTGGAAAGTACCAAGGCCCAAGTTCATACTCAGCAGCTTTTATAGAATTTATAGCTGCTACAGCTTCATTTACTTGACTTTCTCCACGACCCATATTTACAAATCTTAGAACGATATGAACATTATCACGATGATATCCAAAGTTATTAGATATCCTATCAACAGATGGTGCTAATGGACTGTTAGGTATGTATAAAGCATCTAAGTCTAAATCAGCTCCTGATAAAGCACACTTTCCATCTTGTTCGTTGAATATATCCTCAATTATCTGAGGTGTGAGTGAAACTTCTCTAGCCTCAGTTCTACCCTTACCTTCTACTCTTACACCCAAACCTTTTTCTTCAGGTGGTTTAGCAGATGATAGAACATTGTTGAAAAGTTTATTGAATGGTTTTCTGTTATTCATAATTATTACCTAAAGCTACAAATAAAAACGCATATGAGTCAAGCATTTTTTTCTAAAATATCAATCAATTTATTACTTGTAAATTTTTTCACACCAACTAAGTCTTCAATTCTTTTGAGAGATTTATCATAATATTCTTTATCTAACTCACATCCTAAGAACTCTCTATCAGTATTAGCACAAGCTATTGTTGTACTACCACTTCCATTGAATATATCTAATACAACATCACCAGGATTTGTATGAGCCTTTATTATTCTTTCCAATAACTCAATAGGTTTTTGTGTTGGATGCCAACCAGCATATTCTTTTGATGTTGTATGATTATTCTTAGGCCAGACATCTGTTGGTATCTTACCAAGTGGATTCAAATCTACACCCTTACGAACACTCTTCTTCATAATATAAGGTATTCTAACATCATCTCTATTGAACATAAATTCTTTACCTTTGGAATACATAAGTAAGTCTTCATGCTTTCTAGCAAAGTTTTTCTTTGTTCTACCACCCCAATCATAAGACCATATTATCCAACTCTGATAAACCATATCCTCAAGTGAATTTAGTACATCTAACTTGTATCTCAAAAATGTATCTGTTTTAGTAGTACCCCAAACATACATACAACCATTTGGTTTTAGTACCCTAGCACACTCTTCACTCCATTCCATACACCAATCTAAATAATCTTTTTCTGTATCCCAAGCAGAGTCCCATCCTTTTCCACCATCAAATCCTATAAAGTATGGTGGGTCTGTTAGAACCAAGTCTACAGATTCACTGTCTAACTCTGATAAAAATTCTAAACAATCCTTATTTTCTAAAATCATCTACCTACTTCTCCTAAGTATTTTTTCTTTGTTTCTTCCCAAGTAGTACCTACGATATCTCCATAGAATAACTTCTCTGGCTTTAGTCTACCTTCATCAAACAACTTAGAATATCTTTTGATTGCTTTTGGTTTCCACCAATTCATAATGTAATCTGTATCTTCAGCATATTTCTTTTTCATCTTCAAATCTTTTTCTTCTATCTCTCCACGCAAAAACTCTCTACCATTCTCATAGATGTCAGCAAAGTAGATACCTCTTTTGAATCCGTGTTGATAGTCTGATGGTTTTACTCCTACGACTTTGAATATCATATTTATTACTCTTTGTTTCACACCAGTAGGAGGACCAGCAACACCCTCTTTTTGTGTAGTAGCCGCTTTATATTCGTCTTCCTTATTTTCTTTCAACCATTGGTGCCATACATCATATGTTTCATCGTCTGGCTTCAGCGCAATCCTACCTTTCGAACTTCCCATTGTTCTCCATACTGGTATAGAGTTATACATAGAGTGAATCCCATATAGCGATGTTGTCGATAATCCAACTAGCGTCTGTCCGTATAATTTCTTCCAAGCATCCCTTACAACCGATGAGGTGACTAAAGCGGCTACTAACTTACCCCCTAAAAAATTGAAACCTAAAGGTTGAGCACAACAGATAGTAGTTCCGATAGAAGTATATTTCAACTTACCATCTTTGAACTTATTATCTTTACTCCAACCAATGTATTCATCCCTAGCTCCCAACGATGTTACATCAGAACCTAAACAGATGATACCTAAAATCTTTTTACTTACTTTATCTTTTACATAAAATTTTATGTTTCTGCCAGGATTAGCAGTAAACTCCATAGTATGAATTAGTCTACGAACCAAAGTCCATTCTTCATTGTCTTTAGCATTACCTTGTTCTGTCATCTCAACATAAGGTTCTAATGCTTCAATCTCTTTTATGGTTTGTTCTTTATTATTTATATCGGTAGGTGTCCAAATAGCCTTTTCTAATCTTGGAAAGTTAGTTGCTTTTTGTGTCATTGAATACACATCAGCATTGAACTCTAGCCATTTCTTATATAATGTTTGTTCCTGAACGGACATAGACTTTAGAAAGTCTAAGTTGTCGATAAACTTCTGTTTCTCTTTATCGAAGTCAAACTGTGGTTCGTCAAAAAAGTCGTTGAAACCCATAATAGTCCTCTATAATAATCAATTAGTAATTAGTAAATAGCCTTTGATGGCCAAAATTTTTGAGCGGTGGGTAGGAGTCGAACCTACATCTCTTCGATGGAATCGAAGTGTGTTTCCTATAACACTTCCACCGCAATAATATATATCTATATAAAAACCCAAATACAAATTTATTTTTAGTAATTTTCATTTACATAGACAAACTCAATTACTGGGTTCTCATCAACAACCTCTACCTTTACTGAATTACAATTAGTAGTAGGAAGTTTCTTAGCACCCTCAGCAATCAAAGCCAATGTCTTAGCTTCTCTCTTATTGTTGTTCTCTAACAATGTATCACAAACATAATCTGTATCAACTTTCACAATAGCGACAACATCACCACCATAGTGAATTGAAAAGTAGTGATTACAATCTCTGTACCTCTCAATACTCTCAGTAGAGTAAGCACCATTGTAAACACCTGATATCTTCAGAGTAGTCCCACGAGGATTGTTACCTAAGAACTTATCTAACTCTTTAGAGTCTAAAGTAACAGACTTATACTCAGCTTTAGAACCATCAGCCTCATGAGCGTCAGCTCCAAATGTCTCATCATTACCACCACCATTTGAAGCGCCTTCGAACACTGTGTGTCCTAAAATAGAACCTACTTGAAGTTCTCTGAATTTGTATTTATCGAATGGATTATCGATACCCATTGATTGAGCTATTCTATAAACCTCAGAAATGTGAAAGTTTATGTCTGATTGATTTGAATTCATATTTTTTTCCTTTATCATTATACACGAAGCTAACAATAAAAACAGGTATGAGTCAAGCTTTTTTTGCAATTATTTCTTGTGGAGCTGACAGGAGTCGAACCTGCGACCTCTTCCGTGCAAGGGAAGCGTTCTCCCAACTGAACTACAGCCCCATATGTAATTCCTTATATTTTTGTACTGCTAATTCTTTTCTTTTAGCCTCAATCATAATGTCTATCGTATTACCATAAGTATCAATATAATCGTAAACATAATCAGAGTGTGCTTGTGGTCTTATCTTTTCGTCAGCTTGTTCGATACTACGACTTTCGCTGTAGTGGACAACAGGTACGATACCCTCTGGCCAAGTTGAGATAGCCAGTTCCAAAGCTTCTTTTTCTGATAACCCACCATCGCAGAACCTGTGGTGATGGTAATCGAATACAATAGGAATACCGATTCGTTTGTATATTCCATCATATAACTCCTTTACTGAATACATCGATGCTTTGTCATCGTTTTCCACAGTCAATCTATTCTGTGCTGATTGTGGTAATCTTTCAAAGTTCTTACAGAATCTTTCCATTGACTTTGGTTTGTCTCCATAAGCACCACCGATGTGTATGTTGATTTTGTTGTAGGGTGTCTCACTCAATCCCATCATATCAAATGTAGCTGCATGGTCAGTCAAATCACCAATACAATTTACCACCACATGCTCGTGTGGAGATGTCAATACATTGAAAGGACCTGGATGAGATGTAATTCTAAGGTTATGTGTTTTAGCTTTTACACCAGCAGAATGTAAATACATTCTAATCTGTTCTATATCTTTCAAGTCATCCCATTCATACTCAGACTTCCAAGGTGCAATACCTGATGTCATACGGAAAAAATTGTAACCATTGAGTATGTTCCAATCTACAATTTTACCTAAGTCTTTGGCGTTATCTAATGCTAGTTCACTAGCATAGTCTACACCTTTAGTTAGAAATGTTCTCTTTATCATACTCCTACCAGTCGTTATTGGTTTCACACCTTTAGGTTGTCCACCATACTTCTGCGGGTACGACAATTGCATGTTGATACAAGCGTATCCTATATTCATTACCACTCCTCTCGTCTACCGAAGTTATTCTTTTCTATTCGTTTTGCTAAATGTCGTTTATACATCCATATAAATATTATATTTTTAAATAGTGATATGATGTCCTCAAACCACCAAAAAATTTTCAGTAAAATGTAGGACATCAAAAATCACCAGGAGCAACTTGGAATGTATTCAATCCTAAGTCCCTCCACATCTTCACAACCTTATCCCTATCATCCACAACAAGAAAAACATCATCGATATCAACAAAGGTATCTAACATTTTCTTTTTGAGGATTTCATCTGGCATAAACCTCATATCAGGTGTAGCTGGATTACCATCAGCGATTGGCCATGAATCTGATTTGAACTTATCAGGCCTCAACACTAACAAGTCAAATGGTACATTGTGAATCTTCAACCAATCTTTGGTAGCAAAGAAACCCCTATCGTTCCTACCTGAAAAGATTACAATTTTGAATCCATCAGCTTTGAACATCTGAGCCATTTTGATTACTGGTGCATTTGGTTTATCCCAATCCATAATAGAAGAGGGAGAAGCAAATATGTCCCAGTCTAATTTACCATTCGGTTTGAGTGACTTATCCCTTCTGATGTCGATGTCAGCAAGAGTTCCATCCAAATCGAATATTACTGTCTTTTTATCTTTCATTTTTTTACCCTTTATCATATACAAAGCTACGAATAATTTTGCTAAGATACAAGGATTATTTCTTGTTTTTCTAAACTTGTTGTGGTATTATGAGTCCTGTTGTTATAGCGGCTGATATAATCGGTAGCTGTGTAGTAACAGTTCCAGTAGCAGTTGTAAAAGCTGTAGTTGAAGCTGGTTCAGGTAATAATGGAGCTGCAGTACCAGCAGCTGTTATAGCACCGAGTACGGTAGATAGTTGTGTCAAAATAGAACCAGTTATATTTACTCCAATCTTTGATGGTGGAGCAATCGCACCACTTGGTATAAGAGCAGTTTGTATAGCAGTAATCGATGTTACTGCTGATGATAAAGCAGTTACTGCTCCGGCTACAGCAGCTGGATAAGTATTAGCAGCAGCTATTGCTGTAGTATGTAATGGTATTGCTGAATCAACAAATCCCTTAGCTGCTATTGCTGGTGGTAATAATACACTTGCCATTTTATTTTCCTATATTTAGTGGAGCTGAGGGGAGTCGAACCCCTGTCCAGTCTGTTTTCTTCAATGAGTCATTCACAACTTAGTTCGGTTCCAAATTCAGTAGTCACCGACAACCCACTATGGACAATTTGTTCAGATTGTCTAACTGGCAGTTTCTTTATACAAATCACTAACTTCCCTCTAGCTAAAGTGAGTTTTGCCTAACTTATTTTATGACCGAGTGTTAGACAACTCAGTAGCCTATGCAGCGTATGCGTAAGCTGGTTGGTCGTCACCGATTGGTAACTCAACTGAGTAATCATACTCAGCTAAATGCCAGTCAATGTCCAACCCTTCGAGCGAAATATCGCCATTTAGAATTGTGAGTCTTTTATGTCAAGTAGTACTCAAACTCAGTTGCACTCAATTGTCAAATAACACCTGTCGATTTCCAATACAGCCCCATATCTTTAGTCAAGTAAATCATCAAACATACCATCTTCAGAAAAAGGTTCATATTCATCTATGTAAGAAATGACTTCTTTTACTAAGTCCCAATTTTCATTGTCCCTAGCTTCTTTTAGCGTATTCAATATCCATTCCCAGTCCATTTTTAGTCTCCGATTTTGGATATAAATAGCCTGTTACATAAACTTTTCTTCAATATCTTTTTTTAGTTCAAAGTATTCTTTAGCGTAACTTGGAAACTTACTAACCTCTGCAATCTCTCTAGCAGTTTCAGTATTGGTATCAAGCTTTGATGTAAACATATTTATCAGTATCGATAAGCCAAATGTCTGTAATATATTCAACTTAGGTAGACCAAAGATAAATGGCATCAACCAATTCCACATCAAACACATAGGTATGCTAAGTAATAAACCAACACCTAAAAACGCAATCAATCCTATAATATAGGATTTTACTAAAACATAATACCCTCTAAATAAATAATTGTTCTTCATCATAACTCTTCTCTTTTTTTTCTTTATAAAAAAATACAAAAAAAACTGATTTTGCCAAATAGCGAAATGCTTTTGCTAAATAAACCTGTATCTTTAGTAGATACATTTTTACATCTAAATCTTTTATAACATCTTCTAAAAGTTCTTTTATCATAAATGAAATCCCATTATTATAAAATGAAAATAAAGATATCCTAATAATAAGTATATGACAAGTTTCATATAATCAAAAAATTCGTCTTGTTTTGTATAGGTAAACTTTTTCTTATCTAATCTGCCCATTGTTGTCCATCCGTAAAAGGTAATCTAACTAAGTAATATGGTTTATCATCTATGTAAAACATCTCACCACCAGCCCATTGGCTTGTTTCTTGAAATACAATTCTATCCATAATAATCTCCAATGTCTCTTCTCTTTGAGGTTCGTGTAAATCATCCCAACCATATCCCTCTACTATTTCTATTTTTATTTGACAATACACATCCCAAGACGGAACCAATCTATATGGTATTATCTCAGGCTTTTCAGTTAGCAACACTTGTCCTTTCAACATAGAGAACATAAGTGTAACAATAGCTATTGCTAAATGAACTAATGATAGATTTGTATTTTTCATTTTGTATCCTTTTTGACTTTTAGTTTTTTCAATTCTTTTTCAGAGAAGTTATCAAAGTATTTTGTATCTAATAACTTTGTATGCGATAAATGTAACTCTTCTCTTGTAGCAACATTTATCAAAAAGTATGGTGACTTTTTTCTTGTAGGTTCACCAGCAGCTGTTCTTTCTTCAAAGGGTGAAAACAATATCGCTTTGTATTTCCTACTTTTATCAGACCAATTCTTTAGAAATCCTTGTATACTTTTTTGATAAGCATCTCTTGGTACATCTTTCCATTTTAGCTCTTCTGTATCCACGCATATAAATAGTGCTGAATTGAAATCTGATTCAAAAAACTTTCTCCATAATTCGTTTAGTGGTTTTTCACCAGGCCTCCAAACCTCTATCATCAACTTATAGTTCTCTAACTCAGCCTTCAAAAACGGACATACTGGCATTCCACTAAATGCTTCGTTTGGAGTCTGTAGATAATCTAAGTAAATATTTACTTCTTCCTTTATCTGTAAATCACTCTTATCTACATCAAATAGTTCTAACTGATATTCCATTCTTCCCACATATATTCTAATAAAACTTTGTCTGTTGGTTTTACATCTTTATTATTCATCTGGAATATTTCCCAAGAGTCTTTAGCGTACTTTCCTACTCCATGCAACTCCTCTACATCACTAAATCCATTTATCCACATCCAACTAAACTTTATAAGAGTCTTAGCTCTTTTTCTATAGAGTCCTAATGGTTTCAATAGTTCTGATAACTCATCTTCATCAGCCTCTATCATCTCATATTCTGTTGGGTATTTACTGAATAGTTCGTGTCTAATTCCATCAACCTGTTTTCTTTTTGTTAGGTTTAGTAGTATACAACACACCAACATCTTCCAAGGGTCATCCCTATATATTTCTTGTAATAATGGTCTTTCTATTTCCCTATACAACATTTCTTATACTTCTTTCCTGAACCACAAGGACACTTATCATTTCTACCAACCTTTACATCAGCTACATATGTAGTATGTATTTTTCTATCGTGAATCGTTATTCCATTCAGATGGTCTATTTCGTGTTGAATACAAATAGATTCTAATATTCTGTTTTGTTGGTCTTGTTCCAAATTACCTTTATCCCAACTACTCTTACCCTCTGAGTTTTCCTCAGCACCACTAAAATACCAATCAGCTTCAGACTGTGCTGTGGATATAATTATGTCCCTATATCTTTGTGTGGATACTCCTTTGCCAGGGTAAGATAAACAACCTTCATAATAATCAATCGGATTTTCCTTTGATATAATCTTCGGATTGATGAGTACCAAAGGTTCACGAACATTGACAATGGCCACTTGTGCATCAATTCCCACTTGATTAGCTGCCAACCCAATGCCGTCTTTTCTTTTGTTATGTATCTGAAATAGTTCTTCTGCGATAACCAATCCTTCTTCAACTGATACCTCTTTTAGTTTTTTATTTATTACTGGATTGTGATTTTGATTACAATCAATAACCTGTTTCATAGTATTCTTATTACCTTTTATATGTTTGGGTTCATACGGGCACATCAAACATCCGTGCCCGCAACAATACCCTCTTTCTAAGAGAAACTCTTTGGATAACACTATTTTCCAATTTTATGATTTATGAAATCCTTTTGTTTCTGTACAGCTTTTTTCAGAGCCGCTTTCTTCTCTTTTTGTCTATCAAGAAGAATCTGTTCTTTACTCCTACGCTTCTTTCTCTTTACAGGTTGAACCTTAGTAGGTGGTAGTGTACCTTTCAACTTAGGTTGTTCCACACCCTTATGAAATACGTTACCATCCTTATCGACAAACTCATTCATAAAATGCCAACCGGCAGGCCTACCTGTAGAAACCTTTTTTGGTTTCTCCTCTGGTAGTCCAACCATACCCATCACAGCCCTACTACCTATTACGGATACTGCTTCCGTACTTACATTAGGTACAGGTTCACCTGTGATTTTACAGTCCATATATGCTACTCCATCTATGAAGTAACCACCATTTTTTTCAAATGTGCTTTTAGCCATTCATTATCTCCTTTTCTTTTTGTAACCAGTTTAGTTTGTAAATCTGAGCGTCTGTATATTTGTATGGTTGAACACTTTCTGATTCTAAAATGTCCACCACATTTACCCATTTAGGATTCATAGTATCTCTAACCTGATAAACACCATCTTTATTACCAGCACCTTTGAGTAGGATAAAGTCTCCATAGTCAAAAGGCCCACCCCATCGTTTGAGTAGGTTACGAGACAAAGCAACAAACTTATAGTCTGATGCTTTACTGATACGAATCTTAGTACCATCTGCTGTGATATTAGGTGTCCTATCAGTTTGTGGATATACAGGCTGATACATAGTAACATCAACTTCTATACCATATTGGTTATAGTGGTCTAGCTCTTTCTGTAGAATACTATTCTCATTCTCTAAATGTTCAATCTTATCTTTATACATATTCTTATAAGATTCAAACAGATTAGTAGAGACTATACCATTTACTAAAGTTACTGCTACTACAGCAGTAATCGCTTTATTGATTGTTATCATATTTTTTCTCCGCATTATGTTCTAAAGCTAACATTAAATTGCAATACCAGTCAAGGATTATTTCTTGTTATATTGTTTTTCTTCCTTGTCTTGATGTCGGTTGCTCTTCAACCTTCTTTTCTTCTACATCCGCAGGTTTTTTGTCTATGATTTTCGTAAAAGCTTTTGATATCTTTTCACCATACACAGGCCATTTTTTCTTTTTATCTTTTGTTTCTTCTGGCTTTATATCATCGTTCATTAGTACATGGTTGTAGCTAATGACAAAGATAACTGCCATTGGGTCGAACACAAAGATAAGAACGAATATAAAGAACTTTACAACTGTATCGACATCTGAATCGAATACCCTAGCTAAATAAATAGCAGGTCCGACTTCAACTCCCGTCTCTACCAATGCTATCTTCAAGTCTCCAATCTCAGCCTTTAGACTCATCATATCAGTATTGATTTGATTTATCTTAGGTTGATATTCTTCTCTGAGCTTTCTTTTAGCAGTACGATAGTTTTCAGGTAACTCAGATACAGCAGCTTCCAATTCTTCTTTTAGAAACTTCTTATCTTCTTGTAATTGTTCTAACCTATCTTCCTTATATATCAATGCAGTGGACTCCTTCTCAAACCCTACTGTAGCACCTTGGTAAGCATTGGATAAAAATCCAAATATACCAGCAGATGTTATCAGTACGAGTATTATGGTTGCTATTGTCATATAAGTTCTATGTAACTTATTTATTGTATCCCAATATCTATATAAGAACGATGCTGCTACTAACTTACCAAACTCTAATGAACCAGCCATTAGGATTACAGCAAATTGAGCACCAGCAAATAATTTTGATAACCCAAAAACCGAAAAGAAAGCAGCGCTTCCAGCAATAGATAACGCTGAAAATCCCACTAACTTATGAAATGATTTTGATGATTCAAACATCGGGTATCTCCTTATTTACTTATAAATAAATATCCAATACCTATTTTTTCTCTTCAAATTCAGCATCTATACATTTCATACATATAAAGTATTCGTTTGGGTTGGCACCGTTCTTTAGAACAGTATCAGCTAGTCTCCACATTTTTTTGTATTGTTCGCCACTAAAACCTAGGTCAGCCGACGCTGTTCCAAGAACGATATACAGGTCATTGCCTAAAGTAATAAGTTTATTACTTAATTTTGACAATGTTCTTTTTTGGGAGTTCGGGCTCTACCTTTGGAATCTCCACCGATAGGATACCATCTTTGAAGTTCGCTGTGATGTTTTCCCCATCTAATAAATCACCCAAAGTAAAGGAGCGTTTGAATGAAGATTGCTTTAGTTCTCTTCTGAGAACTTTAGCTTTAGCCTCATCAAATATTCCATTATGTTTCTCACCAGCTATGGTAAGTACACCATCCTCAACCTCAACATTTAGGTCTTTCTTATCAAGACCAGGTATCTCAGCAATAACACCAACTTTGTCTTCGTATTCATATACATTTACCTTTGGATATGCTGTTCCTTGAAATGGATTTACTCCGACTTGCTGATTGATTTCAGGAAAAGATTTTCCTACGATTTCATCAAACATCTTGTCGAAAGGTGTTAGAAAGGATTCTCTATCGATTACAGGTAAGCCCCTGTGAAAAGTAACTTTAGTCATTTTATTCT
>Ga0255759_10005017_pt1 | contig 11354 bp, 15 predicted proteins | sample 101ome_20_FD_179959 | JGI IMG/M metagenome (GOLD analysis project Ga0255759, IMG submission 179959) | Coastal salt marsh microbial communities from the Groves Creek Marsh, Skidaway Island, Georgia - 101404AT metaG (version 2) | ecosystem: Environmental > Aquatic > Marine > Intertidal zone >...
TTACAAAATGCAGATATAGGTGCTCTCCACCATAGACCACCATCTTCCATCATAAAATGAAACAATGGCACTTGATTTGGTATAGAACTAAACCCAAATACAGCACAACCAAAGTATTTATCAAAAGAATCTTTTTGATCTCTTAAATAATTACCTCTAACATAGCACTCTATTACAGGTATGTTAGCATTTAAATACATTAGTTTGCTAATGGATTAGAGCTGGATAATTTTAATTCGTCTATTTGATTTTGTAGTAGTTGTATTTGTTTTTCGTTTACTAAAGTTTTAGTATGGCTATGCTCATGATCATGCTCACCCACTTCATGTGTATGAGAAGTATCTGCATTCTCTAATTTACTAACTTTAACTTCTAATTCTGCTATAGATATTTCTATACCTGTTGTATCTACATTTTGTATAGAATCTAGTTTAGTCATAATTTCACCATACTTAATAAATCCACCACCAATAGCTGCTAATACACCTATTAATGCTGCAACACCTGCTAGTTGTTCTTTTATTTTTCCCATATTATATCCCCTGCATCCTTGGATCTTTGGATGTTATATTTTTTTCTGCCTTTGGTCTAGCTACAGAAGTTTTACTTCTTTGTCTTAGCTGTGCAAGAGCAGAGTCTTTATATTTTCTTGTTTTTATTACTTTCAATAAATCAAATTTAAAGTTCATTCTTTAGTACCTCTAATTCAATTAACAGTTGCTGCCTTTCTGTTTGTAATTCATTTATCTTATTTATTTTAGTAGCTATAGGATCTACTTGTACATAGCTATTTAAATTAATATCATTATATATATCTCTAGTATCCACAATATTTACTTGATCTAAGTAAATATCTTTTGGTTTATAGAATGGTATATTATATGCGTCTAATAGTATTTCTGATTCTGACATAGCTTTAAGGGTTACAAGGTTTTTAAGTTCTAAGTTTTTGCCTACATCTTTTATCTTTTCATCAATCTTATCTAAGATAGCTGTGTGCTTAAACTTGTTAGTTTCTTTCGATTGTACAGTTTTTTGCTTAGTATCACTCTCTTCCGAAGCATCGGCAGTTTCAGTAGCTTTGCCATTGGATTCTTCTTCGGTAACTTCTTCTGGTTCTTCATCTTTACTTTCTTCCTCTAGAATCTCAGCCATCATTTCCATTGGCTTTTCTTCTTCTTTAGATTCTTCCTCTACTATATCTATTATACCTTCCTCTGTAGAATTGTCAATAGGTTTTTCTTCCTGCATTTCCTCCATTATAGGTTCTTCCATAACTTCGGTAAACTCTTCTATCATAGGTTCTTCTTCAAACTTCATATCAGTAGGTTCATCTTTAAAGTCTACTAATTTTTCATCGTCAAAAGATAAATCGTTAAAGTAAAGATCTTCAGTAATTTCATCTGTTAAAGATGTTAATAAATTTTCTGTAGTAGTATCTATTTCTGCCTTGTAAGTGTAATCAACTGTAAGAGATGGATTTTTTAAATCTGCACCATAATGACCTGTAGTACCTGGTACAGAAAAATCATACCTTAAATTAATATCATAATCAGATTGTGTATTGGAATTTATAATTAATTTATCGGAATAAGTTTGATAACCATTCTGGACACCTGATATAATTCTATTTTGAGTAATAACATTACCATTATCATCTTCTGTTCTAATTGTTTGTGTTACAGATTGTGTATAACTATTCCAAAACCATATTTCAGATGAGCCTGTAATTGTAAAACCATTATTAATTGTTGGTTTATTTAACTCAAGATCATCACTAAGGCTAACGCTATCAGACTCAATATACTGGCTATTAACACCAGCGATAGTATCATTGCCATGAGTAGTCCCAACGTTCGTGCCTGACCAGCCAGTTGTAAAATCTTGTGATACAAGGTTATTACTTGTTTCTGTTAGAGAAATTGTAGGGATTAATATCGTCAGCAAAATCGTTAATACTACAAATCGCATACGCTACTCCTAATATCATTATTATTAGCCAGATCATTTAGGTGACTCCCAATGAACGTCTGGCTTTTTCTTAGGAATTACAAGAGCTTCCTCATCAGCTTTTTCTTTTATCTTTAAATTCTTAACATACTGATCATGGTCTGGTCTAAGTTTATTATACTTTTTCCATGCAGCTTTTGCTTCTTTACCAATCTTACCTTCAAATGGACAAGGTGTACCTGCTTGTTCCATAGCTTCAAATACTCTTTCATCTTGGCAGAGTATAGCTACAGCAGCTACTTTCATACCTAGAGTATTTAATTCTCTAGATAGTTTAATTCTTTCACAGTTCTTATCTCTAAATGATTTACCACCAGATACACCTACACCAAATGTTTGTATACCTGCAGATGCACCAGATAAACATACGTCAGATCCAGAGTTTGTAACGTTAGGTGCACTAGCTGTTGGGGGAGCAGATTTAATATTTGATGTAGAATTATTAGTAGTAGTTGTATTATTAGAACTACCACTTTGATATGTATTAGTAGCACTACTAGTATATCCACCTGTAATAGATGTATTTGATCCACTAGTATTATTTTGTGTAGTGTTTGCAAAAGCTAAAGCACTATACAATGTAAACAGCAATGTAATTATAAGGGGTTTCATAGGGGTTAGGTTTCTTCTTCTGTTAATTTATCATAGCAAAAAAATTTTACATATAATTCATATTCATTAACTTTTTTTGAATCTGACTCTTGTAATAAATCTAATGATTCTTGATAGCCTGCTACCGAACAGTCATACCAAGTATCAAATTCTTTTTTTGTATCTATAGGTGGTAAGCATGTAGAGTTTACCGCTGAACACATTATCAAAGCTAAAACTAATTTCATTATTCTCCATTAAAGGAGTCTTCATCTAAAGTTTTAGGCTTCAAACATTCACAACCTTCACACGTACACACACCATACTCATCTGCATGAAGATCATTATCTTCACCACAGTGGCATGGATGGTAACATTTTTGACATGTTTTAATGTCTAATTCTATCATCTATCCCAGCCTAAAAAAAGCCAGTCAACAAATTTTTGCCAAAGATTTTTAATCTTTTCCTTTATCTTCTTTATCATGGGGTTCCTCTTTATTAGTTAATTTGTTTATTTTATCTTGTAATTCTTTTATTGTTTTATTTGCTTCTTCTAAATCTTGAGTTACATGCTCTAGCTTTTGTAAGGTACGTTTACTAGCAGAGTCTTTAGATTTACCTGCATCTTGTAACTCAGCAACTTCTTGCTTAAGGATTCTAACTTGATCCTTATACTCTGTAATGATATCCTGATATTCAGGTTTAGACATTTACTTCTTTCCGTTACGGAAAATTTGTGTACCCTTTATACCATAAATACTAGCCACGACAAGAATCCATAGATTCGTGAACCATGATGGTAACTGTTGAAACTGCTCAAAGAAAATTTGTATTTTCTCCATGGCCATCGGATCCTCGCTGAAGACTCCCCAAGCGATCACCAAAATTGGAGCCGTAAGAACGAGCAAAACGAACTCGTCTTTCCAGTCTGATTGTCTAGCTTCTAATAATTTACCTTGATATTCAGCTTCACCACGAGCCATCTTAGAAGCATGCATATGCTGTGCATCAGCCATAGCCATTTTAGTTTCTTGTTTCTTTTTGTATATATGCGTTGCCGCATTTAAACCTAATTTAAGTGCACTAAACCACATCGTTTTTCTCCAACCATTTTGGTACATCAAATGATGGACACTCTTTTCTGTCATCTATTTGATAGTGACCTATTATTTTTTCTATATCGTATTTATCTTTTAATTTTAATATAATACTTTTAAGCGTTTCAAATTGTATAGGTGCAAAATTATTTTCCCACTTACCATTACTATCAGACCCACCAATTAAACATACACCTACAGATGTACCATTAACTGCTCTAGCATGTGAGCCTACCATAGCTTCATCTCTGCCTATCTCTAGTGTACCATCTCTACGAATAACATAATGATAGCCAATGTCATCCCAGCCGTTGTCATTAACGTGCCATTTTTTTATCTTGTCTACACCTATATCCATACTACTTGGTGTAGCTGAACAATGTATTACTATTGTATCTGTGCTTTTTCTTTCTTCCATTATTTTAATAATCCTATTAATGTTGCTATTATTGCCCCTAACCCACCCAAGATTACATAAAGTAGCTTGTCTACCTTTCCGTGTAACTTATCCACATCTTGATGTAAATGTTTAAGATGATTATTTTTTATAATTCCAATCTCACGTTTTAACCCAGTAATGTAACCATAGATAGATATTAGGTGTTCGCTGGTTGTCTTGGGTTGTTTAGCCATGATTAATTTTGTCTTTCAAATAAACCTTTAACACTTTCAAAAGGCTCCTTAGGTTGTGAGTATGTAGCTTTTTCAAAAGCTATACCATATTCTTCTGCAAGTTCTCTCATTCTTTTAGCAATTTCATCTATTTTAGTTTTAGCTGTTTCTCTATTTACTAATCCTTTTCTATAGTCATTTCTAAATTTATTAATCTGTTCTTCATAACCTTTTAGTTTTCTTTTTAACTCATATACTTTACCTGTTTTAAGTTTATCCAGTTCTGCTTTTTCTATTTTAAATCCAAGTGTTTGCATTAATGCAGTTAATTCACTTTGTTCTGGTACAAATGGTGAGTCTATACCCTTTCTAGTTTTTTCTAATTTTTCACTAGAGTAAGATCCTGGTAAGAAAGGTATATTAGGAACTAGCTTGTCTTTAATAGCATTTAATCTAATAGGCATATCTTCTTTAAACATACCTGTTTGTCCTTTTATTTTTTCCCCTCTAAATAAATCATATCCTAACATAGGAAATAATATCTCACCACCTAAACCAAATGACGGTTGGAATGGTGCAGGCAAACCAGGTATACCAGGATTACCTAAATCAAATATATCTCCACCTGGTACAAATCTAGTAAAGTCCATATAATAAGGATTACCTTCATCATCAGGTGCTAAAGGTATTTTTATATTTCTATATGGTAAGAATGGCATACCAAAAAAACTACCTTGTTTTCTTTCAGGCATTAAAGCTCTTTCTGCTTCTTGATCACCACCACCTACAAGATCTCCTATTTGGTTTAAACCATAACCTAGTGCTGCATATTTTGCATACTTCCAGGGTCTAACTATTGCAGTCTCTGCAAGTATAGGTATAATTCTATAAGTGTATGCTAAGAAAGGAGTTATAGTATTTCTCATCCAGTTAATAGCAGGTGCATCAATATTGTAATCAATAAATGCTCTTCTTGCATCTAAGGCTGCATCTGAGTAAGAAAAACCTTTTGCTATTCTATCTTGAAATACTGATAATCTAAATACTGCATCTTCAAATCTATAAAAGTTTGTAAGCTGTGTTAATATATTTTTATTTAACACATCATCATATACACCTTTTGCAGCATTAACTGAATTATTAAAAGGATCTAACTTATCATTAAATGCATATGGAAACTTAGAACCTACTTTAATATTTTTTAATTCTTGTGTTACAAAGTCAGCATCAAATACACCATACCTTGTAGCAGCTTCTACTAGTTTAGATTTTTGTATACTGGTTTTACCATTTTTAGTTACAGTTTTACCATGAGTAGTCAAAGCAGTCCATGCTGGTTTTAAATACTTAAACTCTGCATCAATTAAATCATGCAATACAAAGTTACTCATTACATTGTTTACATGTACTGTAGGATTCCATGCAGTTTTAGATACTTTCCATACTGAATTTAATTTTCTATATCCAGAATAAAAAGTATTACCTTCTGCTTTTGCATATCTGTTAGCAGCTACTAAATTTTTATAAACTTCTTCTGGCACATACTTACCAGCCAAAGCACCATATCTTTGTTTGCCATCTGTTTTGCTTATAACAGTTACAGGCATCTTCTTATAATTTTGTCTTTGCGATACAGGTATTTGTCTTAATCCATCATACACATAATCTTGTTTAGCTATGTTTTGATAGAATCTATATTGGCTTATAGTTTGTGCAAAACCTCTACCTGTTTCAGCTATTGCAAAAGCTGCATCTTCTATTTCACCTAATCCTACTCTTTGAGGTTTAGTAAACTCCCACCTAATTTGCACTTCATCATTAGCTTTTAATTTTCTAAATTCTTTTTGTGATGTACCTAATAATTCCCAACCTCTGTGACCTTTAATTAATTCTCTTTTTCCTTCTGCTTGTTTAAATAAGCCAGTTTTTTTATCTAAATCTTGAGTAGTTGTTGTATATGCTTTTTGTTTTTTATATAGTTTATTATATTCATCTTTAGTAACAGTAAGTGTAGCACCTCTATTTTTTAATTCTTCACCAAATGGTCTATCTTCTAGCTTTCCCTTGTATGATCTTTTTAGATATATATCTTTATTTCTTTTAAATGTAACAGGAGATATTAATCCCATGTCTACATATTCTTGTGCTATCTCTGTAATTAAATCTCTAGATTCCTTTTTTAATCCAGTTAAACTTTTTGTTTTTACACTATGTTTAATATCACCTTCAAGCATATTAAATAATATCTTTTGTTCATCTGGCGATAGCTGTAATTTAATTTTATTAGCTAAAAAAGAAAATCTCATACCAATATGATTTGAGAAACCTTGTGCTTCAGCCTTTAATTGTTTAAAGTTTTTGGGCATTTTATACCCATCAATAAAATTTCTACCTAAAATATCTCCAACACTTTCAGTAACTTCTATAGCTTCCTCTTCTTTACCAAAAGTTCTTGTAACTTTAATTCTTTTTACTGCACCTAATCCTAATGCACCAGTTAGTGCACCTGTAAACGCAACCCCTAGTTTAGTTGTTATTGGTGCTTCCTCATCAGTAAATGCATAGCTAGCAACACCACCTGTTAATGCACCACCTGTTTCTGCACCATATTCACCATTAGTAATATAATTTAATGCAGGCTTACCAAATTTCTGTTGATATGGTTTTATTATATTTTCCTGAAAAAATAATCTAGGGCCTCTAAGTAATTTTGTTTTGTCTTGAGGCATATCTTGTAAATCTTTTATTTCTACATCTTCTATTTTTCTTCTATTAAATACCTCTCTATCTTTTTTACCTGCCTCATTAGATAATTTTAATTTATGCAATTGTGCATCAGCTTGTGATTTAACTGTAGGTTGAAATCCAGGTATACCTAATGATTCTCTAGTAAATACTTTTTCACCTTTTATTTTTTTACCAACACCTGCAATAATAGGTGATACAATAGTTCCACCAATTGCACTGGCTGCAGCTTGTTTTGCTCTAGTATCTAATATAGACTCTTCATCTACATATCCTAATCCGCCTATTATACCAGAACTTACAAAACCATATTTAGCTGCTTGATATAAAGTTTTTGCTTTTGTTACAGGTATTAACCAACCTGCAGGATCTAATAATGCACTACCAAAATATGCAGCAGCAACCATATAATTAGTGCTACCATCTGGATCTTGCATAAACTCATACAATTTTTTTTGATCTTCTTTCATTTTTTCAAGATCAAATCCAGCTAATTGTTTTACACCTCGATATGTATCCGTAAATCCCATACCTGCGGCAAACTTAACCTTTTGCCAAAGATCTTGATCACCATCAATGTCTTCTTTTTGTGTCTCTGGTTTTAAATCATCAAATAGTCCTGGTTTTTCTACATCAGAAAAATCTATGTTTTCACCAGGGTTGCCCTCAGTAGTTAATTTAAAAGTTTGTTTTTTTTCATTAGGTATTAAATCATTAAACAAACCTTCATTAACCTGAACATTATCAGGTAACTTAGGCCCTTTAGCCTTTATATCTTCAAACAATCCAGCCATGTATTATAGGTTGTAGTCACGAATATCGTAACCAGCATCAATTAATCTTTGCTTAATTACTTTAACTGTATCTTCATCACCTATAGATCTATATTGATTTATTAAAGATTTAGCTTCTAGAATGTCTGCAGGTAATGTACTTTGAAATGCAATATTATTTTCAGGTAAAAATCTATTTTTAAAATAATCATTAAATGCAAATTCATTTAAAGTAATAGATCTTTTTTGTGATTCTGGTAGTTTATTATATTGATCTTTTACAGATGGTGTAACGCTAATATCACCAGTTAATTCATCTTTAAATAACGCATTAAATTCTGATAATGCTCTATTTCTTAATGAATTTTTTTCTGTAATATCTAAAGTTTTAAAAGTTTTATCTTCAGTAGTAGTACCAAATATTTCTTCAAAGCTAGGAAGTTTAGTTGTAGTAGTATCTTCTTCTGGTGGTACTGGTGCTACAGCTTCAGGTGCTGTAGGTGCCATAGGTTCTTCTTTTCTTTCACCTAAACCTAATTGGTTTTTAATTGTCATTGCACCAAAGCCAGACTTTGTCATGTTATTCATAATAAAGTTTTCTTGATCAGCTACAGATTCAAATCTTTTTTCTGCTCTTTCACCAAAGGTACCTGCTTGTGTACCCTCAAGATATGCTTTTAATTTAGTTTCATTAAAGTTATTATTTTCTGAAAGCATACTAACAATTTCATCATAGTTAGTAAATTCATTTTGATCCATATATTCAGCTATATCAACTCCATATCTTGATTTAACTTTATTATAAGTGTCTTCTCTATTTCTTTCTCTTTTTTGAAATTCAGGTAAAGTATTGTTATAAAAGTTTTGACCTGCTTGTCTTATAACATCTTCTTTTAATCTATCATTAGCTTCTGTGTTAGCTATCTTTGCACCTAAATACCCAGTAGCAATACCTCTTGCCATTCTGCCAAAATCTATAGCCATTATTCTTCCTCCTTAACAGGTGGAGCCATTAGACCACCTTGTGGTGCAGCACCTGTATCCATAGCAATTCCTTTTGCAATTTTTTCAAAATCGTCTTTATTCTTTTTAATTTTAGATATAGATTGCATTTGTTTATTATTAGTTAGATCTTGCATAGATATTCTAAATTTTTTAACACCACCATGAATACCCACCGCTGCAATCATTTTCATAATTGGTTCTGCAATAATAAATGCTACATCAGGAGACCATTTACCTTCTGCAAATCCTGTAAATATAACAATACGACCAATAGCTTCTACAGGTACACCTGCATCTAGCATAGCAATAACTTGTTCTGCAAATTGTGGTTGAGTTAATTTATCCCAAACATAATCAGCAGCCTCTGATGTATCTGTATATTGTGGTGGATGTTCCCAAGGATAATTACCTGGTTTATCTGTAAAACTTTGACCAGGAACTGGTGCATCAAAAGGGTTATTATCTGCTTCTTTATATTGATCCATATTTCTCCTATGTAAATAAATTTCTATTTCTTAAACCTTTAGTAAGTCTATATTCCCATTCTGCATTTAATGTTTCTGCATCTACAGTTTTCATTCTTACATCAGGTGCCGTAGCAGCTCCTGCTCTATAGCTAGACATTCTACCACCATAACTTGGCATACTTACAGAAGTATCTATTGGTCTAAATGGTTCACCAGCACCAGGTTTTTTTTCAAATAGTCCACCTACTTTTTCTCCTAATGCTTTACCTATAGTTGCACCTTTAGGCCCACCTATTGTACCACCAATGGCTCCACCAACCCATCCAGCAGCTTTAGATACAGCACCTTTAACTATATTTCCAATATTCATTTAATCTCCTAACTAGTTAATAAATCAAATCCAAACTTACCAATCATCTGATACATAGCATCTTTAGATGCTTGGTTTTGTAGATCTACAGCAGATGATCTTTCAAGTGCAGCCATAGCTAAATTATGATTTCTATTTTGTTCATTCTCAGAAGATGTATTTACCCATGATGCTTCATCTCTCCACTGTTGCCATGCAGCAGATAAAGCCCAATTAGATAAGTTTAATAAGTTCTGAGCATTAGCTTGATTAGCAGCATTTACAGCAGCTGTGTTTGCTGTGTTAATAGCTCTTCTCCAAACTACATTTGATTGGTCTATTTCTCTTTGATTGTTTACATTAAATTGTTGTCTTTGACTTTCTAATGTTGCATTAAATTGATTTATAGCAGCTTCTCTAGCAGCATTAGCTTCATTAACTGCTACTGTATTTTGTGCGTTTAATGCATTAATTTTGTTTTGTTCACTAGTTGCATACTGATTCATTGCATCAGCTCTAACAGCATTTTGTTCTGCCATTTGTGCTGACATACTGTCATAAAATTGATTTACTTGATTTTGACTTGTAGCATTAAATTGTGCTGCAGCATTTTGAGCAGCTTGATCTGATAATAAAAATGTTTGTCTTGCATTTAAATTAGCTAAACTAGCTTGTTGTCTATTAGACAAATTAGCCATATCCATTTGTAAATATGATTGTGCATTTACAATATTAGCTTGTTGATTATTTGCTAAGTTTTGGAAAATCATTTCCTTATACGTAGCAGCATCTTGTGCAGCAATAGGTATAGCTGCATTCATAATTCCTTCAGCTAATGCTTCAGCTGCCATAGAACTAGCACTCATGCCTCTTCTATTCATTGCAGCCTCAGTAGCTTTAGCGGCACCTCTAGCCCATACAGGTAAAGGATTACCTGATTGAATAGCAGTAGTTACTTCGTTTTGTAATGATTGTAATTGGCCCTTAACTGTAGCATCAGATGTAATAGCACCTTGTGCAGCCTGGGCAGCCTGTGTTAAAGCTGTTTGTTGTGCAGCTGTAGCTGTAGGTGCAGTACCAGCAACTGTTGCAGCTGTTGTAGTTGCAGCTGTTTGTGCAGTAGGTACAGTAGTAGTTGTAGCTGTAGGTGCTGCAGTACCTGCTATAGTTGGAGCTGTTACAGCAGTAGGGGCAGCAGCCACTGTTGGTGCTTGAACACCAGCAGTTGACATTAATTCGCCAGTTCCTAATTGTTGTAATTGTGGAGTTACTGTTGTACCTGTAGGTAACGTTGGTTTAGCTACTAAGTTTTCAATTAAAGTAACAGCTTTTTGGCTACCTGTTTGTTCTTTTTGTACAGGTGCCACTGCTCCTTTTTGTAGTGCTACTGTATCTGGTGTAGTTGCCATTATCTTCCTTGTCTATTATATTTTTTGATTGATCGTTTTTCTGATTTGTTTAACTTTTTCTTATGTCGCCTTGGTCGTTTTCTAGGTTTGGGCCTAGGGGTAAACTCGGTAAACTTACGTTTAGCCATCTAAAATTATTCTTTAGGATTATCAGCTTTGACTTGTGCTATGTGGTCTTTCCAAGTAGTAGTGCCGTTTACATTATCCCAATACATCATATCTAATTGGTCTGTGATTGATTTGTATTGTTCGGCTCTATCTCTTTGATATTGTTTAGCATCATAGTCAGCTTGT
>Ga0255759_10005035_pt1 | contig 11330 bp, 13 predicted proteins | sample 101ome_20_FD_179959 | JGI IMG/M metagenome (GOLD analysis project Ga0255759, IMG submission 179959) | Coastal salt marsh microbial communities from the Groves Creek Marsh, Skidaway Island, Georgia - 101404AT metaG (version 2) | ecosystem: Environmental > Aquatic > Marine > Intertidal zone >...
TTCCCAGGCAACGATTACGCCTCAAAAGGCGCAATCAGCCGGTCGGTTATCGGAGATCCTAGCCTTGAATATGGGGGTAACGATTGGGCCGGACGTATCAATTTCTGGCTATATCATTTCGCCAACCGTGTTAACGGTATTGTCGCATTATGTTGATTTAACCTTGGCAGCGGGTCATCCGCCTATTTCTATTCAGGGGCCGATCAATCGGTTGTCGATGACCAATTATATTCAGGTATCGGATGGGTATGTTCAGGTGGCCAATCGGTCGTTTCGGTTGATGCAGCCCAAAGAGCAGGATCAGTTTTTTTCACAGAACAATCAGAAAATGGGGACAAATCGAATCGTTTTTTCAGGAAATTCTGCGCCGTATTTATCGTTTCGAGCGTTGTCGTTAAGCGATGTGCGCCAACAGGTGGTGTCGAAAAATGTGGTGCGGGATGACACGCAATCGGCGATGGTTGCTGTGATTGAGGGGGGGCTTCAAAGCCCACATGCCGTATGGTTTGAGCAGTATCGTGTGGGGTACCCGTTTTTGCCGTCCTCGTTGCCAGAGTTTCGGCATAAGTATGTGTTGCAAACAACGGTGTATGATGCGCTGTCAGAAACGAATGCGTCTGATTCCAACATTTTTGATGTGTTGTTGTCCGATGGGGCATCAACGGATGAGTCGGGGATTGATCAATCGGATACTGTTCGGGTTGAACAAATGGGCCAGCATCGGCTCAATGCGTTTTTTAATACGCAGGTTTTCCGGCCGGTTGAGCGTTTAATTCAGCAGCGAACCGGTTTGTATCAAGTGCAGATTGATTACAACCCAGGACAGGCGATCATTCAATCGGATGAGTCGGTATTTGTTCAGTCGGGTGTGGGCATGAATTTTATTGAACGGTTAACGGATCGGTTGTATGCGCGTGTTCGGACAGACTTCGGCGTGTATGATGACAACCGGCCCTTATCGGAGTATGAATTGAGCTATTATCTTCGCCGAAACTTATCGGTCAACTATGGGCAAACGCGGCGGTTAAATATTGTGGATGACGGGTTTGTCCCGCGATTATTTATTAAGTACAATCATGTATTTTAATCGATTCATTGGTATTATACTGGGGGTGATTTTGGGGTGTTCGGTTATGGCCAGCAATCGGGTGGTGTCCATTCAGTATGAATCCATCCAAGGCATGCCCGTATCAACCCCAATCGCCGTTGAAACGCAACTGGGGAAACCGGTGGATCCCGATGCCCTCAATCGGGATATCCAACGCATGTATGCAGGGGGGCGCTTTCGCACGGTAACGGCACGGGTGGAGCCCCAGACTCAGGGGCAAGAGGTGGTGTTTGTGCTGGATCCGTATCCCATTGTGACGGATATACAGGTGTCGGGGGTGTCTGTGTTTTCGCCGGATGTGTTCACATCGGGTTTGGAGACCCAGGTCAATCGACCGGTTCGGTTGGCCGCTATTCAGTCGGATCAGGCACGCATTGTTACGCGATACCGAGAGTTGGGGTATCGTTTTGCACGATTGGAATCGATTGATTTGGTGACCCAGTCGGTGCATATTCGGGTGAATGAAGGCCGGGTAGCAACGCTGAATATTCATGGGTTGACCCAAATTCCCGCATCGATTATTTTGCGGGATATTCGCCAACAGCCGGGGGTAGCGTACAATCAGCGTTTATGGGATCGCGATCAGCAGCGCATGGCCAATCTTGGGTATGTGACGGGTTTATACAGCTATGTAACACCCACCCAAGACAACCGTGTGGTTATTGATATGTTTGTGAACGACACGGATATTAATATGTTTAGCCTTGGCCTGGAGCAAACAAATGCGTCGTTTGCCACCATGGCAGAGTTTAAAAAGTACCATACGTTGGTGGACAGTGATTCGGTGTCTGTTCGGTCCCAAATTAGTTGGGAGGATTCGTTTGCGGGAAGTTATTATCAGGTGCAGTACCACCAACCCTGGATACTGAATCGATACCCCGTGTTTATGACCTGGGATTTAATGACTAAGGAGCAACGCCAGGGGGTTCAAAATGATTTAATTGCCTCGCGTGTGAACGGATGGCGATTGACGGTGGGGCATGTGTTTGACCCATATTTGGTATCCGTTCAGTATAAAAAAGATGCGGTTTCGCCGATGCGTGTGGGTGATTTTTCAGGGTATCATTTGGAAGCGATGCGTTGGCGGTTTGCGATTCAGGGGTTGGATAGTCCAATGAACCCTACCCGGGGAGTGTATGCGCAAGTGGATTATGAGCGTAGTGGGCATATTTTGGGGATGCCGGTTCCTGGTGTGGATTACAGTAAGTTTACCGTTAATCAAGCGGCTTTTTACCCACTGCGTCCCAAGCATATTGTGGGGATGCGAAATTATTACGGGTATTTGGAAAGTTTGGATGCCAATACCCAGATTCAGCAGTATGTTTTGGGTGGGGCCAACACGTTGCGTGGGTATGCGTATGCGGAGTTTATTGGGGATCGTGTGATTCTGTCGTCGCTTGAGTATCGGTATCATTGGTCGTCGAAATGGCAGTGGGTGGTGTTTGTCGATGCGGGCGATACGTATCAAAAAGCAGAGAAAATTCGAGCGCTTTTTGGTTATGGAACGGGTATGCGATATGTGAGTCGGATTGGGCTATTCCGATTGGATGTGGGTCGGGGTAATGATTATTGGCATGCGTATTTTACGGTTGGGCAAGCGTTTTAGTGGGGGGGTGCTGTGTGGCTGCCAACACGTGTTGCGCAGCGGTTTCCAGGGGCAAATTGGTATACTGAGTGGTCTTAGTTGGGCTTAAAATTAAAAACGACCGGTGCGTTTGGCCAATTGTGGTAGCGTCATTGGCTACCATATAATCGCAGGATTTTTTGATGCGTTTTTGGGATGCAGTGGCTTCTAAGTTATCGGTTTCCAAGCAAAACCCTACCCGAATTGTGTGATCTGGGGTTGATAAATTGGCTAAAATATCCGGTGTGGGGGTGAGTGGTAGTGCATCTGTGTTGGCTCTCGATCGTTTGGATGGACTCATGGGTACCGAAAAGTCGGATACGGCTGCCATCATGTACACATGCGTCGCGGATGCAACGGTATCGGTTAATGCGGCTTGCAGTGACGGGACAGTGTCCCCATGAATCACGCAAATATGTGGGTTTTGAATCCGCATGGGTTGGCTGGTAATTAGGGTTACGCGTGCCCCCGATAGGCTTGCCACATGCGCCATCATTTCGCCCCATCGGCCGGATGATCGATTGGAAATGACCCGAACCGCATCAATCGGGACTTGGGTACCCCCAGCGGTAATAACAATGTGGTCCTCGGGTCGCTGTGTGATGGGTGCCTGTGCCACTTGTTGGGCGGCTAATGCAACGAGTTCGGATTCAACAAGTCGGCCTTCGCCATGATCCATGCCCGACAAATCGCCGGTATCGGGCCCAAGAACCAACCAGCCATCCGCACGCAGTTGGGCTAAATTGCGTTGGGTAGCCGGGTGCCGAAACATACTGTCATGCATGGCGGGTGCAATAAGTTTGGGTCCTGTAAAGGATAGGGCTAAGGTGCTTAATGGGTCATCGGCGATGCCGTTGGCATACTTGGCGATACTGTTGGCCGTTGCAGGTGCAATGACCAGACAATCGCCAGATAGGTCAATGTGATTGGCATAATCGCCATTGGGAATCACGGGTGTGCGGTGCGCCAACGCTTCCACAGACCAAGGGGTAATAAAACGCAAACAGGCCTGCGTTAAAATGGGGGTAACAGAATGCCCCGCTTTAACAAGCAGCCGGATTGTATTGAGTGATTTGTAAGCAGCAATGCTACCGGTTATACCAAATAGAATCGTCAATTATGCGCGCGTTTCTGTCTCAACGTCTGTTTCAACATCGGTTTCAGCGCTGGCTTCGGTATCGGTGCTGGGCTTGGGGGTTTCAACAACGACGGGCTCCGGCTGATTATTTTTAATAACCAGTTTTTCTGCATAAAACTCTTCTAAAGCAACCAAGACGGATTGATTGCGGGCTTGATCATCGGTAAACCCATCGACCAGTGGTGCCGATCCTGATTTTAGTTCACGAGCGCGTAGAGCGACGGCTTTCGTCAACAAAAAATGGTTGGGGTATTCCCGAGACAAATGGGTTAATATTAAATCTTTTCGTTCAGCGTCTGACAAATTCATATAAGCTCCTTTTCTAAGATCTGCGTTAGCTCATGTTGGGCTTCAGCAAGATCTGCATTTACTATAGTATACGCATAATCGCCTTGACTTTCAAGTTCGACTTTGGCCACGGCCAGTCGGCTTTCAATATCTTGCGGGGTTTCAGTTTGGCGTTTGTTGAGCCGCTCGGCTAAGACGTCCAAGCTGGGGGGGGCGATAAAAATGGAAAGGGGGTCGCAGTGTTGGCGAACTTTTTTGAACCCCTGGGTATCGATTTCAATCAGGCTATGATGGCCCGTTTGAATGGTGGTATGCACGGTGTTTTTGAGTGTGCCATAGCGATGCTTGTGCACATGGCACCACTCCAAAAAGGCATCATCTTGAATTAGCTGATCAAATTCGGCATCGGTCTTAAAGAAGTAATGAACGCCATCGGATTCGCCGGTGCGTTTGGGGCGTGTGGTGGCAGACAAAGCGAGATGAATGGTTGGAAACTGGGCTAAAACAGGCGCAATAACGGACCCTTTTCCAGCACCGGACGGCCCAGATAAAACAATGATTCTCCCCAAGGGTTTCTGTGCGGTCACGAAGGTATTTGTTTGTCAGATTCGGATGTGTCGGGTTCCGGGGGTTTTTTGAGCCCTTTTTCAAATTCGGATTTGGCTTGCCCCAATGAGCGAGCAAATTTGGGAACAGCTGCTGATCCAAACAAGACCAAGACAACAACAACAATGACCATTAATTCAGTTGATCCAAACATATTCATTTAGTATAGCATAGTTTGAGATAAAATTTGCGTTGAAAAACAGTGGGTGATTCGCTATACTGAAAACAATGCGTTATTGGCAATCTTGGTTAATTAAAAGCACGCTCGCTATTGTGGTACTTGCCGGACTTTCGGGTTGTGGACCGTCCTCGAACAATGTTGAAAAAGCGATGCCCATGCTTGAGCGTGAAGCGATTCAGTTTGAGCGGCCTTCTGTTGCCGATGGTCAACCGGTGCGTTTATCGGATTACACGGGACAAGTTGTCTTGGTTAAATTTTTTGCAACCTGGTGTGGCAGTTGTTCGGCCATGAATCCAGAAATTCAGGCGTTTTATGATCAGTACCAATCCAAAGGGGTGCAAATTATTGCCGCTTCGATTGATAAAGATCCTGCCGTCGTTAAGGCCTACATTGAGCAACACGCAATAGGGTATCCCATTGTGATGGCCGATACAGACTTGCTGGAGCAATACGGGGCTGTTAATGCTGTTCCAACGGTTTATATTTTAAATCGGGATCACACGGTTGTGTCTCGGTTCCGGGGGTATCGCAGTCGCCAAGCACTGGCGGATTTGGTAGACGAGCATATTTAAGCGCATTCTTGACAACGTCCTGTTTTTTTATATAAATTAAATTGTGACGGAACGCATGGCGTTCTATTCGGTAGTGTGAATTTGGGTGCTTGGTATGGGTTTGATGGATATGTGTGTGGGGATGGGGCTGATGGCTATCCTAATTGGGCTTCCCTGGTATGGGCGTGCCCCGTTGGATCGCCCGGTTGTGTATCAACAGGTTGTGTTGGCCCGCCAAGCGGCCAAAACCTATGCCAAACGAACCGTGGTGTATGCCCAGGATAATCAAATTCAGGTGCGGTATGACTCCGATGCGGTGATTCAAACGGTTGGCGTGTCGGCGCCGGTGTCTCAGAATCGTCCGGTTGGGTTTACCCACTTGGGGCGTACGAGTCGTGCTGGGACGATTGTTGTTGGGGACGAGGGGCGCATCACAGTGGGGGTGGGGTTTGGGCAAATTTGGATGCGAGAATGAAGCGAACGGGGTTTGTGCTTTTGGATGCGATGCTGGGGCTGTCCTTGATGCTGATTGTGTGTTCAATGCTTGGCGTTGGGGTTGGGGCTGCGACGCGCTATTGTTCGCGATTGATGGCGTTTAATCAGGCCTTAGATCAAGCACATAATCACTTGCAGCTGGCCATGATGGGTCATGTAACCGAGGGCGTGACCCAATCCCCAGGTCCGTATGGATCCATTCAATATCGGGTTGAGATTCAGCCCAATCGCACCCTTGTTGTGTATGGCCGCTAAATTCATGAATGGGCATCGAGGGGGCTACATACTTCTGGAGTGGGTGTTGGTCATTGGCCTGTTGGCGTTTGTGTGGCCGGGATTATTCGGTAGCCTTCGCGGGGCGTATGAATCGGTTGGGCATTGGGTTGAAACGGTCATGCGCCACTATGATAATGACTATTGGCAGGATCAAATTCGCCAAGATGTGAACCAAGCCAGCGCGGTGGGGCGTCAGGATGGTTGGTTGACCCTGAGTCATCCGGATGTGCCGCTCATTCAATACGATATTCGCCAATCGTGTTTGCGACGCCGACTCTATCGCAATCACCGTTGGTATAGCTACACACTGGTGTGTGGGGTATCCGACTGGACGGTGAGTATTTTTTCTGAATATATTCGGATTGAGTATCGCTATTTGGAGGATGCCAAACCTGGTCAGCCATTAATTATTGGGCATGCATGCGCGGCAGTATAAGCGTTAGTTGTGTGGTGGGGGTATCGGTGATTGTTGGCGTGATGACCACAGGCATCACACTGCTGACCCATCACCAGCAATGGATGGGGATGCGCTACGATCACATGCAGGCCTATTATTTAGCGCTTTCAGGCTTTGCATTTGCGCCGAATTTGGAATCCTCAATTCCGGTTGTTGCGATGGGGAATTCTGTGGATGAGGACTGGCTGTATGAGAATCGGTATCAGGGTGTATCCGTATCGGTTAATGGAGGGGTTGTGTGGTTGTTTGATACGCCGGATTCTGTGCGGTATAGTGTTGCCGTTTTGACGCCAACTTCGGCGGATCAGCCGACCGCCCGGGCCATTGTTAAGCGCAGGCTGTCGTTGGGCGGGGATGTTTAAAAAATCGCCTTAGGGGGTATTGCCTAACTATACAGGAGGTCCATCATGCGTGTTAACAATCCATTAAATCCACTGGAAACGATTGCATCAATTCTAGTTCTTGTTTTATGTGTGGTGGGCGCTAATGTATCCCAACGTCAATTGGGCCACGATGCGATGAATCTATATTGGCAGGATAATTTCACCTATTTGCAAGACGAAGAGCTGGGTGAAGATGCGTCCGCCGATTCAGTATCCAGTGGGGTGTATTGGCGTATGGATGATGGGTTTGAAAAACTATAGCGTTGTGACATAACCCGCTAGTTTTGGTTTCGTTCATTCAAACGTGGTATCATGATTTGTGAGGATGAATTATAAACTAGCGGTTATTCCTGGAGACGGAACCGGGCCTGAAGTGACCCGTGAAGCAGTGCGTGTGTTAATGCGGGTTGCCGAATTGCATCAGTTAACCATTCAAACAACAGCGTATGATTTTGGTGCAGAGCGGTATTTCAAAACAGGCGAGTTGCTCAGTGATGCATCTGTCGATGCCCTACGCAGCTACGATGCGATTTTATTGGGCGCCATCGGGCACCCCGACGCCCCCCCGGGTTTATTGGAACGGGATATTTTGTTAAAACTTCGGTTTTCATTGGATCAATATATTAACTTACGGCCAGTCAAATTGTACCCAGGCGTTCAGTCTCCTTTGCGCGATTGTGCCGCTATGGACTATGTGGTTGTGCGTGAAAATACCGGTGGGTTGTACACGGGTGTTGGTCGGCAACTGCAGGCAGGAACGCCGGACGAAGTGGCTGAGCAAACCATGGTGTATACCTACGCTCAGGTGGAACGGTGTTTGCGCTATGCGTTTGAGTATGCGTTGCGACGCCATGCCGATACCCCATGGACCGGCTTGACCGATGCGCAACGTGACGCCGGCTACCGAGCCAAGTTGACCCTGTGTGGAAAAAGCAATGTGTTAACGTATGTGTTTGATTTGTGGGACCGAGTCTTGGCGGCGTTGAAGCCCCAATATCCAGCCGTTTATGTGGATTATGTGCACGTGGATGCGGTGTGTATTTACATGATTGAAGATCCAGCACGGTTTGATGTTATTGTGACCACCAATATGTTTGGCGATATTATCACTGATTTAGCCGCAACCACCCAAGGGGGCATGGGCATTGCTCCGGGGGGTAATTTAAACCCTGAAGGCGTGTCCATGTTTGAACCCATTGGGGGAACGGCGCCGCTGTTTACTGGTAAAAATGAAATTAATCCGTTGGCCGCCATTGGGTCCGTGGGTTTGCTGTTGGACCATTTGGGGCATCCGGATGCTGCAGCGATGGTGGATCGGGCCATTGCCAAGACAACACCCACAATGGCCAGTATGCAAGCGGGTAAAATGGGGATGTCCACAACCGCTGTTGGCGATGCGGTGCTTGCCAATTTGTCGTGATGACACGGGGGCATTTCTGGCTCATAGCGCTGATGTGCGTTGGGCTTGTGGGGTGTCAGCCAACCGTTACCCACTACGATCTACCCAACCATCGGGTACAAACGAACCCCGCGCTGGGGCATCCAAATGCTGGGGCCGATTACCCTGCATATAAACGCATGGTTTGGGGGTTTTATTGGCCAGATATGCCCGATTGGTCTCGAGAAACCACCTCGGACACCTGGACGCGCTTGCGGTTGGTTCGTGGCGATATGGTTCTAACCGTCACGCAATTATCCGGTGATTCTGGGACGGTGTTGAGCAATGTGAATCGATGGCGACGTCAGTTGGGTTTAGCCCCGGTGACCACAGCGGCAATGATTCCCAAAACGTATGGCCAGACACACTACGACACATTGGTGTTGCGTGCGGGTGCCAGTCATATGCGGGTGGCTCAGCAAGCGGTGGGGGCTGACCAATGGTTTGTTAAATTAACGGGCTCGGATCCGGTGGCTATGGCCGCTGTTTGGGGTGAGTTTTTAGCGGAACTGTCGCTAACACAGGTGCCATGATGAGTCGGATTGGTGCCCGGTTAAAACACGCGTTTCATGCCTTGGCCGGGCTGAAAATTGCCGTTGTGGGCTTGGTGCTGGGGTTTGTGTTGGTTTTAGTGGGGACGTTGGATCAAGTTAATTTGGGCATTTATTATACCGTCAAGGTGTATTTCAAATCCTGGTGGGTGTATTGGCACGGATGGCCGGTGTTTCCCGGGGGCATGAGCATTGGACTGTTGTTGGGGGTAAATTTGGTGTTTGCGCATATTAAACGCTTTCAGTGGTCCATGAAAAAGATGGGCATCTGGCTGATTCATAGCAGCCTGTTGGTGCTGTTGATTGGCGGGGCGATTAGTGGGTTTGTCAGTCAAGAAAGCCAAATGATTATTCGGGAGGGCGATACCCGATGGTATTCGGAGTCGGTGCATGATACGGAGTTGGTGGTTTTGCACACTCAGGGGGATACAACCCGCGTGTTTCAGATTGATATGGCCAACGTGCAGGCCAATGACTCAATCGCCATGGGGCCCTTGGTTATTACGGTTGAGTCGCGGTTGAATAATGCGATTTTACGGTTGATTGATGATGCAAACCGATGGCAATCGGCCCAGGGAGCCGGTCGGTATTTTTCGGTGGAGCCCCGGCCAGTGGATCGGCGACCGGATGCCCGCAATCACATGGCCCTGTGGGTGCGTATTCATACGCAAGACGGTACGGATTTGGGGCGGTTTTTGGTGTCGTCCTGGCTTAACCATCCCCAATGGGTGGGCGATATTGCTACCATTGCCCTACGCCCAACCCGATATTATTATCCGTACTCAGTGACGTTAATGGAATTTACCCATCGCCAGCATCCGGGCACAACCATTCCCAGTTATTTTTCATCCGATGTCATTGTAACGGATGGCTCGGTTCGCCAGCCGTTTCATATTTATATGAATCACCCCTTAAGATACCAGGGGGTTACCTATTTTCAAGCCTCGTTTGATGACGCAGATACGGTATCAATTTTACAGTTGGTTAAAAACCCAGTGTGGTGGTCGCCATACTTTGCCTGCTTGGTCTTGGGCGTTGGTCTCGTTTGGCATATGGTGCTAATGATGAGGCGATTGCGATGATCCGCTGGGTTCGATGGGCGTGGGTGCTCGTCTTGGTGGGCGTGTTGGTTCGATTTATGGGATCGGTGCCCAGTGATTTGGGTATTGATTGGGCATCGGTTAGTCGAATCCCTGTGCAGGCCAATGGCCGGGTACAGCCCATGGATACGGTGGCACGCAATGCCCTACTCTTTATTCATGGCAAACAGTCCCTGGGGGATCAAGCCGCAATGCCCTGGTTGATGACGGTGATGGCCGATGCCAATACAGCGGATCAATTGCCCCACTTTGTGGTCTACCACAGTCAGCTACACAGTCTTTTGGGGCTGCCCAATGCATCCAAGCATCGGGTGTCGTTTCAACGCATTGAGCCGTATTACCAACGCTTGATTGAATTGGCGGATCAATTTCGAACGGTGGAGGTGCCCCTGCGCGATGCATTTCAGCAAGCGGTGATTCGCTTGGATGATCAAATGCAGCTGTATATTCGGCTAAAAAATACCCTTCAGCTGGAGACAGGGGCGCAGTTGGCCCCCGAGATTGCCGCTGCGTTGCGGGAGCGATTGGCTTATTTTACAGTAGATGACGCTGTGCTTGCGGTAGTTCCGGCGTATCCGGCATCGGATTGGTCATTGGTGAATCGCATCGCCCAGGCGCAGCGAGCCCCGGCCCAATCGCGGGTGACGCTTGAAGCGGTATTAAATCGCACGATGCTCTTTTATCAGGCCTTGGTGTGGTATGGCTTGGTGATGCTGATGCTAGTGGCCAGTTACCGATTTCGGTGGCTGTCGGCGTTCATTTTACCCACTACCGTATGGGCGTTTGGTCTTCAAACTGTGGGGTTGCTGTGCCGCATGATTATTGAAAACCGACCCCCGGTGACGAACTTGTATTCATCGGCTGTATTTGTCGGCTGGGGGGTCTTGGCATTGGCATTGGCAATTGGGCCTCGGATGCGGTCGGCTGCCAATCGATCGGCCTTGCTGTTTTTTTCCTTATGTATTAATTTTTTGACCTTAATTATTGCCCATCATTTATCCATTCAGGGGGATACCTTGCAAATGCTGCAAGCGGTATTGGATACCAATTTTTGGTTGAGCACCCATGTGGTGATCATGACATTGGGATACAGTGCAATGCTGTTGGCGGGGTTCCTAGGCGCTTATTATGTGG
>Ga0255759_10005040_pt1 | contig 11324 bp, 9 predicted proteins | sample 101ome_20_FD_179959 | JGI IMG/M metagenome (GOLD analysis project Ga0255759, IMG submission 179959) | Coastal salt marsh microbial communities from the Groves Creek Marsh, Skidaway Island, Georgia - 101404AT metaG (version 2) | ecosystem: Environmental > Aquatic > Marine > Intertidal zone > Salt...
GGCCCCCGGTCACCAACCCATTCGTCTCGTCAGGAAACCACCCAAGAGTGACAACGAGTTGCAGTGGTCACCTCAGGAGGGGAAAATCCCAGAGGGCATCATGAATCAAGTTGATGCCGTGGTGAACCTAAATGGCGCAACTACATCCCGTATTCCTTGGACGCCGGGCTATGTAAAAAAGCTGATTAGCTCCAGACTTCTCTCGACCAGGCTGTTGGTGGAGGCGATTAACACCGCAGAGACCCCACCAAAGGTTTTTGTGTCTGGCTCTGCAGAGGGTTACTACGGTAATGGCGGTGAAAAGGTCCTTACTGAGGAAAGCCCCCTCGGGACAGGCTTTATGGCGGAGCTATCTAACGACTGGGAGCAGGAGGCCAACAGGGCCAAAATCCGCACGGTTCTGATCCGCACCACCCTCGCGATGAGCAAAAACGCGATAGCTCTCAAGCTGATCAAGCTGATGATCAGCCTGCTGTTTGTGAAGTCGCTCGGAAACGGGAAGCAGTGGTGGGCATGGATCACAGTCGAGGATCACGCTAGGGCGATTGTTCACTTGATTGAGAACCCCAATGCAGAGGGACCATACAACCTCGTCGCTCCCGAGCCAGCAACTTGCGAGCAGATCTTTGCCGCCCTTGGCAAGGAGCTGAAGAGGCCAAACCTCATAAGAATTCCAGCCTGGGCAATGAGACTAGCTGCAGGTTCAGCGGCCGATCAGATTCTTCTTACATCACACCGAATGAGCGCGGAAAAACTGCTGGCTACCGGATTCCAGTTCAACCACCCAACCCTTAGCCAGGCGGCAAGCTACACCGTTCGCTAATTACTTAGCTGCTGGTTTCTTTGCGGCTGGCTTCTTGGCCGCTGGCTTCTTTGCGGCTGGCTTAGCGGCTGGCTTAGCGGGGGCCTTTTTAGCAACCGGCTTCGCAGCTGGCTTCTTAGCTGCCGGCTTGGCAGCTGTAGCCTTCTTAACCTTGCTTACCTCGCTAGCAACTTTCTGCGCGCCCTTCTCGACCTCAGTCAGAGCATCGCCGGCAAGATCCTTAGCTGCCACCTTCACCTCTGCAGCGGACTGGCCAACAGCTTTAGCTGTGCGGCCAAAAAACTTTCTAATTGAATCGCCTAGACCCATTTGTATTTATCTCCATTCGAACAAACGAGTGAAGCTTATGTGAGGAATCTCTAGATGGCCCTGCGCCGTGCCAAGATTTCGTCGATGTCCTTACTTGCGAGCACTCGCCGCGGCTTGGAAATGTCGATGACATCGGCAACCGGCTTCTCTTCCACCGGGTTGCTTTTCTTAGCAAGTGGTTCGGGTAGAGGGTTAGGGCTCCACTCTCTCGATCTGGCTCTTGCTCTGGCAGCGCTCGAACGGACATCTTGTCGGGATCTGTGAAGTCGCTTTGCAATCGCCTGCGCTTGGCTAGCAGCCGCCCTTGAGACAAAGAGGCTCAAGGTTGAAAAAACGCCTGCTGCTGCGGCTAGAAACCAGAAGCTCGAGTCGACTGCGGCTGACATGGCTGCGGCGAAGAAACCCAAAAGAAACAGTGCAAAAAGGACTGAAAATCCTCGCTGGGTTGCCAGAAGTCTTCCAAGTCGATCGTGGTCGGTCAGAACCCTGTTGCGGTTCACCTCTCGAGCTTCCCTGCGCATCAGGCTAGTTGTCGCCTTGAGCTGGGAACGCTGCGTGTAACCGGGAACAAAAATAATCAACCAGACGATTGCGGCTATAACGAGAGTTACGCCACCTAATCCAACTGGTAAGTCCATGGCTATAAAGATATGGGGCCAGCTGGCAAAGTAGCGCTATTGCGAGTGCGTGTTCCCGAGTCTTGCGAGCATCGAGCCTTTTCTCTCCTCGGAAGTGATGGCAAAAATGCGGTGATCACGCCACTGACCGTCGATGTGTATGAAGCGTTCCTTGAGCCCCTCTTCACGAAGCCCCAACTTCTCAACGACTCTCAGGCTCGCACCGTTCTCGGGTCTGATATCGATTTCTACCCTGTGAAGGTGTCTCTCATCAAAAAGGTGGTCAATCGTGAGTGCGACTGCGATCGGCATTGCTCCGCGGCCGGCAAAGTCTTTAGCTATCCAATAGCCGACGCTTGCCGATGAAACGGAGCCGTGAAGAATGTTTGCAACGTTTATCTGACCGGCCAACCGGCCGTCAACCTCGATAATGAAGGCAAGACCCGTGCCTTTTCGCTGTTGGTAGAGAAGATTGCTTACTAGGTCCCTTGCATCCACCGGATACCTGATCCCAGGGGTGGTTGCCTCCCAGGGGGATAGCCACGCACGGTCCTTTGCGAGTAGCGACTGCAGCTTCCGAGCATCACGTTTTTTGAGTTGCCTGAGTTCAACTGAACCAAATTTCAGCGCGCCGTTTCTCACGCTGGCAAGATTACCCCTATGGATTACCAAGGCAAGAAAGAGTTGAGAGCGAAGCTATCTCAAGCAAGGCCTCACTCATCTAAGGGTCTCACCCAGCAACTTGCCGCAATCGTCTCTTCAACTGGCGTAAAGACCATCGCTAGCTACGTGCCTCTTGCAAATGAACCAGACGTGACAGAGTTCAATCGGCTTGCAGCGCAGAGTGCGAATCTGGTTTTGCCGCGAATCATCGGGGACAGCCTGGAGTTCGCATCAGGCGAGCAGGTTCGGGGGCCATTGGGCATCTACGAACCCACGGGCGAAGTAGTCGAGCTTGCGAGCATTGGGCTAATGATCTTGCCTGCCCTGGCAGTGGATGAGATGGGCAATCGGCTAGGCAAGGGCAAGGGCTTCTATGACAGGGTCCTTGGCTCATTCAAGGGCTTGAGCGTTGCCGTGGTTTTTGAGAGCGAAGTCATCGAGGCAGTTCCCAGTGAACCCCACGACCAGCGGGTAGCAATGATTGCAACACCGCTTCGAACACTCGTTGTTGGCTAAACTTCTCAAGCTATGCCTACCTACGCCTACTCCTGCAAGTCTTGCGAGCACGTCTTTGAGATGCAGCTGAGCTTCAGCGATAGCGACCCTACGGGTTGCCCTGAGTGCGGCGGGGAGATTAGAAAGGTCTTTGGCAACCTAGGGGTTAGCTTCAAAGGTTCTGGGTTTTATAGAACTGACTCTTCGACCAAAGCACCGGAAAAGAGCGAGCCGGCTCCGTCTAGCGACTAGCCCCAGTGGGGCGGCTTATCGTCTCTGAGCCTGTCATCGTTTGAATCGTCACCATCGCCCCAACCCTCTGGACGGTCTTCAGACGCGGGCTCGTCAAAAAGCGGCTCTACACGGCCGTTGAGGTCTAGGCCGAGCTTCATGGCAATCCTGTTTGCCACCTCCTGAGGTTGAGCAAATATCTCAAAAGCGTGAACCCTGGTGTATTGCCAGCCCATTGCCCTCAGTAGACCCGGTCGCAACCTGAGCTTCTCTTCCCAGCTCTCCCCCGCGAGCGACCAGTCTGCATCAATCACGATCGCACTCTTGCCTCTTGATGCCACAAGCGCGATCCGTCCGGCGAAGTTTAGGTTCACCTTCAAGCCCAGTTTCTCAAGTCGCTTCGCAAGATCAGAAAGAAGCGGATCAGGATCTCCGTCCAGCACGTCTGAAAGGAAGCTTGGGGCGATAAGATCCTTGAGCCACTTCTGGTTCTCTGGAAGCGAGCCGCCAGCGAAGTCCTCGAAGTTGTAACAGGAGACTACGCTGAGACGCTTTCTTGCCGAGACAATCTGATTCACCATCCAGCGGCCTGCGTTTGGAGAGTTGAAGTCGCCCAAAGTTCCGGAGATTCGACCCTCTGGAGTTCTGCCGAAGCCAACCGAGAAAATAACGCGGTCTGCGAGCCGGTGGGTTAGCTCGCTCATAGTCACGGATTCGAAGCGTTCCCGGCCGTGGGCATCAAAAAACTCCGCGATTGCGGGCTGCTCCCTGACCGCCTCGGAGACTTTCTGGTCAATTCGATCGGCGTGAGACTTTGAAGCGGTCACAACCATTAGGGACTCATCCGGGTGCCAGCGAGCGTGAGAGATCACCAGTTCAACTACCTTTTCGACCTCCGAGTCCATGGACTCGGTAGCACCTTCAATTGTGGAATCGGCGTTAGCGCCCTCGGTGACCTCGAAGTGTTCGAAGTTGTGCTCCCCAAAGAGCTGACCAACGGTTGGCTCCAAGATGATCTCGTCATCGTAGAAGTTTTGGTTTAGGTAGCGACCCAATACCTGGCCATTCATTCGGTAGCTTCGACTGATTAGCTCGTGTCCGAATCTCGACTCCACCAGCTCATAGACCGAAGGCCTGTCGGACTCGTGACTGTCTTGGTTCGCCCTGGCCACAGTGTCAAAATTCTCTGGCGCTGCAATTGCCGGGTCTCCAAAGGCAATTACCTGATCGGCTTTGGTAAGCGCAAAGATTGTCTCGGCCGCTCCGGCTGATGCAGCGTCGAGCACTAGCACGGCGTCAAAGTTGTCGCTTGTCGCTAGCTCCCATATTCGATAGGGAGAAACCATCACGGCCGGCACCAGCTGCTGCCAAAGGGTGCCTCCCACCATTAGCCCCTCTTTTAGGGTGATACTTCGCTTCCTGAGTTGTTCGCGAAGCTTGTCGGCGGAAGCCGGCTGCTTTTGAATACCGGCCTTCCAACGCTCAGAGAGGGCGGCACGGACAGTATTTCCACCCTCGGCGATGACCTTCTGACCTGAGGTCTCAAACGCTTCCTCGAGCTCTGCCAGGTGCTTGGCGTCGTACTCAAGAATCTCGGGGTTCCGCTGCACAATCGCCTCAAGGGCTGATTGCCACCATGCCAGCTCGAACTCCAGCTGCACCTGATTACTCTTTGGGTTCAAAAGAGACAGCTCTTTGGCTAGGTGTCCGAGACCAGCTTCGCTAAGTTCCCTAACGATTGGCTTGCGATCTAGGTACTGGTCCAGATACTCGGTCTGAGTAGATAGCTCTTCGAACTTGGAACCAAGCTCGTCGAAACTAAGTCGTGTCAGTAGCGGCCGATCCGGATCAGGATTAAGATGCTTGTCCAGAAGCGCGATTACCTCGCTGATGGTCTCAAACTTTGCCTGGGTCTCCGCCAAACCCAAGGGAACGGTCGGCGGCGCCTGAGTCTTGTTGTGTTTTTCCCAAAGCTCGCGCTGCTCCTGTGCGTCCTTGAGTGCCTGGTGGAGATTACTGACCGAGGTCCCGGGTCTGAGGAACTCCTTCGCCAACTTCTTGAATCTTCTTCGCTGAGCGCCCGAGAGTTCGGTGCGCTCCGAGCGACCCGCGGTCGCCTTGATGAGAACGTGCAGTGGACGATCGAAGATGCTGGGTAGGAACTTGTCCAGGGTGTAGCGGACACCAAGGAGCAGCCTCAGCTGCTCGGCCCACTGCTCAACACTTTCGCAGGGAGTTAGCTCCAGGTCTGCTAGATAGCGGTTGATCTGATAGCTAAGAGTCCGCCAGTTCTCCCCGGCGAGCTCTCGAACAGCACTAAGTGCCTTGGCAATTTCCTCTTGGCTTTCAAACCTTGCCCCGTACCAAGGTGAACTATTTGGACCATATTCAAAGACGCGAGCCTCTTGAGCTTTGGCCAGTAGCTCAGGCGCGGTAGCACGAATAGTTCCAAGTAGCTCGGGCTTAATCCTGGCGGCATTTACCGGTGGGTTGGCGCCTCCGGCCAGCTTTGCTAGCTCCTCCAGCGCTTCTATCAGTGAGATACCGAGAACTGAGTCCCTCGTGGCAACGGCATTGAAGTAGTGCTCGATGGCTGCCTGCGCCTTTCGGTGCTCGGCTTTTGCCTCTAGGAGCACACCAGGTGTTGCCTTTTCGTTTCGAGATATGGCTGCCACCACGTCATTCCATGCGTCGTTTGCTCTGATTGCTAGGCCTCCCAGCCCGTGGCTGCTGAGTCGCTCGGCAAGTTCATCGAGGGTCTGCTCCCTTGGAGCAACAACCAGCGTCCTGCGCCCATCGAGAGCATTGTTTGCAAGCAGATTAACAACAGTCTGAAGGTAGCCACAGCCCGGCAGGGTTCTAACAGCAAAAGATTCACCCTCGTGGGCTCTGCGGAGCACAAGCCGCTGCGACGTATCAGCCTCGGCAACCAAGGTGACGGGAGAGTCTGAAACCACAGGAGCCTTGCCCTGGTCCCCAAGAAGCGTTGAGAGGGACCTCAAGTCCTCAGGCAGGTCTAGCTGCGAAAGCCTAATGAGATCCGGCACGAAGTTACCCATTACAAGCAGCTTCTCAATCTCAGCCTCGGTACTTTGTAGGTACTGAGAGACCAGAGCCAATGCACTAACTGGAATAAGGTCTGACTGTCCCGTTGCAACTGCGATCAGATCCGACTCTTTGAAGTCCGGGCGATGCTGGGCAATTAGCTCGGTGACAGCCGGGTTTAGTGCCGGCAGCTCCGAAATCCGGAGCTCGTAATCGTCTCCGCGAACCAATAGGTGTGCCCGCCAGAGCAAGATGGGTAGCTTCTTTTCGTCGATGCTTACAAGCCCACCGGCGACAAAGAGAGCCTCAGCACCAAAGGTCTGCTCGATACGCTGGGCTTTTCTCAGGATGCGTTTTGTAGCGCTCAGCGCTCTTGCCAGAGCCACTCCATCACGCACAAGGTTTCCAATTGTGGTGCTTCGCGCAGAGACCAGCTGGGCAAGACCCCCCGGATGAGCTCTTGCGAGGTCTACCTGACCAAAGCTTGAGGGTTCAAACCTAATAAGTGGATTAGTTCCACCAATGCCTGCAAACTGCTCTTGCCAGAGCTGCAGCTGCTGCGAATGGTCCACTGCCCAAGCCTAAATCTTGATGGCCCCTTCTTCCCTTAGCCTTGGCCGAAGAGAATCACATCAAACTCCGCTAATCTAGAAGCTCTTTTGGCCTCGTAGCTCAGTGGATAGAGCAACGGTTTCCTAAACCGTGTGTCGGAAGTTCGATTCTTCTCGGGGCCACCAGGACACAGCAACGACCAATGGGTTAGGTTTGATTTGTCCGAGGCTCGCAGTCGTGCCAACCCATCGCAACCAAATTCGGCACGGAGCCACTTTGCTTTTATCCAAGATTCGTTCATTTATTTCCATCACAGACCCTCGCTATAAGCCAAGACCATCTGTTCGTGAGGCGCTCACCGACCCCAAGCTGCTAATAAGAGAGTCTCTGGCTGGACTGGTAGTCGCAATCGCCCTTATACCGGAGGCGATTGCATTCTCAATACTCGCGGGCGTCGATCCTAGGGTCGGGCTTTTCGCAAGCTTTGTAATGGCCATCACAACTGCGGTCCTGGGAGGTCGGCCCGCGATGATTTCTGCTGCGACCGGTGCAGTGGCTCTCGTAATCGCCCCGGTCGCTAGGGACTTCGGGATTGACTACTTCTTGGCGACGGTAATTCTTGCAGGCGTATTTCAGCTAGTGCTGGGTGTTGCCGGAGCTGCGAAGTTGATGAGGTTTATCCCGCGCAGCGTGATGATTGGGTTTGTAAACTCACTGGCCATTCTCATTTTTATGGCTCAGCTGCCACATCTCATTGATGTGCCTTTCGCTGTTTACCCATTGGTAGCGCTAGGGCTGGTGGTCATGGTTGTTCTACCCCGCTTCACCAAAGTGATACCCGCTCCGCTTGTAGCCATCGTGCTCGTAATGGGAACAGTTGTAGTCACGGGGTTGAATGTGCCGACCGTTGGCGACGAGGGTGAGCTGCCCCAATCGCTGCCTGAATTGCTGACTCCAAACGTCCCACTCACTATGGAGACATTCAATATCATCGCGCCCTTTGCTCTCGCGATGGCCTTGGTGGGGCTCTTAGAGTCACTTCTGACAGCGAAATTGGTTGACGAGATCACTGACACTCACTCTCAGAAAACCCGTGAGTCACTAGCTCAAGGTGTGGGCAATATCATCAGCGGTTTCTTTGGTGGCATGGGCGGTTGCGCAATGATTGGCCAGACGATGATCAATGTCAAGGCCAGCGGTGCCAGGACAAGAATCTCAACCTTTCTTGCCGGTGTCTTTTTGCTGGTTTTGGTTGTCGCACTGGGCGACTTTGTGCAGGCAATTCCAATGGCAGCGCTTGTCGCAGTGATGATCATGGTCAGCGTCGGCACCTTCAACTTTCATTCAGTTGCGCCGGCGACTCTGAAGCGCATGCCTAAGAGCGAGACCGTTGTTATGGTCGCAACAGCCGCCGTGGTGGTTTGGACACACAACCTTGCAATTGGAGTAATCGCAGGAGTTGTGGTTGCAATGGTTGCCTTCGCCAGGCGAGTGGCTCACTTCGCTAACGTAAAGCGCTCGGTGGGTGGAGACGACGAAATTCAGGCAGCCCTCTACACAGTCGAGGGTGAACTCTTTTTCGCCAGCAGCAACGACCTAACTACCCTGTTTGAATACACAGACGATCCTCACTATGTAGTCATCGACGTTTCTGCATCTCATATCTGGGATGCGTCCACCGTTGCAGCGCTCGATTCGATCGTTACGAAGTACGAGTCGCTGGGTAAAGAGGTCTATATAAAGGGTATGAACGAGGCCAGCGAAAGCCTACACACCAAACTTGCTGGAAACTTTGGCGGAGATATCTAGGCCGCTTGCTGCTGTTGCAGAGCTAGAAACTCCTGCCACTGCGGCATCGGCTTCTCGGCTCCACGCACGCTCCAGACCAGACCGGTAGGCATCTTCGGGTTTACCCTGAGCTCCCAACCCATCTCTTGAGGCGTCTTGTCGCTCTTGGCGTTGTTGCACCTCAGACAGCAGGCGACTAGGTTCTCCCAGCTATCCTGACCGCCACGCGACTTTGGAATCACGTGATCGATCGTGTTAGCGCTCTTGCCGCAATAGCCGCAGCGATGTGAATCTCTGCGCAGCACACCTCTTCTTGAGACTGGCACTCTGCGCGAGTTGGGGATGCGAACATAGCGCTGGAGCAGAATTACCGCCGGCATGTCAAACTCCTGCTTTGCGCTGCGCACAACCTCACCACCAATCCCGGCAAGCACGGTTGCTTTTTGGTTGAGCACCAAAACCAGTGCTCTCTTGAAGGAAACGACCGCTAGCGGTTCGTAACCTGCGTTCAGTACGAGTGTGCGCAAGATGTTCTCCTATCGAATTCGCCCACACGGCTTGTGAGTATTCGTTACTGACTCCGGAAACAAAAAACGCGCCGCAAAAATGCGACGCGCAGGATTTACCGGCATGGGTATGCAGGGGTGTTGGTGGAGATGGATCCAGTTGCCATGCCTGGATTGCATGTCTAGTGGCACTTCACCGCCCCTTCCCAGCTAAGTCAATACTTGAAAAGAAGATTAAGTCTGGGAGTGGAAATCGCGTGTTAGAAACGCTGAGGCTTCAGGTGAACTTTTGGGATCAGTTTTGGATGTCCGCGAGGCGAACGATGTGGAATCTATCGGTGAAGATTGGTGCCAGCTTCACGCGGTCTCCAGGTTGGGGAGCGTGATAGAAATTTCCGTTACCGGCATACACCCCGTTGTGGCTGTAGTCGTTGAAGACCACGATGTCGCCGGGAACTGCTTCCTCGATGGGAACCCGCTCTGCGTATCTGGCCTGCTGATAAACGCTGTGAGGGAGCTCGATGCCAAACTGCGCGTAGACAAAAAGGACAAGGCCAGAACAGTCAATACCGTTGGGGGTTTGACCACCAAAGACATAGGGCGTTCCGACGACCTCGGCAGTTGCCTTCATGATGTTGGCGCTGGTGATCTCGGTAAATCTTGGTGAAGCCAAGTAGTCGGCCGCTAGAGGTCCGCGATAGCGCTGAGCTGATCGCTTTACCTCAAACTCTGATGCGTCAGCAGGTTGGTACTCACCTCTGGTAAAGGAAACCGCCCTCACCGTTGCGACTGAGAGTCCTTGGGATGGGGCGGAGAGCTGAACCATTTCGTTCGAGGTAGTTAGCCCCGAGACGGCAGTTGCTTCAGGAGAAAAACCATATGAAGGCAGAGCGAAGGTCGCCATCAGGCCGGTGGCCGATGCCATGGTCCAGAATGAGCGCATGCCGCTGCGAGCGGCGACCATCTTCTTGGCCCGCTCTGCTTTTCTTAGCTCTTTGCGCGATGGCCTAGCATCAGCTGAACTCAAAAGGAATCCTCCGAGAAGTCTTTGGAACTTCTAACTAACCAAGTATAACTAGATAGCCATCTGTTCACATAAAAACAGGTGCTGCCCTACCGAGTCGTCAATCAGCAGACCCTCCTGATAACTAGCTGCGGTGAGCAGCTTCTCACCCGATTGAACTGTCAACACAGTCGGGGCCCCAGGCACCAGTCCCAACTGTCGAAGCTGAGTGAGGAAGCCAGTGTCCAACTGCAGCGGCTCTCCAATTCTGCAAAGCTCATATTCGCCTCCAGCTAGTTCACTAAGTGGCTGACAGCTTTTTACCTCTGGAGAGGGAAGCCCCAATAGCTCAAGACCTGGTATTGGCATGCCAAATGGTGAGTGAGTGGGGTTATTGAGAAGCTCAATGAGCCTTCGCTCAACGGCCTCACTCATAACGTGCTCCCAGCGACAGGCTTCGTCATGGACGCTCTCCCAGTCAAGGCCAATCACCTCGACCAGTAGTAGCTCAGCTAGCCGATGTTTACGCATCACCTCAACTGCCGTCAGCCTGCCCTCGTCGGTGAAGAGAAGCTTGCGATCTTCCTCAACCCGAAGCAGCCCATCGCGCTCCATGCGGGCAACGGTCTGGGAGACGGTAGGGCCGGAGTGGTCCAGTCGCTCTGCAATCCGGGCACGCATGGGCGTGATGCCCTCCTCCTCAAGCTCCAAAATCGCCTTGAGGTACATCTCCGTGGTGTCAATTAGGTCAGTCATTTATTTTCCTGTGGCTATGCAAGAAGACTAATAAAGCCGGAGGCTAAACTTACCGCCATGGCCCAGATTGTGATTCCCGAAAACCTCAAGCCCAAGGACGGCAGGTTCGGCTGCGGGCCATCAAAGATGCGTCCCGAGCAGATCACAAGCTTTGTTCAGTTCGCCAAAGAGCACATGGGCACCTCACACCGCCAAATGCCGATTAGGAATCTTGTCGGTGAAATGAAGCAGGGCCTAAGCGAGCTGTTCAGGGCTCCGGAGGGCTACGAGGTGATTTTAGGTAACGGTGGCGCATCAGCGTTTTGGGATGCCGCAACTTTTTCCCTTGCAACCAGAAAAGGACAGGCCCTAGTTCACGGAGAGTTCGGCAGCAAGTTTGCCAAGATCCTTGGTGCACCGTGGCTTGAGAGTCCGACCGTGGTCTCTGCAGAACCGGGCACTAGAGGTGAATTGGTAGCTGAGGCAGGGGTTGACATATACGCCTACCCTCACAACGAGACCTCAGCGGGAGTTGTCACAAGCGTCAAGCGAGTATC
>Ga0255759_10005042_pt1 | contig 11322 bp, 8 predicted proteins | sample 101ome_20_FD_179959 | JGI IMG/M metagenome (GOLD analysis project Ga0255759, IMG submission 179959) | Coastal salt marsh microbial communities from the Groves Creek Marsh, Skidaway Island, Georgia - 101404AT metaG (version 2) | ecosystem: Environmental > Aquatic > Marine > Intertidal zone > Salt...
CTGAATTATGGTCGGTTGAACGTCCGGATGATATTTTGTGGCTTCATGGCAGTTTTCTTGAAGCCGGATCAGATTTGATCCTGACCAACAGCTTTGGCGGCACTGGATTCAGGCTAAAGCTTCATGAATCGCAAGATCGTGTCTGCGAGCTGAATATTGCCGCGGCGCAATTGGCGCGTAAAGCGGTCAAGAGTCATTTTGCCAAAAGTGGAAAACGCGCCATCGTTGCCGGATCAATGGGGCCAACGGGCGAGCTGTTTGAACCGCTTGGCAAATTAACGCATAGCGCCGCTGTTGCCGGTTTTGCCGAACAGGCCCAAGCGCTTGCCGAGGGCGGAGTTGACGTATTATGGATTGAAACCATGTCGTCAAATGAAGAAGTGGCCGCCGCGATCGAAGCGGCAAAACCCACTGGCCTGCCGATTTGTGCAACCATGACATTTGATACGGCAAGCCGGTCAATGATGGGGGTGATGCCAGCCGATTTTGCCGATTTTGCCACTGCCGCAGGTGCCAGCTTCATTGGTGCCAATTGCGGTATCGGACCGGCTGAATTGCTGCATTCGGTAAGCGGTATTCTGGCGCAATCGGGTGATTTGCCCGTGGTGGCCAAGGGCAATTGCGGCATCCCTGCCTATGTTGAGGGCGCAATCCACTATCATGGAACCCCTGAATTGATGGCTGATTATGCGCTGTTTGCGCGCGATATGGGTGCGAAAATCATTGGCGGCTGTTGTGGCACGAGCCCAGCTCATGTTGCCGCAATGACCGCCGCGCTGGCAGCGACCCCAAAACGGCCATTTGATGAAGCGGCCATGACCGCCGCGCTTGGCACGGCATGGGCTGATGTGAATATCAATAATGCAGGTGGTGATGACCGGTGCGGTCGGCGTGGGCGTCGCCGTTCGTCATAAAACGGACAAATGACCCTGAATAAGGGGTATATGAACCGAAAGCCGGTTGCGTCAATGCCGCAATCTTTGCATACTCGCCGCGTTTTTGATGGCTGCTTTCAAAGCGGCGATTGATCCGATTATCACAGTTTATTGGCCATTCGCTGGTCATTCTTAACGGAGCCTTAGATCATGCATGCCTACCGATCCCATAATTGCGTCGAATTGACCGAAGCCAATGTTGGCCAGCAGGTAAAATTATCTGGCTGGATTAACCGCAAACGCGATCATGGCCAGCTTGTCTTTGTTGATCTTCGTGACCATTACGGCCTAACCCAATGTGTTGCCGATTCATCCGATGCCAGCTTTGCGCTTGTCGAGGCCACGCGGCTTGAGTCAGTCGTTACCGTTACCGGCACAGTTCTAAAGCGTAGTGACGAGACGATCAACGCATCATTGCCAACCGGCCAGATTGAAGTTCGCATCGAAGCATTTGAAGTGCAATCGGCGGCCGACACATTGCCATTACAAGTGAATTCGGATGAAGATTCAGGCGAGGAAACACGGCTTCGCTATCGCTATCTTGATCTTCGGCGCGCGCGCCCACACGCCAATATCATGTTGCGTGCCAAAATCATTCAATCGATCCGTGCCCGCATGGTGGCGCAGGATTTCACCGAATTCCAAACACCAATTCTGACCGCTTCATCGCCTGAAGGCGCGCGTGATTTTCTGGTGCCCGCCCGCCTTCATCCGGGCAAATTCTATGCTTTGCCGCAGGCACCACAGCAGTTTAAACAGCTGATCATGGTTAGCGGCTTTGACCGTTATTTTCAGATTGCCCCTTGTTTTCGCGATGAAGATAGCCGCGCCGATCGTAGCCCGGGCGAATTCTACCAGCTTGATCTTGAGATGAGCTTTGTCGAGCAGCAAGATGTGTTTGCCGCTGTCGAGCCGGTGATCAAAGGCGTTTTTGAAGAATTTTCCGACAAAATTGTCGATACTGATTTTGTGCATATTCCATTTGCGGATTCGATGCTGAAATATGGCAATGACAAGCCGGATCTGCGGATTCCGTTTGAAATTAGCGATGTAACCGATATTTTCCGCGGATCTGATTTTTCAATCTTTGCCAAAAATATTGAAAAAGGCGCGGTTGTGCGGGCGGTTCCGGGGCCGAAATGTGGAAGCCGTGCGATTGCCGACCGGATGAATAGCTGGGCGCAAGGCGAAGGCGCGCCCGGAATGGGCTATATTATCTATGGTGAAGGCGAGGCGCGCGGCCCGGTTGCCAAAGCGCTTGGCGCTGAAAAGGCCGAAGCGATCCGTGTTGCGACGGGTGTTGGCGATGGTGATGCGGTATTTTTCGCTTGTGCGCCTGCGGATGAAGCGGCCAGCCTTGCCGGACGCGCCCGCGTGAAAATTGGCCAAGATCAGGATTTGATCGATAAAAACCTGTTCCGTTTTGCATGGATTGTCGATTTCCCGATGTTCGAAGCCGATCCGGTTACCGGCAAGATTGATTTCTCGCATAACCCCTTTTCAATGCCACAAGGCGGCATGAAAGCGCTTGAAGAACAAGACCCGCTAACCATCAAAGCTTGGCAATATGATCTTGTTTGTAATGGCGTGGAACTGTCATCAGGTGCGATCCGAAACCATCTCCCCGAAGTGATGTATAAAGCCTTCGAAATCGCCGGCTATCCAAACAGCACGGTTGATGAAAAATTTCCGGCGATGATCAACGCATTCCGCTTTGGCGCGCCGCCGCATGGCGGTATTGCACCCGGTATTGACCGGATGGTGATGCTGATTGCTGACGAGCCGAATATCCGTGAGGTTATTCTGTTCCCGATGAATGGCAAGGCCGAGGATCTGATGATGGCAGCCCCGTCTGACGTTGATGAATCGGCGCTTGCCGAACTGCATATCCGGCGCGTGCCACAGATCAAGAAAAAGGACTAGCTTTGCGCGGTTAGATGGTTTGCCGGTGATGTGATTCGCCATGCAAAAGCGCGAGTAAACAGCCAAGAAGCACCACGGCACCCGCTTGATGCATGCCGCCAAGCGCAACTGGCACGCCATGAAGAAGCGTGACAATGCCAAGGATGAATTGCGCCACAATCGCGCCAAGCACCAGATTGCCCCGCAGATGCAAGCCATGGCGGCGCGCTTTTAGTGCCAACACAACCACCGCGCCAAAGGTCACGGCGGCGATCCAGCGGTGATGAAATTGTGCCGAAGCTGGGTTTTCAAATGGATCAAGCCACCCCGCTTCGCCATATTCGACCGGCACAAGCCCATTGCCCATTAGCGGATAGTGATTATAGAGCAATCCGGCATCCATACCGGCAACAAGCGCACCGGCAAGAATGGCGATGCTAACCAAGGCCAGACTTGCCATGCCATGACCTTTTGGCGATTTGGCGCGGCCATCGCGAAGGTCAAAACCCGTCCAGATCAGAAGGCTGAAAATCACCAGTGCAACAGCAAGATGCGAGGCCAGCCGATATTGTGAAACGCTGGCCTGTTCGGTCAGGCCGGACTTGACCATCCACCAGCCAACAACACCCTGAAAGCCGCCAAGACATAATAATAAAGTAAGCCGCAATCCAAACCCTTGCGGCACGCGCCCGCTGATCACAAAAACCAAAAATGGCAGGCCAAAGGCAAGGCCCAGCAACCGACCCCAAAGCCGGTGAAAATATTCCCAAAAGAAAATATTCTTAAACGCGGCAAGCGACATGCCGAAATTCAGCTGCTGATATTCGGGCGATGCCTGATATAGCTGATAGACCCGATCCCATTCAGCCGCATTCAATGGCGGCAAGGTTCCGATCAAGGGACGCCATTCCACCATTGAAAGACCCGAGCCGGTTAGGCGCGTCACCCCGCCAATCACCACCATAATGGCCACAAGCAAGGCCATGCCAAAAAGCCATTTCGTGACCAGCTTGTCGCTATGGGGGCTGGCATTGCGCGAGATCCAGTGGGGTGATGCGTGGGTCATGAAACCAACCTGAAAATGAAAGAACGATAATTCATATGGGCGTTTCTGTATCAAGCCACAAGGGGGCTGCAAATTGGCGCATTGCCGCAGGGGGGCGCTGGCAATCAATGATCAAACCCAAAGCGCGATGCGATCAGCTTTTGTCAGAAATACCAAAAAAAGAAATAAATTGCATTAAATAAATCAAATAGAAACTAAATTTCTTTTCAGTTCAAATATGCTTTGAAATTAAAAAAATATACCTAATTTCAGAATCGTGATCGGGTTTTGATGCATTTGTTTTGACCAATGGTCCCCCTCACTGTCTTTCGGATAAGCCTTGCAAAGGATTGATGATGTTATCGCAATTTCCAATTTTTCTGGATCTGCACCAAACCCCGCCATTGGTGATTGGTGACGACTCCGGATTGGCTGCCAAGCTGCGGCTTTTGCGAAAGGCCGCGCCGATTGTCGATGTGATGGTCAGCCATCATGCGGAATGGCCTGATCAGTTTGCCGATGATTCGGGCGCGCCGTCTTCGAACCGCATTTGGCTTTACCGGCGCATTGATTGCTGATGTTCATACCATCCCTGATCAGGCAGATTATCTGTTTGGCTGCGGCTTTACCCATGCGATGGTGACACCCGATCGGCTTTGCGACTGGCAGCAGGCGCGCCGCTTTATTCAAATCCATTTTCAGACCATGCCTGATAGCCGCCATAGCCGCTTTGATCAATGATCTGGTGCATGATGATTTGAACCCGTGATGGCACCCGGTCTCCGGCTTTGGGTCTTCGTCGCAACCTGTTTGGTTTTTCTGATTATTTTCCTGCCCGTCCCTTGACAAATCAGCGCCGATATCCCAATTAGCCTTAGTGACTATTTGGCACTCTCATTCGATGAGTGCTAATCGACAGGTAACAGACTTTTTTGGAGGAGAAATAGGGCATGAAATTCAGGCCTCTTCACGACCGCGTTGTTGTACAGCGCACGGAATCAGAGCAGAAAACCGCTGGTGGAATCATCATTCCTGACACCGCAAAAGAAAAGCCAATGGAAGGCAAAGTGATTGCCGCTGGCGCTGGCGCGCGTGACGAAACTGGCAAGGTACAGCCGCTTGACGTTAAAGCTGGCGATCTTGTTTTGTTCGGCAAATGGTCAGGCACCGAAGTCAAGATCGATGGTCAGGAATATCTGATCATGAAGGAATCTGACATCATGGGTGTGATTCAATAGACCGCCAACGGTTCCCCGAAATTCAAATAAAGGAAGATTGAAAAATGGCTGCTAAAGAAGTCAAATTCGGCTCAGATGCCAGAACACGGATGCTTGAAGGCGTCGATATTCTGGCCAATGCCGTTAAGGTAACGCTTGGCCCAAAGGGTCGTAACGTTGTTCTCGAAAAATCATTTGGCGCACCGCGCATCACCAAAGATGGTGTGACTGTTGCCAAAGATATCGAGCTGAAAGACAAGTTCCAGAACATGGGCGCACAGATGGTGCGTGAAGTGGCGTCAAAAGCAAATGACGTTGCTGGTGACGGCACCACAACAGCAACTGTTCTTGCACAATGTATTGCGCAGGAAGGGTCAAAAGCTGTTGCCTCTGGCATGAACCCAATGGATCTGAAACGCGGCATCGACATGGCTGTCGAAGCTGTTGTTGAGTCACTGGTATCACGCTCACAGAAAATCTCAACATCTGACGAAGTGGCGCAGGTTGGCACCATCTCAGCGAATGGCGAAGAAGAAATCGGCAAGATGATTGCCGAGGCCATGGAGCGTGTTGGCAATGAAGGTGTTATCACGGTTGAAGAAGCCAAAAGCCTCGCCACCGAACTTGAAGTTGTTGAAGGCATGCAGTTTGACCGCGGTTATCTGTCACCTTACTTCGTGACTGATGCGGAAAAGATGCGCGCAACATTGGAAGAGCCATATATCCTTCTTCACGAAAAGAAGCTGTCAAATCTTCAGGATATGCTGCCAATTCTGGAAAAGGTTGTTCAGTCAGGCCGTCCATTGTTGATCATCGCCGAAGATATCGAAGGCGAAGCCTTGGCAACTTTGGTTGTGAACCGTCTTCGTGGTGGCCTGAAAGTGGCTGCTGTAAAGGCTCCTGGTTTTGGCGATCGCCGCAAAGCCATGCTTGAAGATATTGCCATTTTGACAAACGGCACTGTTGTGTCTGAAGAAGTTGGCATTTCGCTTGATAGCTTGACCCTCGAAATGCTTGGTTCGGCCAAGCGTGTTGAGATCACCAAGGATGAAACAACCATCGTTGATGGCGCTGGTGCAAAGACCGAAATCGAAGCTCGTTGCAACCAGATCCGCGCACAGGCTGAAGAATCAACATCAGATTATGACCGTGAAAAACTCCAAGAGCGTCTAGCCAAATTGGCTGGCGGTGTTGCTGTTATCAAGGTTGGCGGTGCCACTGAAGTTGAAGTGAAAGAGCGTAAAGACCGTGTTGATGATGCCATGCACGCAACGCGTGCGGCTGTCGAAGAAGGCATTGTCCCTGGTGGCGGTGTTGCTCTTGTCCGGTCAACAAGCGCGCTTGAAGGTCTAAAGCCGTCAAATCGCGATCAGGAAGTTGGTATCGAAATCGTTCGTCGTGCATTGCAGGCACCAGCCCGCAATATTGCCCAGAACGCCGGTGCCGAAGGCGCCGTGATCGTTGGCAAACTGCTTGAAGGCAAAGAGGACAATAATGGTTATGACGCCAAGAACAATGTGTTCACCGACATGATCAAAGCTGGCGTTATCGACCCGACAAAGGTGGTTCGTTCGGCATTGCAGAACGCAGCATCTGTTGCGGGTCTTCTGATCACAACCGAAGCTATGGTTGCTGAAAAAGTCGAGCCGAAAGAAGCAGCACCAGCAGCCCCAGATATGGGTGGCATGGGCGGCATGGGTGGCATGGGCGGTATGGGCTTCTAAGGCCAACCACCATTCATCGAAAAGATATCAAACCGGAGGGTGGCAACATCCTCCGGTTTTTTCATGGCCTATGTTTGATTATGAGTGGCCCATTATTCTGCGTCCATTATTCTGCGCCCATCATTCTGGGGCCATTATTGTGGGATCATCATTTTGGGGCTGGCGATGCGTCACGCCTCGCTTTTCGCCAGAAATTCCTGCGTTTGGGCAATCGCTTCGGCAAGCCCGATCCGCTGGATTTCGACATCCGGTGGAAAGGCGCTTGTCATGCGGGTTGGCAGACGGCTATCAAGCATCACAAACACGCCGCGATCATTGCTTCGCCGGATCAGCCGTCCAAAGGCTTGGCGTAGTTTCAGCCGTGTCTGGCGTTCGGTCCAGGCTTCACGTCCCTGCCATTTGGCACGAGCCGAAAACAGAATATCGCTTCGCGGCCAAGGCATCCGGTCAAACACAATGACCCGAAGCGCCGCACCCGGAACATCAATGCCGTCGCGCACCGCATCAGTGCCAAGAAGGCAGCTTTCCGGATCTTCGCGAAACATGGCAAGCAGGGTTTGTAAATTCATCTGGTCAATATGCTGGGCATAAAGCGGTATTTCGGCGGCTTCCAACCGGCTTACCAGTGCCGGATAAACGGCGCGCAATCGGCGAATGGCGGTAAATAGCCCAAGCCCGCCACCGCCGGCGGCAATCATCAACGCCGCCATTGCACTTGCCGTGGCTTCAGGGCGTTCACGATCTAGATCATTCACCACCAAAATGCGGGTTTGATTGGCATAATCGAAAGGCGATGAAAAACTGACCCGCATCGCCGCATGATCCATATGCGCTGCACCGGTTAGCGCAATCGCCGATTGCCAGCCATCATGCGGTGGTTTGCCGCTCATGCTTCTGGTTGTTGTATCAGTGCCGGATTCAGCATTTTTCGCCAGATCGGCTGTTTGACGCGGGGCGGCATAATCTTGCAAAGTTGCCGATGTGATGGTGACGCCATGCGCTGTATCCAGAACGCTATGGGCAAAGGGGATCGTGGGATCAAGCCAGTGCCGCGCCAGCCCGACATCACGATCTTGGCCATCCATCCGGTCGATCTGCATCCAGTCAACAAAGCCGTCACGCGCCCCGCCATCAACATCGGCAAGCATTGTCTGCCAAGCGCCAAGCGGCCCGCCAGCGCGCAATTCCAAGCCGCGGATTGCCCCTTCGATTCGCGCGCGTTGGCTGCTGTCCAATTGATCGGCATTATCATCAAGATGTTTGACAAGCCAATTGATCAACCGCGTCAAAGGCACGGCAAGCGTTGCCAGCGCACTGCCAAAATCACGCGCCGCAGCAACGACATTATCAGGAGCGGGATAAAGCTCGCATTGCAAATCATAAAGACTATCCGGGTCACTAACCCGAAGATAAAGCGCAGCACGAAGATGCATGAAAAAAGTTTCACCGCTGCCAAGCGGTTGCGATGATGACAGGCGGTTTTCCCATCCCTGTCCGGGAAGGGCGCGTGCCGCTTCAAGCGCCGCTTCGATATCGGCAAGCGCGTTATCATCGCCGGCAACAATATCTTCAAGCCGTCGTTTCAACCCGCGGGCGCGGCCACGCCGCCCATCTTCGGCACCGCGAACCCAATGCCGCAGCTCGGCCGTTTCACGCCCGCTTAGATAGGCTGAAAATGCACTATCCGCCGCGTCAAAAACATGATGCCCCTCGTCAAACACATAACGTGTTGGGGTGCGCCGATCATCCTTGCCGCCATAGGCCGCTTGCACCATCACCAGCGCATGATTCGTGACAACAATATCGGCGCGTTTTGCCCCGCGGATCGATTTTTCGACAAAGCAGCGATTATAATGCGTGCAGGCAGCATGGATACATTCGCCGCGCCGGTCAGCCAGCCCGACAGTCTGTCCACGGCCAAGCAGATCAAGTAGCCATGCCGGAAAGCTAGAGCCGGTAAGATCGCCATCACGCGTCGCACCGGCCCATCGCGCCATTAGCCCAAGCGCGGTGGCATGACGTGGCCGCCCGGGCATTTGCGCCAAGGCTTCTTCAAGATTTAAAAGGCAAAGGTAATTTTCGCGCCCCTTGCGGATCACCACCTTGCTGGCTCGGGTATTGGCATCGGGATAGAGGCGCGTCAATTCATCAGCGATTTGATGTTGAAGTGTTCGCGTATAGGTTGATATCCAGACGGTGCCACCATTTTTTTCCGCCCATAGGGTCGCTGGTGCCAGATAACCGAGGGTTTTGCCGGTGCCGGTGCCCGCCTCGGCAAGCACCATTGCCGGACTTGGCCCCGCATCTGGCCGGTCAAAGCTGGCGGTGACTGCAGCAGCATAATCGGCCTGCGGCAAGCGTAATTCGGCATTGCCACCAAGCATTTCAGCAAGCCGCTGGCGCGCCGCATCGGGCAAAATTGGCTGGGTACCAGCTTCGGTTTGCGGGGTGTAATCAGTGTAATCGGCAAGCCGGTTCCAGATTACCGCAAGCCGGCTGTCAGGCGGGCCTGCGGCAGGTTGTGGCAGGCCAAGATGTAGCAGTATATAGGGTCCCCAATTCCAGCCGCCAGATGTCATCATCGTGGCGATCTGTCCGGCTTCTTGGCGGGCGGCATCAGGCGCATTTGCCAATTCGTCAAGAAGCGTAAAGGCAATTTGCGGCAATAGGGTTGCCATGTCTTCGCCATTTTGTGGCCGCGCAAGGCCAAGCTGCTGGGCAAGGCCAGCGGGTGTTGGCAGGGCAAACCGCGCTGGTCTGACAAAGGCGAATAATTCCATCACATCAAGATAATGATCAATCTCGACACCGGCACGAGCGCTGCTCCAGCGGCGATGGCATAGCAGCACAACGCCCAAGGCCAGCTCGGCGGCGATGGTCGCACGATTTGGATTGGTAATCTCGCCATTCTGGCTGATCCAGATCAGTTGGGTGCCATGCGGATAGAAGACCGGCACGCCATGAAGATCGGGAAGCGATATGGAAGTTGAATTTTGCATCAGGGCAGTTATAGCTTGCCGCAGGCGGCCATGCCAGCTTTGCGCATCTGTTTTGTGAAACTAAATGCAGGCAGGACGCAAAATCCAGACTGTCAGAGTGGCCTGTTTTCGGGCTTGCTTGCCACTTGACCTTGATCGCGGCTCGCCCTAGCTTGTCCGCATCTGGTGCGGTGCGATCTGCCCGCAAAATGAAAGAGCATGATGATGAGTGATCTGACCGCAAATCTACAAGAGATTGCAAGCAACGCCAAGGCATGGCCATTTGCCGAGGCGCGCGCGCTGGCGAGCCGCCTTGATAAAATGGGTAACGCCAAGGATGAAGTTCTGTTTGAGACCGGTTATGGCCCATCAGGCCTGCCGCATATTGGCACTTTTGGTGAGGTTGTTCGCACCACGATGGTTCGTCATGCCTTTGAAAGCCTGACCGGCCGGAAAACGCGGCTGATCTGTTTTTCCGATGATATGGACGGCTTTCGCAAGATTCCAGATAATGTGCCAAATCATGAAATGTTGGCGGCCTATCTTCATATGCCATTGACCAAGGTCAAAGATCCATTCGGCACCGCGCCGTCTTTTGGCGAACATAATAATTTGCGCTTGCAGGCGTTTCTTGACTCCTTTGGGTTTCAATATGAATTCATGAGTTCAACCGATTGCTATCTTGGCGGCAAATTTGATGCGGCATTGCTTCGCGTCCTTGAACATTATGATGCCATCATGAATATCATGTTGCCAACTTTGGGGCCGGAACGTCAGGCAACTTACAGCCCGTTTTTTCCGATCTGCCCTGATAGTGGCAAGGTGCTTCAGGCTAAGGTTATTCATTGCAACACTAGCGCTGGCACGATTACCTATATTGATCCTGATAGCGGGGCTGAACGCGAGGTTTCGGTCACTGGTGGACAATGTAAATTGCAATGGAAATGTGACTGGGCGATGCGCTGGTATGCGCTTGGTGTTGATTATGAAATGAGTGGCAAGGATTTGATTGATTCGGTAACCCAATCGAGCAAGATCACCCGCGCCCTTGGCGGCACGCCACCTGCTGGCATTTCTTATGAATTATTCCTTGATGCGAATGGCGAAAAAATTTCCAAATCAAAAGGCAATGGTTTGTCGGTTGAAGATTGGTTGCGCTATGGCAGCCCGGAATCATTATCGCTATTCATGTATGGCCAGCCAAAGCGCGCCAAAAGATTGCATTTTGATGTGATTCCAAAAACCGTTGATGAATATTACCAGCATCTTGGCAAATTACTGTCACAAGATGATGCCGAACAGCTGGAAAATCCGCTATGGCATATTCACAGCGGCTTGCCCAATCAGGCAGGTTTGCCGGTGAGCTTTACCTTATTGCTGAATCTGGCGGCTGTATGTCATGCCGAAGATCCGCAAATCGTCTGGGCCTATGTCAGTGACTATGCTGGAGAGATCGACCCGAAAACCCATGCCGAGCTTGACCGGATGATTGGCTATGCGGTCAATTATTATCAGGATATG
>Ga0255759_10005046_pt1 | contig 11317 bp, 8 predicted proteins | sample 101ome_20_FD_179959 | JGI IMG/M metagenome (GOLD analysis project Ga0255759, IMG submission 179959) | Coastal salt marsh microbial communities from the Groves Creek Marsh, Skidaway Island, Georgia - 101404AT metaG (version 2) | ecosystem: Environmental > Aquatic > Marine > Intertidal zone > Salt...
ATTAAATTCTAGAAATTATTTTATAGTTTAAAATAAAAAATCTCTTAATTCTGTTCCTAGTAAAAAACCAGACATAAAAAGCATTAATATAGCCGGAATGGATTTTTTAACAGGATCTGAAACTTTTATATGAGAAGCAATCGCACCAAGCATTAAAACAACCATGCCCAATGCACCATACAGTGTGAATTCAGGAAATTTTAGTCCAATAAGTAAGAGACTTGAACATATTATTTTTAATGATCCGATTAAATAAAAAAAGTATGGAGGGTAGCCGTAGGCCTCAAATTCTTCTTTTAATGTTTGGGATTTGCTACCTCTATATATCGTAGATTTAGAGCTCCGAAAGAACCAAACGTTAATAATTCCAAAAAAAATTACTATAGCAAAAATTTGAGAAAATAAATCCATATACTTATTTTAAACAAATTTAAAAAAAATACAAATAATAGAAGATAGCTATTTTAAATTGAAACTGAATAGGTTGATTTAAAAATTAGAAAAAAATAATTTGTAAAAATGGTTTAATTTTGATTATATATGAATTCTCTAAAGATATTTCTTAAGAAAATTTTTTTAAAAGTGGAAGTATTATGTTTGGTGGTATTAGTCAATTTGTTACCTTTATAGGTCAAAACGCTTGTTGTGAACCAGTAAGAAGTTCAGTAGTAAGTAGTGCTCCTGATAGTAATACAGTCAATGCGACACAGACTAAATATTATGCTAAACAATCTCACCAAAGTAAAACACAAGTCCAAAGTCCAACTAAACAAGTCCAAAGTCCAACTAAACAAGTCCAAAGTCCAACTAAACAAGTCCAAAGTCGCACTATTGCAGTTGATCAAGAAGAAGAAACATTAAATGAACTTCTAAAAAAAATACCAGTAAGCTGGAGTTCTTTAAATCAATTAAAATTATATGAAGAAGTTAAGGATATAAAAGAAACACAATTAGTAAATGTTTGTAAAAAAATAAGAGACTTAAAGATATTAAAAGAATTTTTTAAAAAAAACTGTCAAAGTTTAAAAAACTATCAAGGATTATTACTTCAAATAGAACAATTTAAAATACAGCTTGCAATAGTTTCCCTGCCTAATTTAGTTGGTGCTGTTAAATTTATAAATAATACAAAAGGAGAAATTGCTAAATTTTTAAACACAAGTATAACAGAATTAGATAAACAATTGAAACTATTTGCAACCAATTATACAGAATCTACCCTTACTGATGAAATACAATATATAACAAAATTAAGACATTATATAATTCAAATACATACCAAAGAAATAGCACGTCTAGATTGGTAATTATTATATAACGTAAATTAGTTTTTTGAATGTGTTTTTGTATCTAATAATTTTTAGATGCTTTTAATGCTTTAAGCGGTTAGCTTTAGAAATATTATCTTAACCATCGACATGTTTACTCCAAGCATTTCTTAATAACTGTTCAATACGAATATTTTCTTCTAATGAGCTACTTTTCCAACGCATTGAATCTAAACTAGATATCAAACTTAGTGATCTTGGATGCGATTCACTATTCCCTTTAGGTTTTTTTCCTTTTCCTTTCATAGCATGGTCTATTTGTTTTAACGATTCACCAATATTACCAAGCGTATCACTAATCCTTCCAAAAAAACCAGAAGTATTTGTTTTAGCTCCATCAGCTGCAGTAGCAAGACTACCTAAAGCACTTCTTGGAGCAGCTGCGGCTTGCTTTGCAACTTCATCTACCGTACTAGCTGTAGAAGATATGCTTGTTTGCACACCAGATTGCACACTATTAATTGATCTCTTTGTATTACTAACTACTTCATTAAACGTAGTACCAGCATCATGAACAAAACCAGAAGTAACTTGAATAGCATTTGCTTGAGCTCCATCAAAAACTTCTGAGGCCCTTTTGTTAGGATCTTCTACCCATTTTTCACCTTCGTTTTTTACTGCATTTGCTGCATCTTTAGCACCACTAGAAGTGGCTGAAATAGCACCTGCGCCACCAGCAATTGCTACAATACCTAAAACTGCAGCCAGTTGTGCTACACCTTCAGCTCCATTTTGAGTCAAATTTACAGCCATACCAGGAACAGTGTTTTCAAATTTATGCTTTGTTCTATTACACCCAGATCCTGTAGATATTTTTCTTCTTGCAGGCAGATATCTTCTAGGCTGAGATCCTCTAGTCTTGAAAGCTCTTAATAACATAATAATTCACCATTTACATATATTTTATATAATAAATACACATATTAAGTTGCTTTTAAACAAATTTTTTATAAAATATAATAAATTTAATACTAATTTGATTTTTATTTATTGTTTTTAGTTGAAGAATCAGGGGGGGGAGGTATCGTGAATGATATTAACAAAGATAATTTTGATAGATAGAATTAATAAAGAAAAAAAGAGTTTCTTATTTGATTACTGTGATTAATTATATAAAATTAAGGGAATTAATATAAAGGGGAAAATAAATGAAAAAAGAAGAATTAAAAGATATTTTATTTAAATCTCTCGTAATTGGTGGTGGGATTTTAGTTTATTCAACGATTATGGTGACATTTTTGTCCGATTGGGCTTATTCTATACATTCATTAATATTTGATATTTCTAGAGCCAATTTTGATATGATTATTTATGCTTTTTTAGGTTTTTTTAAAATGGCGTGGTTGGTTTTATTTGTTATCCCTTATTTTGCAATTATTTGGTCTGAAAAAAGCGCTAAATTAGTATAACTAGAATTGCTGGAACTTTTTGAGTGCAAACTACAAATTAGTTAACTTTAACTATATTTTATGGCGGTTATTTTAATAAACTAGGGTGAGAGGTTCTGAGATTTGTAATTTATCAAGCCGTGCGGGCTACCGAAGAACGGAGTCTTGAGACGGAGTGCTGTAGTTAAGTGGATACGATCCAAAAAAATAGAACCGTAGTTTTATTTAGAATTTTTTTCAGTTTTTTCTTTTTTATACTTAAACTTGAAATCAGTTTGTTTTAGACCAACAAGTTTATCGTTGAATGATAGCTTGTTACAGTCGTGCTTTTCATTTATTGTAATAAACTTTTTTTCTTTAGGTTCAAAAGCAGCATATTTATTTTTCAAGCAAAGCCATTTACACATATAAGTTAGAACCCCCTTTTGAAGACCAAAAAACTCTTCTTGGTTCGCACATTTATCAAACTTAGAAAGAACTTTCTTGTTTTTCAAATCCACAACGTGAATAGCCGCCATATATCCTTCCATTTGGAAGAAAGTTCCAATCTCAAAAAAGTGGTATTCACCAAATTTAAAAACAGACACTATGGTAGTCTCAAAAGTGTTATCAGCTAGCCCTCGGGCGTCAAACTGTAGAACTTTTGTTTTTGTTTTATCAGAGTGCTTATAAAGTTCCATGGAGGTATTTATTGTATAGTTAGAGCCATCAATTTCCCCTTCCATGTGAGAGACCACATCAATGTATTCATCAGCTCCATCAATTTCTTCTTCAGATGATTGGCTACTAGCATCAAGTTTTATTTCATTTTTTTGTTCATTCTTAAACTCAAACGTAGCGCTGTTAGATGAAACTAAATTTTCTTCGGATGATTGGCTACTAGCATTAAGTTTTGTTTCATTGTTTTGTTTACCCATAAACTCAAAGGCATCACTAGTCGATGATATAAAAGTGAGTGTTAAAAGTATTAAAAAGCTATATTTATTCATTAAAAACCTCATTTGATGATAATAATTATAAAATATCACTTTAACATGCAAAATAGATAAAAAAAATCAATTCGATATTACTTATTAAAAAAAAGAAGGTTCTTTAGACTGAAAGTAAGGAACAATTAAAAATTGAAAACTTAACCATAAAGCCACCGTCCACTTGCCAATAACGTTGTCTTCTTGGTTTTCAAGTTTGTTATATAAATTTTATCTAAATCCTCTTGGTCATATGAACATCTGTGGCGGATTGAAAATTGCAAAGATCAGGTTTTCTTGCGGAGCGACGGGTTTTAGTGTCGAACTTTAAAAATCTCCAACAGCTTGTTGGAGAAATGGCGGCGATAAATTGTGCCATCAGTGATGACACAATAGAGTACTTAGTTTATTTTCTTCTAGATTAAGATACACTAACGAAGTAAGCTCAGCTAAGCATCCATCCGATAGTGTGCTGAGTTGATTGTTTGATAGATCTAGCCACATTAACGAAGTGAGCCCAGTGAAGCATACTGCCGCTAGAGTATTGAGTTGATTGTTTGATAGGTTTTGCTCTTTTAAATTGGCTAAAGCATCAAGTGGGGGGACAGCGGGCACCCTGGCATTTCAATGTGTTAAAAAGACGGCAAGCATGTTTTTTTATTTCCTGGGGTTTTATGAGCTTATTCCCTTTTTACCCTTTTTGCACCACTACCTTAACGACACCCTAATCCTTCCAATTCCTCTCTGGTTTTTTTCATTGTTGAAATTTTTTGCTTAATTCCTTCGATAAATAAGTAGAGACAAGTTTAATCCAAAAAGGATTATCTAGGATTTAAAAAATGAAATTAAGCAGGTTAGTAGACCAATCTAAAAATACACAAGCTAAAATAAATCAACCCCCAAGCCCCGTTTCGAATTCAGTGAGAGGTAAAGTCGTAGCTGGCCCAAGTGTCTATGGCCTTACTGTAACCCCTCTATTATCTCCTTGGCGCTTTTATATCAACGGCGATGCTAAAGAAATCGTTGAGGGCATTAACGTTCCAAATACCCACAAAGTTTATTTAGACGACCTCAGTCATCGCAAGATTGCCCAGGCCACCGGCGAGAAAAAATGGGCCCTTAACTCAGACGGTAACCCTCTTAAAGACACCCTTCATCGCGACAAAAAGCTTACCCGTATCCTTAAAGAAGGGGGCGTGGTTGTCATTAATACCGATTCCTGTTCGCCCAATGGTCTTCTCTCTTTTAATCCGATTGAAGCCTTTTACAAAAGTGGCACAACCCTCAAAGGCCTTGGCCCAGAGACCACACTATCTCCCAACTGCCGTTTCATCTTTGTCGGCAACAAACCCCATCAATCTGATTTTACCTCCCGTTACCTTCAATGGAACGACACCTACCTCCCCAAGGATTTAATCGACAAGAAATCCCCTTTGTTACCATCTATAATACACTCCGATCTTAGTCAAGCGGCCATACCAGGCACGGCCTTTAATGTGTCTCACACACCGCCAGAGGAATGGAAAGCGCTCTTAACCACAGCCTCTATCACTAATAATAAATTTGCCTATCCCCACTTAGACCCCATTAAATCCCAAATTCAAGAAGGAAACACCCCCTTACACATTCGGGGGGTTAAAGACGATATTTCTGAAACCGATATTCCAGAATCCTTTAAAAAGTTTGTCGCCAAACTTGGAATCACAAAGATTATCCTTCATCACGAATCCTTACCTAAAATTCAAACCAATCCGGTCAACGCCGACCCCACCGGTACCAATCCTGTGATTCCTATCACTGGAGACACCCTCTCTCAGCTCCTCAATGCCACTAAGGTGGATAAAAGGGGTCATCTCTCCCTGGTAAATGCCTTAAGCACTCACCAAGGACCACTTACCCTTCATGTCGTAGAGGGCCTGACGGATACCCAATGGTTTCAATTGCACACCCTTTGTAATCTACATTCAAACCTCTCCCTCTCTAAAGATACACACGTCACGGCTCCAGCAGATATCCATGCTTTGGATTCAACCCCAGGGGGGGGCGATAGGATCCAAGACGATTCCCAAGACCATATCACCCTCTTCCTTCCAGACGGACACCTTCAATTGGAAGATCTGACCCAATCAAACACCTCGGACGCCTCCTTAGGTCACTTTACCTTGACACGCCATCCCATTATCGAAGCCCTCAAAAAAAACCTCCCTGTCACCGTCACTGTCAACGACCCTCAGGCCATTTCTGGCCCCCTTAAACATCTCACCCAATCCCCACCTTTTGCCTGTATTAATGGGAAGATTCGCTTCTTCAAGACCCCCATTATCCTTAAGGCCAGCACCGCACACCCTTCCGGCTCAGAAACAACTCAATCGATCAAACCTCATTCATTCTCAATCCTGAACTATCACCAAACCTTCTACCAGGACCAACTTAGGTCTGCACTTGAAATCAACCACAAGGTGAAAATCCACGGTGGTTTTGCCAGTGGAAAATCCCATTTAGCCGCAAATCTCCCAAAGGACCTCTTCGGAAACACCCATCACTTACCCGCCATTAGCCCGACGACCTCCTCCTCAGAAATTCTCAAAAATCCAGAATTCATCACGTTTGTTAAAGAGGGAGGCACCCTCATCATAGATGAATATAATCTCGCAAAAGAAGGAACCTTTGACTTTCTCAATGGACATATCCCCATTGAGGGTAAATTTTTTAAATTAGACCCAACGAAACACAAGCTCATCTTTTTAGGCAATGAGGTCTCAGAAGCCGGCCGTCATGCCCACTCAAACATCGGCGCCACAATTCTGCCCATGAAACGGCCCGATTTCGACCTTGTTCTTAACGATCCCAATATCCCCAATCTAACAGAGGCTGACAAAACCGCATTACGAACACAAAATAGCCAAAGCCCCCTCTCCATTCGAGATATCCTCACCTATGTCGACTTCAAAAAGAGTCACACCCAGGTCTCACCGCTCTCACCCGAAGACCTTATCTCGACCCTTTTCTCCCCTCAGGTGTCTCAGTCCGACCTTCCCACTCAACTTACCCAATTTTTGATCACAACACGTCAATCCAACATTCGTGGAAACAAATTCTTATATATCACAGGCGAGCCGGGGACGGGGAAAGATTATTCCATTACTCAGGCAATTAAAGACAGTAACGATTCACGACCGGTCACGCACATTACCTTTGGCTCCCATATGGATATTAAGGACTTTCAAAAAACGATTAACACCGCCGCTAAACAGGGAGGAATTGTCGTAATCTCCGAATTATCCGCCGCCCCAAGTGCCGTTTTAGAGTTCATGAATGACGTCCTCGCAAAACAAATCGACACCCCTTTTTGTGTTATTGCCTCGGATAATGCAGGATTTCAAGGCAGAGAACCCCTCTCTAACGCCTTAAAAAGCCGAATGATTCGTAAAGAACTCCTTTCTCCTGATGCACAGGCTTTCAAAAAGACATTTCCCCATTATAATCCCCAATTAATTGACTTTCATTTTCATCTTAAAAAGACACGCCCTAACGATCTTGTCTGTCGCCAGATTCATAATGCACAGCGATTAATGGACATAGGAATAACGTTTCAAGACGCTATTTATTCCGTGTATTCACCCATTGACCCCAGCGTTAGGCAACACCTTGAGGCGTTTCTGAAACACGTCACGCAAACACCGGTAGACGAGCACTTAAAAACATGCAAAACCACATCGGATAAAAGATCACCAGCAGAAGCACCAGGAGGAGCAGAAGCAGCAGAAGCACCCGCCAAAACATCAGCAGCATCAGAAGGCGTAGAGAAAGATGTAGGAAGAATATCGCTTAGACGGGCAATGATCCTGTTTGTTGAGAAAATAGCAGAAATTGTTGCTTGGGCAATGGCGACCCTGTTTGTTGAGAAAATAGCAGAAATTGTTGCTTGGGCAATGGCTTGGATTGACTCACAACCAGATCTAACCCTACCTACACAAATGGCGACTCGCTCACTCCAAAAACAAGGCCCCCGTTTAGTGAGGCAGGATGTCGTCATGGGCGAGAGCACACACGTCAATAACGGGTTTTTAGCCATGGTATTTTATGATCTTTCGAAAAATGAACTAATTCAAAATCAAACAATGTCAAATGGTCCCATCATCTTTTCAAAGGAAAACCAAAAGATACCTAAAGCCACTCTTCACTGGACAGCAGGCCCAAATAAAAAAACGTCCGCCAGCTATCCTTGCGGAAAAGACCTGCAAAAATTCAGCTACCGCCCCTCCTTCGACACGCAACCAACACCAGAAAAAATACAATACTCAATTGATGATTTAAAATACATTTACACGGACCCGATCTCGTTTTCACAGGCCCTAACCGCCTATTTTCAAATCACCTTTCGTTACTCCCTTGACCCAAACGCTAACAACACATGGCTTGATTTGTTAAAAAGCAACGACATTCTATCCACCATCGACACCTGGCCCAAGGAAGATGGCATTCCCATAGGAAAATGTCGAGAGATTAATTTACTTGCCCTTCGAATTATTAAAGACACTTTCCCACAATGTCCCGTGGTCTATGCGATTGGAAAAAAAATAGACCAAAAGACCCTCACCTCTGCCGATCACGCTCAACTGGTCATGAAAAATGACCAAGGAGTGCTTTTTACATTAGATGCAACACCCATTTCCTGCGCAAAAGACAAACTTACACAAAAACAAACCCAACAATGGGCCCAGTTAATTCCAACACACTCTTCCTCTCTTGAAGATCCAAGCACCTCCTCTGAAAAACCCGCTCCTAGAAAAATGGAATTGAAAAAAAGCGCACCACAGCTCATGGCCCAATTACTCAAAATCGATTCCCTGCCTATGGTGCCCACCACTGTGGAAGGAACAACCCCAGATATCCCGCATCTCCAAGTAACGGGTAAACTCGCCTATTCCACCCAAAAACTTAGACCATGCCAAGCTCACCAAAAGGACTTAGAAGCCTATGCCGCTCAACTGGAATATAATCCAAAAACCCCAATCCCAAACACTCATGACCACTTTAAACTCCTTCACACCTTAGCCAATCCAACTTCTTATCACACCTTAACCGACGCCATTAAAACGGACCCTATTCGTGGACAAAAACTCGCCGAAGTACTTGTTCTAGATCACCCCCATATCTTTCCCTTGATCCCCAAGTCAATTAAATCCGAAATGCTCCGTCCAATACAAACAGCAATAGAAACAGTACTTGAACAGGAGTCCGTGAAGGACTCTATGGACGTATCAACCCAAACGCGCATTGCCCGTCTTTTTCCTTATCTTAATCAATCCCTAAAAAAGAATATAGAATTAAAAATTAATGCTGTTATGAAAGAACAAACAATGTCACAGCACCATCAAAAACTCATCGTTTGTCTTCTCCCTCATCTTAACAAAGACCTTCAACCTAAGATCAATGCGTGGATTCATACCAACCTAAAGAATCAAAACAAGCAATTACTACGTGTGATCAGAACAATTGGGGATAATAATAACAAAACTATAATTACCAGGTTAATCACAGAATTTCCGCTTCTGCTCTGTACTAAAGATTTGTTTGGGGATACCCTTTTACATGCCGCAGCAGAGAAGGGCCATACCAAGATCGTAAAGGAATTAATTAAAGCCGGGACGGATCTTAATGCAACAAATTACGGGGGCTATACCCCCTTATATTGGGCCGCAGAGAAGGGCCATACCGAGATCGCAAAGGAATTAATTAAAGCCGGGACGGATCTTAATGCAACAAGTAATAGTGGCTCTACCCCCTTACATGCCGCAGCATTGAAAGGGCATAATGAAATCGCAGAAGCATTAATAGATAATGGGGTATATAAAAATATTAAAAATAAATATGGCTGTATGCCCTTACATGTGGCTGTAAATCAAAATCATCTAGAAATAGTAATCGCCTTAGTAAATGACAAGGAGGATATTAACGATAAAATTAATAATAACATAAACTCTTTACATTTGGCAGCATTGAAAGGGCATAAAGAGATTGTACAAGAATTACTAAAGGCTAAGGCGGATGTTGCGGCAACAAGTAAGGAAGGGATGACACCTTTACATTGGGCAGCATCGAAAGGGGATAAAGAGATTGTACAAAAATTACTAGAGGCTGGGGCGGATGTTAATACGAAAAATAACAACAAAATGACTCCTTTAGATATCGCCAAAAGAAAAGGACATCAAGAGATTGTAGCGGTATTAAATGGCCATTAGAAGTTGAAAAAAGAATTCAATATAAAAGGATTTAAGAGCTGATTATCGATTCACCAAATAAGGCATTTTCAGTAACAGAAAAAAAGGGTAGTGGATTAAAAACGAGCGTAAAATGTATCAATAGGGACCACTTTAAATTTAATGTTTAAATTAGTTAAATATGGGAAAGTTAAGTGGGGGAAAAAATGCCTAAAATCGGAAATATTTCTTTTATAAAAAAACAAGCCAGATCGATGTTGCTTCGAAAAACTATTTCTAAATATCTTTAGAAGATAAAAGTAGAAAAACTTAATAAATCATTACGAGATAATGTTAAACAAGGAAATGTGGAAGTGGCCGAACTACTTAAAACGAAGGGGGCTGATATCAACTAAAGAATTAAACATTAGATTTAAAGAATTTAGTGATCAATATAAAATAGAATCCCACCAAAAAAAATGGTGAAAAAAAAACAAACTAATATTTGATCAGTTTAAAGAAGCAACCCAAGAGCCCTATAACAAATTAATGCAGCCCCATTTAATGAAAACTTCGGGAACAGTATTTAATAAGTTTAAGAAAATAACAAAAAGAGAAGCTGAGGTTTCCAAGCTGTATAAGGTGCATAAAGAATACCTATCAGAATTGGGGAAAGAATATATGGTCGAGACTGATAGTATTCAAAAATTTTTAGAAGACCATAATATTCCATTCAAAATGGAGGGAAATGAGGGGGCAATGGAAGCATCTACCGATATTATCGATGTGCCACAACCATCAACAACAAAGTGAAAAGTACCCTTTGTGCTGGCCAGTACGTGCCCATTGAAACGGCTAACCAAGCGGTATTAGACCTGATTGTGTCGTTTTCATCGGAAGCTGAACTTCAAAAAATCCAACTCAAAATGGATCGTCACAATGACAAAATCAGCAAAGATATGACTCTCATTCAGGCTGAAATGGACAAATCACAAGCCAATTTAAGTACAACCAAGCAAAAGAAAGAGCAGTATTTAGACTCTCTTGTAACAAAGGAATTTTCAAAAGAAGAACGGCGAAAGATCAACGAAAAAATCGATGAGTTTAGCCTCACTGAAAAGCAACTCGATGCCGCTATTTATAGGTATCAATTTGAACTTGCCGACAAAGAAGACAAAAAAATGACCATTGAATCGTTTAAGAAGTTAATTGTTTAGTAAAAAGCAAACTTAAAAAATATTAAAGAAACGGAGTTAAAGGCTTGGCTTAAGGTTAATGTGAAGCAGATTGTCTATGACAACGGCCACTATGACGTGACCTTTAAACGATTGAATTTTAGTTAGCAAAACGATGGTCTGATATTTTGGAAATTTGCGAATTTTCGGTTTGCAATACTAGATGTATCTGGCGGAGAGATTGGTTTTGGTGTC
>Ga0255759_10005050_pt1 | contig 11314 bp, 7 predicted proteins | sample 101ome_20_FD_179959 | JGI IMG/M metagenome (GOLD analysis project Ga0255759, IMG submission 179959) | Coastal salt marsh microbial communities from the Groves Creek Marsh, Skidaway Island, Georgia - 101404AT metaG (version 2) | ecosystem: Environmental > Aquatic > Marine > Intertidal zone > Salt...
CACCTGCCGCAACTACGGCGTGCTCCCCAACAACAGCGCCGTCCATCACGACAGCTCCCATTCCGACGAGCGCCCCGCACTTGATGTGGGCACCGTGAACAACGGCTTGATGCCCGATGCTCGCATGATCTTCAATGACCGTCTCACTTTTTTCAAACGTGCCGTGTATGATGGCGCCGTCTTGGATGTTCACGCGCTTTCCGATGCGAATCGGAGCCACGTCACCTCGAATTACCGCTTGGAACCAACAGGAAGATTCGGCTCCCATCACCACATCACCGACGACCGTAGCATTTGGGGCAAGCCAACATGAAGTGTCAATTTGTGGTGTGAAATTGCGACAAGGGATGATCAAAGGTTGCGTGCGGCTCATGGGCTTTCGATGAATTTTCGTTCCGGCTGAATGGGTATTCGTTGCTCCCACCATCGGGGACGATCAAAGATGCGCATTTGCCCAGCAAATTCCACATCCTTTTCTGTAACTCTGAACCGTGTAGGAAGTGAAGTTTGGTTGGGTTGAAGAATGCATTGAACCATCGCGTGCACTTCGCTAATTTTTTGGAGCTGGACCTTTCCTCGATGCGAAGTGCTCATTCGTTGGGCGTGATGTGCCAAATGTGCCAGTGCTCCCTCCGTCCATTCAATTGGCGTGGAACGGTGTAGGCAATTTCGGACGTGTTGAATGCAGTTTCGGAGCGCTTCAATGGAAGGAGGTCGATCTGCAGTCATTGCGAATTGGGTGGTTTCCATGTGAAGGGCAAATCGATCCGCGACAGGTCCTGAAATTCGCTTCAAGTAGCGCTTGATTTCATGCGGACTGCAGGTGCATACATCCCTGCCTTCATGGAGATTTCCGCAAGGACAAGGATTGGCCGTTCCGATGATGAGCGTTTCGACTGGGTAACTCACGCTGCCTCCAGAACGCACAACGTCAATTCGATTCCGTTCCATGGGACCTCTGAGCGATTCAATGCAATCCCTAGAGAACTCATTCAATTCGTCCAAACACAGCACCCCCAAATTGGCCAAACTCAATTCACCGGGTGACCATTTCTTATCGGATTTCGTCCCAGTCAGGCCTGCCGCAGAGCAGCTGTGGTGTGGAGTTCGGAAGGGAGGAATTTCGCTCGATTCGCGCAATTCCCCTCGTCTTCCATTCAATGTTTGCAATTGGAGGTTTTGATCTTCTGTGAGTTTTGGAAGGAGCTCCCAAACCGCTCTGGCCATTTGTGATTTCCCCGTACCGGGTGAACCCACCAAAAGCAGGGACAAGCGGCCCGCTGCAGCAACGGTAAGCGTGAGCCACTGTTGCGTTGAGAGCTGCAATTGATTGAAGACTCCTGATTCCAAAGGCACCCACCTTTCCCGGTGATTCCAAGGGTTTTGAACTTTGATGAACGGTAAGATTTCCAACCCTTGTAAATGGCGTACGAGCGGACCCAAGTGATCAATCCGTCTCAAAGGATATGTGGACAATGCGCGATACAGGCTCGAGTTACCACCGTGAGGAACAAAACCTTGAGTCAAGGTTGCAAAAGAAGCTTGTTCCACATGCATGGTAGAATGTGGTGACGGATTCCAGGCATGGATAGAGCCGTCGAGCCCAAGTTCTCCAGCAAAAACACAGTTGGCCAATGCGGATGGTTCGATGACGCCCATGCTCGACAGCATGGCCAAGGCGAAGGGGACGTCGAGTGATTGAACATGCCGGCAGGCATTGACGGGCGAAACGTGCATGGTGAAGGCTCCGGTCGGCCGAGCAAGGCCGCACGTGTCGAAGGCCGCATAAATCCGAGCCAAAGAATTGCGCACTTCCGACCATGGAATTCCCGAAACATGAAAGCGAGCGCCTCGGGTACGATGAAGTTGCAGGGACACAATGCGTCCCGCGTGATCGGCACAACCGATCCCGAACGTGGTTACCAGCATGTTCAGGGCTTATTGAGCGCGTTCAATGAGGTCAATCCAAGCGTGGATGACCTTGATGTGAATTTCTTGAACGCGATCGGCATAACCGTCCCAAGGCACATCGATCACCACATCACAAAGCGGGCTGAGCTTGCCTCCGCCGCGCCCAGTCAACCCGATGACCACCATGCCCAACTGCTTGGCTTTTTTTGCCGCTTCGAGGATGTTTGCGCTGTTCCCGCTCGTCGAGATGCCAACCAAGCAATCGCCTGGCTTTCCAATGGCCTCAATGTAGCGTGCGAACACTTGGTCAAATCCATAGTCATTTCCAACGCAGGTCAAATGGCTAGGATCACTGCACGCGATGGCAGGCAGTCCCGGTCGGTCATCGCGGTAGCGCCCGCTCAGCTCCTCAGCAAAATGCATGGCATCGCTCATCGAGCCTCCGTTGCCGCATGAAATGATTTTACCGCCCGCTGCAATGGATTCGCACATGCGCATTCCCGCCTCCTCTACCGCCTTCAAGAAAGCCGGCTGCTGGCGAATGGTATCCAGCAACTGGGCAGCTTCTTCAAAATGGGTATTCAATCGATTCCTCTGGTTCATGCGGTAAAGATGCGAAGGGCGATGCGTGCAATGTACCTCAATTTGCAAACGGCGGCAACCGATTCACCATTACTTGGCTTTAAAACGCTCGAGTCCTTCTTCGAGGAAATCCACAAAAAGCTGAGGGTCGGGGTCGTATCCCACTCCTTCTCCAATGGCTTGGCCTTCATGATCCAACATCACGTAAAAAGGCTGAGAATTCGTGTTGAATTGGGAAGCTTGCATGTATGACCACTTGTTGCCGACTGTTTTGATCTTGAATGTTTTCCCACCGTAGCTTTCCTCTCCCTGCTCTGATTCTGGCAAGGCCAATCGTTCGTCCACATACAAGGAAACAAGTACCACTTCATTTTGTAACAAATCCACGACCGCAGGACTGGGCCAAACTTGTTCTTCCATCTTGCGGCAATTCACGCATGCCCAACCCGTGAAGTCCAGCACCACAGGTTTGTCTTCTGCTTTAGCAGCAGCCATTCCGGCTTCATAATCCGTAAAACGGGCCTCGACGTGTCCACCGCCTGAACCGTCACCGTGTCCGCCACCTCCCCACTCACTGTAGAACATCGGCGGCGGAAATCCGCTGATCAAATTGACCGGCGCACCCCACATACCGGGCATCAGGTACACGCCAAGCGTGAAGAACAACATGCCCATGGAGAAACGGAAAACACCGATGCGCTCGGTTTTCGAATCGTGTGGGAACAAGATCCAACCGAACAAGTAGAACGCTATGCACAAGGCAATCGCGACCCAAATGGCAATGAACAACTCGCGTTGCAACAGCCCGAGTTGCAAGACCAAATCGGCGTTGGACAAAAACTTGAATGCAAATGCAATTTCAAGCAGTCCCAGCACCACTTTCACGCTGTTCAACCAGCCACCTGATTGCGGCAGCGAATTCAACCAGCCAGGAAATGCAGAGAACAACATGAAAGGCAACGCCAAAGCCAATGAAAACCCGAACATCACCGCAGTCGGTGCCGCAAATGAGCCGGTAGCCGCCCCAGCGAGTGCGCTTCCAACCAAGGGTCCTGTGCACGAAAAGGACACAATGGCGAGTGTCGCAGCCATGAAAAAGATGCCCAATATGCCGCCGCGGTCGGCAGCTTCGTCCGTTTTGTTGGCCCAACTTGTGGGCAGTTGAATTTCAAAAGCACCCAAGAAACTCGCCCCAAAGACGAGCAAAAGGAGGAACAAGAACAGGTTGAAGAACGGGTCGGTGGAGATGACATTCAGAATGTCCACTCCGAAAACCGCGGTCAACAGCAGCCCCAGCCCAGTGTAGATGAAGATGATGAAGAATCCGTAGATGAGCGCGTTCCGAATGCCTTCGCTTCGCGTTTTCGATTGCTTGGTGAAAAAGCTCACCGTCATCGGAATCATTGGGAATACACAAGGGGTTAGGAGCGCAGCAAATCCAAGCAGCATGCCTAAGAAGAATACACCCGCTAATCCTTCCTCTTTTTCGTCGTCCTCGGTAACTGTGCCTTCAGTTTCGGCTCCATGATCGCAGAGGTGTTGCGACGGCGGGCACAAAACCGGCAGGGCCTGCGTGACTTTTCGGTCACCAAAATTCACGGCAAATTCCAAATCAGGCGGGAAGATGCACTTGGTGTCGTCGCATGTCATGAAGGTGATGGCACCTGAGATGACCGCGTCCGCCGCGGCTGTCCCTGTGAAATGCTGCACGAAGTAGACTTCCTCCTCAAACATTTGGACGTCCATGTCGAAATTCGGATCGAACTGGACCATGGGATCGCATTCTGTTACCGAACCATCTGCGGCCAATCCTTCGGGCCATTCCACACGAAATTCGGTGGCCATCGGCCCATCCAGCCGTTCCAAAAATTGGCTGTACAAGTGCCAGCATGCATCGATGGAAGCGTGGAACACCAGGTCAAAACCGTCGTTGGCTTCATACAATTGAACGTCCCATTTGACCGGCTCCAGCAGGCCTTCGCCTTCCATTCCTGCGTCGCCGTCGCTGAAGCCGCCGCCGTGCGCATCGCCGCCGTGCGCATCGCCGCCGTCACACAGATGCTGCAAAGGCGGGCAGTAGGTGTCCAACGCGGGTTTCGCATCCACCAATGCGATTTCAAAGTCGACGTCCTCTGGAGGGAGGCATCGCGACGCATCGCACACCATGAAACTCAAGAATCCGGAAACTTTGGCCGTTTGCACCCCTTCGGGAACCTTTACCTGTTGAACCCAATAGACTTCTTCCTCAAAAAACTTGAGGTCCATCATGAAATTGGGGTCGTACTCCACAATCGGCTCACATTCCGTGACATCCCCGATTTTTTCAGCGCCGCCGGAGACGTTGACTTCGAAATACGTAGGAAGCGGACCGTTCGGGTCGTCGAGAAATTGGCTGTAAATGTGCCAACACGGATCCACGGAAGCGTGAAACACCACATCCAGGACCGATGCTTCATCAGATTGATGAACCGAAAATTCCCACTTAACCGGTTCCAAAATTTGAGCCTGGGCAGTGAATCCACAGGCCAAACTCAACACTGTACTGGCCAACGCGAGCACAGTCGCAAAACGAAAGTTCGAAAAATTCATAGCACCGCGAATATAAAAAGGCATTCTGCGCTTTCCACGCGGAATTGGCCAATGACTGTTACAGCTCAATTTCTTCTCCCAATGCCAGCCCGAATGGCTTTCGAATGAGCCAACTGCCGAGGTAGACGAGTGGTGTGTCAAACAAGGCAACGAGCACTTTGAATACAAAACCGTTTAGGAGCAGGGTGCTGAAAAGTGTCCATTCAATTTGCCCCAAACTGCACATGAGGAACAGCACCGTGAAGGTGTCAATGAATTGAGAGGGGATAGTACTGAGGTTGTTGCGCAACCACAATTTTTTACCTCCCGTTCGTGCCTTCCAAAAGTGAAACAGCCGCACATCGAGAAACTGGGCGAGGAGGTAGGCGGCCATTGAAGCGGCCACGGCTACGATGGTGGAGCCGAATACGTGATCGAATTGGCCATCCGTCACAGGCGACCAATCCGCGGCTGGAATCCACTGGCTCACGGTCACGATGAGTAACGTGAAAACACTGGCAAACAAACCGGCGATTACGACCTCGTTGGCCCGTTTTTTTCCAAAGCATTCGGAAATTAAATCGGTGACCAGAAACGTGACTGGATAAGGCAATAGCCCCACACTTTGCTCAAAGGTCAAACCCTCAATCGGACTCCAATGGAAAAACTTTCTGAAAATCAGATTGCACGCCACAAGGCTGGCCATGAACAGCGCAGCCAAAATGAGGTAGATGCGCAACGCGCGTTCGCGTGAACCTGCTTGAGCGAGCGGACTTTCCATGGGTTTAAGGTAAGGTACGCCAAACCAATCGGTCTTTTTCGCGCACTACACGGACCTCTCGGGTTTCGAATTTTGCGCCCGACTCTACCCTGTCCTCCGTTAGCGCGACAATTTCACGGACCGCTCGCGCACCAACGCCGCGCACCTGAGCGATGGCATGCAGGACTTCCATGCGCAACGGTTCTGCACGCCACGCAGAGATGTTGAGGGTGCCCTCGCCATCGGTTTCACTCCAACAGCGCCGGGTACCTTCCGCGACTTCTATTTGAATCCATTGGGACAGCGGTTGCATTCTTTCCGCCCAGCGAGCAAGATGTTCCGTGGTGCCGTTTCTCAGTTCTTCGAGCAGCGGCAACACTTCCGAACGCAATCGGTTGCGCAAGTAGTCGGGTTTGTCATTTGAAGAATCGTGGCGAAAGGGCACGTTCCACGCTTTTGCTTGGTCTTCCAATTGGCTCCTCGAAATGGACAACAACGGCCGGAGCAGATGCCTCTTCGGATCATGCGGCAACATGGCGGCCAACGCCGTAGGGTCTGCCGCACGAATCAGTTGAAGCAGGACCGTTTCCGCTTGATCATCAGCGTGGTGTGCGGTGGCGATGCATGCCGTCAAGTCGTTTGCTTGGCTTAACTCGCTGCGAATAGACTCAAACACGGCATAGCGTTCACGGCGAGCGGCCGCTTGAATGCCTTCACCCGCAGGAGAAAGGTCGGCCTGATGGATGCGCAACGGCACATTGCGCTCGGCACACCAAGCTTCTACAAGGGCCTGGTCACCATCGGATTCTGCACCGCGCAACCCGTAATTGACATGGACCACTTCAATGCGCAACCCCGCGCGATGCGCAGTTTCCGCGAGTACCATGGAATCAACGCCGCCACTCACTCCAATGACCACCGGAGTGGCTACCGGGATTTGACATTCTGCCCACCAATTCCGCAGGTGTTGCACCAGTCCATCCCGGTTATTCTGCATCATCTGATAGGGTTTTGAGCATGGCATGTGCCTTGAGTAAGCATTCCTCATACTCTCGTTGCGGTTCACTCAGCGCGGTAATTGCGCCACCAACATGCATGGAGATGAGGGGTTTGGATTCGTTGTAGATCAAACTTCGAATGACCACATTCAAATCAAAGTCACCGTTTGGCCGAAAGAATCCGATGCTTCCGGAGTAAACCCCGCGTTGGGACGCTTCCAATTCATCAATGATTTGCATGGCGCGGATTTTCGGAGCGCCGGTCATTGAACCCATGGGAAAGGTGGCACGGAGGATGTCTTCCACGGTTTTGTCGGCTTGCACTTCGCAGTGAACCGTAGAAATCATTTGGTGTACGGAACGGAACCGGTGGATGCCAAACAATTCCGGAACACTCACGGTGCCTGGCGCCGCCACACGGCTCAAATCATTTCGGACGAGGTCGCAAATCATCACGTTTTCTCCTCGCTCCTTCGGGTCATTTTGCAATTGCTGGGCGAGCGCGTCGTCTTCTTCCGGGGTTTCCCCGCGTCTGATTGTACCCTTGATGGGCGAGGAGGTGAGGGAATTTCCGCGCTTTCGTAAAAACAACTCCGGCGACCCACACAACACGCGGTACTCACCAGCCTTGACCAATGCCGCATAGGGTGCTTGCGTCCGATCGTACAAGCGCACAAACGCATCCCAGACCGACGGAAGTTCCAGCGGCGCATGCCATTCCTGGCACAAATTCATTTCGTAAATATCCCCGCGTTGGATGTGCTTCTTCACCCGATGGGCGCGTTGCAAGTAAGTGCTCTCGTCCCAGCGTGGTTTCAATTCGATGCCCGGTGCATCTGGCACGACATCTTGCGTGGTTTTGACCGCATTTAAGATCGAAAGGGCATCAGGTTCCGAGGCTCCCCAAACAATTTCCGGTTGCTCGAGATCGCCGCCCCATTCCACTACAATCCGCGGCTCTACCCAGTGCAAGTTGGGCAATTCAGCCGTTGAACTTCGCTTGGAATCAAGGGCTTCAATGCCGTTTTTGACATCGTACCCAAGCCAACCAAATGCCCACGTGGATTTCCCGTTTGGATGTAAAAACGCTTGAAGTCCAGCCAAGCTTTTGGAATCGGTGCCGTCCCACATGAAGGAACGCTGGGCTCCAACCGCCAGCAAGCATTTTCCCGCGGGGTGTCCATCAAAATGCAGACTCACATGTGCCTCCTGCTCAAACAGGGCTTTCAAATTTGGAAGCGACCGAAAGGCAGGGGCAGACATGGCGAATGTTAGACGTGCAAGGCGCGGTTATCTGTCGCCGCCAATGCGGCTTCTTTGATGGCTTCCGTGAAAGTCGGATGTGCATGCGACATGCGGCTGATGTCTTCTGCAGTGGCCCGGAATTCCATGGCGACGACTGCTTCCGCAATCATATCGGCTGCACGGGGGCCGCACATGTGAATGCCGAGAATTTCATCCGTTTCTGCGTGTGCAAGCACCTTAATCGATCCGTCTGTATCCATCGAAGCTCGGGCTCGTCCGCTTGCTTTGAAGGGAAAGGACCCGGATTTGTATGCAATGCCGTCCGCCTTGAGTTGTTCCTCCGTTTGGCCCACACCTGCAACTTCGGGCCACGTGTACACAACATTGGGAATCAAGTTGTAATCGATGTGTGGGTGTTGTCCAGCGATGACCTCAGCAGCCACAACCCCTTCCTCTTCCGCTTTGTGAGCCAACATCGCCCCGCGGACGACATCGCCAATGGCAAAAATGTGAGGTACTGCAGTTTGCATTTGGTCGTTGACCGCGATTCGTCCGCGCTCGTCCGTTGTGAGGCCTGCCGCTTCGAGGTTTAACCCCTCGGTATAGGGACGTCGCCCTACGCTGACCAAGCAGTAATCCGCCTTCCACGTGACTTCCGTGCCTTTCTTGTCATCGGCTTTGACCGTTACGCCTTTCGCGGTGGCTGACACTTCTTTGACGCCGTGTTGAAGGTGAAATTTGACACCCAATTTTTTCATGCTGCGCATCAACTCCTTGCCCATCCCGCGGTCCATGGTGGGAATGATGGCATCTTGGTATTCAACCACGTGCACTTCTGTTCCCAGCCGTGCGTAAACACTTCCCATTTCCAAACCGATGACACCACCACCGATGACCACCATGCTCTTCGGCAACGCCTTCAGGCTCAACGCCTCGGTGGAAGTGATAATGCGCTTTTTGTCAATTTTGATGAATGGAAGCGAGGAGGGCTTCGATCCCGTGGCGATGATGATGTGTTCACCGCGGACATCAGATGCCTTGCCTTTGGTCGGTTTCACAGAAAGGGTATGCGCGTCTTTGAAGCTGCCCAATCCGTGCAGAACGGTGATGTTATTTTTCTTCATCAGAAAATCAATCCCGCCAACGGTTTGCTCCACCACTTCGCCTTTCCGAGCAATCATGCGCTTGAAGTCCAGCTTCAAGCCACCGGTCTGGATGCCGTGGGTTTCGAACTGATGAGCCGCTTGGTGAAAATGTTCGGAGCTGTCGAGCAACGCTTTCGACGGAATGCACCCGACATTCAAGCACGTTCCGCCTAGTGAATTGTACTTTTCAACCAACGCCGTTTTCTTTCCCAGCTGCGCTGCGCGAATGGCTGCTACATAACCGCCAGGCCCGCTGCCAATGACAATAACATCATAAGATTCCATGCGACAAAGGTAACGTTTGGCGTGGGGATGTACGCTTGAAATGCTCGCGGGATTTTCCCTTTACTTTGCATTCGATTGGAATGGTGAACGATTTGCCACTTCCATCGGTTGATATTCGGAAATGAACTCATTCATTAACGCCTCAAACTGCCCTGCCTGATGTGGACGCGAATTGCTGCTGTTCTTATCCGGCAACGATTGTTCTTGTTGCTATTGCTCGGGCTGGGCACGGTGTTTATGGGCATCCAAATCCCGAACGTTCGGTTGCAATATCAGTTCGGTGGACTCTTGCCTAAAACCGACTCAACCGCCATTGCATACGAGCATTTCAAAACGGTTTTTGGCACAGAAGGCAATGTGATGTTGCTCGGCGCGGAAATCGCCCCCCTTCGAACTCCCGAAGGACTGAAGGCATGGGATGATTTAGCAGAGACCATTCGGACCATGGATGTGCGGCGAGATACCACGGATGATGGGGTGGACAACCCGGTTCCTGTTCCGCTGATCGACAGCGTTTTCTGTTTCACTCGGGCGTTCGATGTTCAAAAGGATACAGCCGAAAGACGCTTTGTACTGGTCCCCTTGCTCGAGAGAGAAACGTTTGTCGGCACGCCGGGGGATTCCGTAACGGACGAATTTTTCAGGCGGCTTTTTGAATTGCCTTTCTATGAAGGTTTGCTCTACAACTCGGAAAGAGACGCCACCCTCATGACGGTTTTCATGAATCCGGAATTGTTCGATTCGGAAAGGCGAGGCACCATCGTTGAAGACGTGACTGCGATTGCGGATGCCTGGAGTGAAGAACACGGAATCAAATTGGCGCTCAGTGGCCTGCCTTTCATTCGTGTAGAGATGACGAATAAGGTGAAGGACGAAATAGGACACTTCATCGGCGCGGCGTTCCTGGTGACAGCGCTGCTGTTGTTCTTGTTTTTCAGAAACCCTATCGTGATGGGGGTGAGCATGATTGTGGTGGCCATCGGAGTGGTGTGGTCTGTCGGAAGCATTGTGTTGTTGGATTACGAGCTCAACCTGATGACGAGCCTGATCCCGCCGCTGATGATTGTCATCGGAGTGCCCAATTGCATTTACCTGATTAATAAATACCACGCCGAGTACAAACGGCACGGAAATAAGGCCATGGCGCTTCAGCGCATGATTGTGAAGGTGGGGAATGCGACGTTGCTCACGAACTTCACGACGGCATTGGGATTTGCGACGTTCATTTTCACGCACAGCGATATCCTCAAGGAATTCGGTGTGGTCACGGCACTCAACATCATCGGGATGTTTGTCATTTCCATTATCGTGATTCCCGCGTTGATGACGTGGTTGCCGGCGCCTCAGATGAAGCATACGCGCCACTTGGATCGCCGGTGGATGTTTACGTTTGTCAATCGATTGGTTTTCATCGTGCAAAACCATCGGCCCAAGGTGTATACCGGTGCGGCGTTGGTGCTGCTGTTCAGCTTTTCAGGGCTGTTGCAAATGGAAACCACGGGCAACATCGTGGATGACATTCCGCATCGCGATCGGGTCATCAAGGATTTGCAATGGGTGGAGTCACGATTTGGCGGGTCCATGCCGTTTGAAATCATGATCGACACTGGCAAACCCGGCGGCGCTACGAACAATTCCGTGCTCCAACGCATCGAAAAGTTGCAGAATTTATTGAGCGAATACCCAGAATTCAGCCGGTCAGTAAGTGCTGCAGACGCGACCAAGTTTGCCTTTCAAGCCTTCAAAAACGGCCACCCCAAAAATTATCGACTGCCGCGGTTGGGTATGGAGAAAACCCAATTCGGGCCTTGGGTCCGAGG
>Ga0255759_10005059_pt1 | contig 11296 bp, 14 predicted proteins | sample 101ome_20_FD_179959 | JGI IMG/M metagenome (GOLD analysis project Ga0255759, IMG submission 179959) | Coastal salt marsh microbial communities from the Groves Creek Marsh, Skidaway Island, Georgia - 101404AT metaG (version 2) | ecosystem: Environmental > Aquatic > Marine > Intertidal zone >...
CCAGCTGATTAGGCGAGGTAGCTCAGTTGGTTAGAGCACAGGACTCATAAGCCTGGGGTCGGCGGTTCGAATCCGCCCCTCGCTACCAATAAAATCAACGTTAATTAATTTTAATACAACCAAAATTATTTATTTGGTCACAAATCTGGCACACTTAAAATCAATATCCATAACTAAATACTCCTAAGATAAAATGTAAAGCTAAATAACATAATAAGAAAAAAATATTTATCGAAAAAAATAAATAACCGAAATAATAAAAAGATTTTATTAAGTCTTTAAAAAAGTCAAAAAAACTCTCTTTTTTATATTTTTTTTTCCACAAAAAATGAACTAAAGAGTAGAGTGCAAATATTAAGTACACCGTGATTAAAATTGATATAAAACCAATCTCTAAACTTAAGAAATCTTCTGAAGTTAGTTTTTTTGGAAAAAAATCATAAATAAAATTTGATCCAAAATATAAAACTAATACAAACAACAGAGCAGGAATTGAAGCAATAAGCAATATTATGGGCACACCAAAAATTAAAAATAACATTATCACCCAAGGACCGTTAGATTGATTGAATATTTCTTTCTCAATAAATTTAATTATTTTTTTTATATTGATCATAGTGATATTTTAATAATTCTTTATCTATTTTATGTTTTTTATTTATTGTTATTTTCTTTCCTTCATATCCTTCTAATCCTTTAATCTCTAAAGTGTTTGGCTCTATATAATATCCATAGTCATCGAATTGTTCATGATGATTAGGGCATAGGCATATCATATTTTCTAAAACATCTGGACCGTTGTGCGGATTTCCCAAACCTTTGATATGAGCGCCGATCGCTATACCTCCATAAGGAGTTTCTAAATATGTATTGCAAACTTGACACTTATATTCGTATAATTTTTTAATCTCTTCACTAAGTTTAACATTTCGTTTTAATCGATTAACTGTAGCTGCTGTTCTTTCAGTTCTTTTATAATCAGATTTTAATGTTGGTTTTAATTCAGTCTCTAGTTTTTCTATTCCTTTTTCACTACTTAAATGAAATCTGCAAATATAAAATCCGCTTTTTCCTTTGATACGTTCAAATCTATTGACGTAGTACAATCCATCGTAACGATAGCCTTTGCTTGGACCGTTTTTAATTTGATGTCCTCTTGAAACTCTAACAGGCAAATTATATTTGTGACTTAAGACTAAAGCTTTATTTCCTTTAACGAATTCTTGGTCAGCAACTTGATTTCCTCCAGGTCGATCTTGACCGCCTTGCCCTGTGTAAAGAATATAATTCAAATCATCAATATCATCCTCATAACCTCCTGATAAAACAATTGAGCAAGCTCCTTCACTCTCTCGCCCCCAAATACCTGCCATGGTTGGTCCGTGAACTCTTGCTTTAGACAAAGCATCTCTACTTTCAAAAATTTGACCTACGTTAACATTATCTATTTCTCCGAAAACTAAACTTCCATCTTTGAAATTTCTTAAACCCCAAACACCTTGACCTTTTCCCTCGGCCATAAAAAACAAATCTTCTCTTCCAGCATATGCATCAGAGTCAGATGAATAAGTCTCTAATTCTCTTTGAATAGTTTGAGTCCAAGTGTTATTTAAATTTCCCTCTCTAATCTTTGAAACTTCTTCATGAATCTTAGATCTATGAGCTACGCCACCTAAATTTTCTAAAGCTTTAATTATGTCTTCTTTCCAAGTAGCCATTTAATAATCATACATTAATCTGGTCACAAATTGGACTCACTCAGAAGCGAAATATAGTTTTAGGTTGCAAAAAAAGTATTGTATAACGTTAAGAAGTGAAGGGTAGAGGTTGCTGCACAGGACTCATAAGCCTGGGGTCGGCGGTTCGAATCCGCCCCTCGCTACCAAAATATGAAAAAAAAATATCAATATTTATTTAAACGGTTTCTATACTACTTCTACGGAGAAAAATTTTTTAAGAGAATTCACTATGATTGGAGCAAACTCCCTTCCAGAACTGAAATAATACAAAGTATCATAAATAAAAATAAATATACAAATTATCTGGAAGTAGGTTGTGATAATGATGAAAATTTCTCAAAAATTATCATCAATAAAAAGATAGGTGTCGATCCACTTAAAGGAGGAACACTTAGAATGACTAGTGATGAATTTTTTAAAAAGAATCATTCTTCTTTCGACATAATTTTTCTTGACGGGCTACATACTTACGAACAAACAATTAAAGATATTAACAACGCATTAAAATTTTTAAATGAAAAGGGCACTATAATTGTTCATGACTGTTTGCCAAAAAAAATTTGGAATCAGATTGTGCCTAGAATTTATGGTCATTGGAATGGGGATGTTTGGAAAGCTATCGTTAATGTTAGAACTTATCATGATGTGGACACATATACCTTGAAAGCAGATCATGGATTAGGAATAATTTTAAAGAGGAAAAATACTAATATTTTAAATTTAAAAATTCAAAATTTCAAAAATTTAAAGTTTTCTCAATATTTTAAAAGACATAAAGAATTCATGAACACTATTAGTGTAGATCAATTAGATAAAATTTTAAAATAAATTGATTATGAAAATGTATTGCCTCACACTTGATGATGGTCATTATGATAAGATTAAATATTTAAATTATATACCAGTTGGACTTGGCAGTAATATTAGAAATCACAATTTTCTGAATGATAAAAATGGAGACAATATTTCAGAAAAAAATTCTTTTTACGGGGAATATACTTTTCATTATTGGCTTTGGAAAAATGAAATTAAAAATATTAAAAAAGAATGGATAGGTTTTTGCCAATATAGAAAATTTTGGACATTAAGTAGCAAGAATATCGAAAATAAAAATATAGAAAAGTTAAAAAAAAATATATTAAAAGATATTCCGGAAGATTACAAAAACTTTGAAAGCATCTTAGGTGAACCTTTATATATAAATAGATTTAAATTATCTAAGATAATTAAAAAAGGCTTTAAAAAGGTATTGAAGGATCCCACTTTGATTTTTAATGAAGAAAAAAGAAATATCAAATTTCATTTTGATATAATGCATGGTGATGGAAATTTAGATAAGGCAATATCTTTATTAGGAGGTGAAGATAAAAAAGATTTTACTGATTTCGTTAATACTAAAGTTTCATTCAATCCACATAATATGTTTATTTGCAAGTCATCAATTATTTTAGAAAAATATTATAGTTCAATTTTTCCATGGCTTAAAAGGTGCGAAAGAGAGTTTGGATTTGATTTAAAGGGTTATGGTTTAAAAAGAATTTATGGTTTTTTGGCAGAAAGATATATGTCGTATTGGTTTAAAAAATATACTAAATTCAAAACATTGCCAATAATTTTTCAAGATATCTCTAAATTAGATTAAAGATATTTATATTTTTTTTTAAATTGATTTATCGTGAGCAATTTCTTATCTTTTTTTGAAACAATCATTTTTTTTTGGGGCCAGTTAAAATTTAATTCTTTATCATCATAAATAATTCCACTCTCATATTTTGGATTGTAGTAATTATCTAACTTGTAATATATAATGTTTTCTCTAGCAAAGCTATAATATGCATGTGCAAATCCAGCTGGAATATAAAGACCTAAAGCATTTTCTTTCGACAATACTATCTTGTATGATTTTCCAAATGTCGTAGAATTTTTTCTTAAATCAATAACCACGTCTAGTATTTTTCCTTTTAAAACATTAACAAATTTTGATTGTTTATTTTTTAATTGAAAATGGAATCCTCTCAAAACATTTTTTTTGGACGTTGTACAGTATTCAAAAACAAATTTTTTTTTTAGTACCTTATCATTAAATGTCTCTCTTAGGTTTCCTCTGCGATCAGTGTTATTTTTTTGTGAAACAACTAATAAACCTTTAAAATTTGTTTTTTTTAATATCATTTTTTTAAAATTTTGTTTAAAAAATTTAAATTCATATCAGTTCTTTTAGGAAATTCTCCTTTAGTGTAAATTTTTTTTAAATTTTTATTAAATTTCTTAGCAAAATTAAAGACAGTTTGACTAGGGCCACCAACGTTTATAATGCCTTTCTTGTTTAATAACTTTAAAATAATTTTTGCAGCTTCTTCTTGAAAGATAAAATTAGATTTTACATTTGCGTAAGCTTTTTTATGCACAAATGGTTTTTCAGTCATACACAATCTAAGTATTAATGAGTTTTTATACATTTGCACTGCACACTCTCCACCAAGTTTTGACCATGAATAGTTATTCCAAGGTTTTAAAGAGTCCTCTTCTTTATAATTACCTTTTTTACCAGGATAAACATAACTAGTTGATAAATATATTATTTTAATTCCATATTTAGATGCCTCTTTAACTATATTGGAAGTACCAACGATATTTAAATTAATACTTTTAATAATATCTTTATCATGAATTTTCATAGGTCTTGACAAACCAGCTAAGTGAAGAATAATTTTTGGTTTAAATTTTTTAATATTATATTTAATAGATTTACTTGAAAGAATGTTTAATTCTTTTTTATTTCTAAATATAAAACGTTTATCTTTAAATTTTTTAATGATTTTACCAAATCTTCCATCTGACCCTGTTACTAATATTTTATGCATTTATTAATGATTTAAGGTAATTTGAATAATCACAATTACCATAAAATTTAATTGAATTTTTAATATCTTTTATTTTTATCCAATTATTTTTTAAAGCAATTTCTTCTAAACATGCAATTTTTAAACCTTGTCTTTCTTCTATAGTAGAAATAAAATTTGAAGCACTATAAAAATCATTTATGTTTCCAGTATCTAGCCATGAACCGCCTCTTCCTATTAAATCAGCGGACAATTTTCTCTTTCTTCTATAAATATTTAGTAAATCAATGATTTCTAACTCACCTCTTTTAGATGGTTTAAGTTTTTTTGTATATTCTATAACTTTATTGTCAAAAAAATAAAGACCGGTAACAGCTAAATTTGATTTAGTTTTTTTTGGTTTTTCCTCGAGCCTTAAAATCTTCTTTTTTTTGTCTAGTATAGCTACACCATAGAGATCTGGTCTTTTTACAGAGTGAATAAAAATTTTTGCACCACTTTTTAAAGAAATATTTTTTTTTAAAATATTAGTGAGGCTTTGACCGTAAAAAAAATTATCACCCAAAATCAATGCTACTTTATCCTTACCTATAAAATTTTCACCAATCGTGAATGCTTCTGGTAATCCACCTGGTCTAAATTGCTCTTTATATTGAATACTGATGCCCAAGCTATTTTTTTCTGGAAGTATTTTTTTAAATTGACTTAACTGACCTTTGTTAACAATAATCAAAATATTTTTTATACCCGCTAACATTAATACAGATAAAGGATAAAAAATTAATGGTTTATCGTATAGCGGTAGTAATTGTTTGTTTACAGCCTTGGTAAGCGGACTCATTCTCGAGCCAATTCCTCCAGCTAAAATAATCCCTTTTTTTATCATATATCTAAACCCAATCTATTTTGATAATCTTTTTTTGAAATATTTTTAAGAAAGTTTTTATTATTTAAATACCATATAATTGTTTGTTCAAGACCTTTATCGAAGCTTATCTTTGATTTCCATTTTAATTTTTTTTTTATTTTATTATTATTCAAAGCATATCTAAAATCATGTCCTGGCCTATCTTTAACAAATTTAATTTTTGTTTTATTCCCAATTTTAATATTCATTGTTTTACAGATTTTTAAGATCTTTTTTACTACATCAATGTTTCTTAAATTTTTGTTAGTACCCAAATTATAACTCTCGCCCTTATTACCCTTCAAATATAGCCTTAATAAGGCCTCACAGTGATCAAAAACATGTATCCATTCTCTAGAATTTTTACCTTTGGCATAAACGGGTAGCTCTTTGTTTTGAAAAATATTTATAATCATCTTTGGAATTAATTTTTCTGGAAATTGATATGGTCCATAATTATTACAACAGTTTGATATAACCGCATTTAATTTATAAGTTTTAATATAAGATTTAACTAAATGGTCAGCACTTGCTTTTGATGCTGAATAAGGAGAGCTTGGGTCGTATTTAGAATTTTCTTTAGTTCTACCAATTTTTATATCGCCATAGACTTCATCTGTAGAAATGTGTATTAATTTAGGAGATATCTTTTTTTTATTCAAAAACCTTAAAGACTCTAAGAGGTTAAAAGTTCCATTAATATTTGTATAAATAAAATTTTTAGGTCCATCGATTGATCTGTCAACGTGTGTTTCAGCTGCTAAATTGAAGATTGCACTTGGTTTATATTTTTGAATTATTCTAGTTAATTTTTTACTATTTATATCTAGTTTTATAAATTTATAATTTTTTCTACTTCTGTTATTGGCATCAAGTTTATTTGAAGAGTATGTAAGTTTATCTAAATTTATTATAAAATATTTTTTCTTTATTAAAAAATTTACTAAATTACTTCCTATGAAACCTGATCCGCCTGTAACAATGATTTTTTTCATTTTTGCAAAGAATTTAAGCTTTGTGTGTTAAATTAGTAAAAGAATTATCTATCAAAATCAATTAATATTATGCCATGGACTCAAAAGAACTAACCGTTGTAATTGTTACATTTAAAAGTGAAGCAAAAATATTAGATTGCCTAAATTCTATTGGCGACCAAGCTAATATTATAGTAGTTGAAAACTCTCAAAATATTGATTTTAAAAAAGATCTAGAGAAAAAATTCTCCAATTTAAAATGTATCCTTACTAATAAAAATTTAGGTTATGCTTCGGCAAATAACATAGGCCTTAAACAGATAAAAACAAAATATGCACTTATATTAAACCCGGACACGATATTAGATAAGAATGCAATCCCAAGATTCTTAAAAAGTATTAAAAAAATCAAAGATTTTTGGCTCATGGGCCCAGCTAACCATCAAATGGTAGAATTAGAGTTCGGAAATAATGAACTTATAGAAGTAGATAATTTAAAAGGCTTTGCAATTTTTATGAATTTATCAAAATTTAATAAAGAATATTTTGATGAAAATTTTTTCTTATACTTTGAAGAAATTGATTTATGTACGAGAGTAAAGAAAAAAAATGGTAAAATTTATTTAGACCGACTTATAAAGATAGATCATCAAGGTTCTAAATCTGTGAACATTCTTAATAAATTAGAATTAGAAAAAAATAGAAATTGGCATTGGATGTGGTCAACATTTTATTTTCATAAAAAGTATAAAGGTTTTTTTCTAGCTTTTATAATTATCTTTCCTAAATTATTTTCTGCATTTGTAAAAACTATAATTTATTCATTATTATTAAATAAGAATAAAAGAGATATATATTTTTGCAGATTGAGTGGAATTGTAAATTCAGTAGTTGGAAACAAATCCTGGTATAGGCCATCATTAGATTGATTTATTTTATTTAAAAAGATAGAAGAACTAATGCCTAGAAAAAATTTTATACTAGTTACGGGAGGTGCTGGTTTTGTAGGCACTAATCTAATCAAATTATTAGTTAAAAAAACAAATTATAATATTATCAGTTTAGACGATTACTCTTCAGGTTATAAAAAAAATCACATAAAAAATTCAAAGGTGAAGTATTTAAAAGGCAAAACATTTAATATCAATTCTTTGATTAAAGACCCTTCAAGAATTAAAAGTATTTTTCATTTTGGTGAATTTGCAAGAATCTATCAAAGTTTTTTAAAAATGAATGAATGTATCGAGTCCAATTCTATTGGAACGAACGCAGTTTTTAACTTTTGTCTAAAACATAATATTAAACTTATTTATTCAGCAACCTCAGCATCTTTGGGAAATAAAGGAAACGATAAAAACTTATCCCCCTATGCATTTACAAAATCAAAAAACCTTGAACTATTAGAAAATTTAAAAAAATGGTTTAATTTTAAATATGAAGTAATTTATTTTTACAATGTTTACGGTCCCCATCAAATTTGTAAAGGCCAAATGTCTACGGTCATAGGAATATTTGAAGATCACTACAAAAGACGCAAGCCATTACCAATTGTGAAACCTGGGACACAAACAAGAAGATTTACGCATATATATGATACCGTCAATGTTTGTTACGATGCATGGAAAAAAAATCTTTGTAGACACTATAGTATAGCCAATAGAAAATCTCATTCGATTTTAGATGTTGCAAAAATGTTTGATACTAAAATAAAGTTTTTGCCTAAAAGACCAGGCGAGAGATATACTTCGGCTATTATAAATAAAAACTTGTCTAATAAAATGTATAAGCACTTTGGAAAAATCAATCTAAAAGATTATATAAAAGAATTCATTAGAAATAATTGATTAGTGCCCAGGAAATTCAATTAAACTTTCCGTTTTATATCCTTTTTTTTTAAGCAAATCATTTCCAGGAAGATCAAATAAATTAATAACAAATATAAAACCTGCAACTTTACCTCCTGAAATTTCAACTATTTTTGCAGCAGCTTCGGCTGTTCCTCCAGTGGCTATAAGATCGTCAATAATTAATATTTTCTCTCCTTTAACTATCGAGTCTTTATGCACTTCAATTGTTGCAGTGCCATATTCCAATTCGAAATCAACAGAATGAACTTCTGCTGGTAATTTATTTTTTTTTCTTAGAAGAATAAAAGGTTTTTCTAGTTGATAGGAGACTGTAGAGGCAAAAACAAATCCTCTAGATTCTATTGCAGCAACTTTGTCAAAATCAATATTTTTTGCTAATCCAATAATTTTATCATTGGTGTATTTAAATGCTTTAGCATCTTTAATAAGAGTAGTAATATCACGAAATAAAATTCCTTTTTTTGGGTAATCGGGAATTGAACGAATATGTTTTTTTAGGTCCATTATTTACTTCAAGTTCTAACAAAAAAGCATTAATAATTAAATAATGAAAGTTAGAAAGCTCGGGATAATTGGTGGTAGTGGTCTTTACAAAATGGAAGGTTTTGAAAAAACTAAATGGAAGAAAATAAATACTCCCTGGGGAAAACCCTCTGACGAAATTTTAATTGCCAAACTAGGCAAGGAAGAAATTTGTTTTATACCTAGGCACTCAAGAGGACATAAGATCAACCCATCAAAAATTAATTTCAGAGCTAATATAGATGCAATGAAGCAGTTAGGAGTTACGGATATTATTTCAGTTTCAGCAGTTGGTTCGTTAAAAGAAGAATTAGAACCAGGGCAATTTATAATAGTAGATCAATTTATAGATAGAACATTTTCAAGAATTAAAACTTTTTTTGACGAAGAAATTGTAGCACATGTTTCAATGGCTAAACCAACAAGTCCAGGTTTATCTGATTGTTGCGAAGCTGCTTTAAACAAATTAAATATTAAAAATCAAAAAGGTGGAACTTATGTAGTAATGGAAGGACCACAATTTTCAACTTTAGCCGAGTCAAATCTTTATAGAACTTGGGGAGCTGATGTTATTGGAATGACTAACATGCCTGAAGCTAAATTAGCTAGAGAAGCAGAAATTAGATATTGCACAGTTGCAATGGTAACCGATTATGATTGTTGGCACCCTGATCATGATGAGGTCGATGTAAGTATGGTTATTCAAACATTAATGAAAAACGCATCTAATGCACAAAATATGATCAAAGAGGTGATTCAAACTTTTAAAAATTTTTCAGCGGTAAAAGATCCTGCAAATAATTGTTTAGATGTAGCAATTATTACAGATAAATCAATTAGAACAAAAAAAACAATAAAAAAACTTAAAAATATCGCTGGAAGAGTCCTTAAATAGATGAAATCAAAAGATTTATTATTTACATCTATTTTAATTTTATTTTCTTTATTTTTTATTATTCTTCTTGATTTGATATTGAGTAACTCAGTTTTAAAATATCATAATTGCATTAAATTTGAAAAATATTATTACGAATTAAAAAAAAACTGTATTGGCAAACATAGGTTTAAAAAAAGTTTTCCAATCACAAAAATAATTACAGATGAATTTGGTCAAAGAATTGGAAAAAATTCTTCAATAAAGGATAAAAGAAAAAAAAATATTTTTTTATTTGGAGATTCTTTTACGTATGGTGTAGGGTTAGATTACGAAAATACTTATGCAGGTCTAATTGAAAACAAAAAGAACGATTATAATATATATAATTTTGCTGTTGGTTCATATAGTCCTTCCGTTCATCTATATAAATTAAAAAAATTTATAAATAATAAAATTTTTCCAAATAAAATTATTCTTTTTTTAGATTTAACTGATGTAATAGATGAGGCTGAAAGGTGGAATTATGATGTGAATTTAGAAAAATTACAACTTAATTCAAGTTATATATATGAAGAGTCTTTAAAAAAAGAAAAATTTTTTAAAAAAAATTTTAAAGTTTTGACAAATATTTCCTCATATTTAAATTTTTATTTAAGAAATCTAAGGGATAAGGTAAATATTGAGTTGAGAAACAAAAGAAAGATTAAAACTAGTGTCCAAGGAAGTTTTACATATACAGGTTTAAATTCTTTAAATAAAAATTTTTGGGATGAAGAGTCATTTTTAAAAGGTACAAACTTGATTAAAAAAAGGATAGAACAAATCTCAAAAATTTCCAAAAAATATAATTCAGAATTTTATTTAGTCATTTATCCTTGGGCAGAAACTTTAGAATTTGGGCAAGATGTTTTTAGCTGGTCAGAATTTGCTAAAAATGCCTGTGGTAATGAAAAATGTATTTTAATTGATACAATACCAACTTTTTTAAAGTATAAATCAGAAAGAAAAACATGGTCCACAGATCTTTATTTTTTAAATGATGAACATTTTAATAAAAAGGGTGCAAAACTTTTATTTGAAGATGTAATAAAAAAGATAAACTAAATGAAAATTCAAAATAATATCTACCGCACAATTTGGTTCACAAATAACGTAGTTAAAATAATCGATCAAACAAAATTACCTCATAAATTTATAATTAAAGATTTAAAAACTGTAAAAGACGCCATAAATTCGATTAAAACTATGGAAGTAAGAGGCGCTCCTTTAATTGGTGCAACTGCAGCATATGGACTAGTTTTGTCAATAATTGAAAAAAATGATTTATCTTTTTTAAAAAAATCAAGTGAAGATTTAATAGCTTCGAGACCAACGGCGATTAACCTTAAATGGGCAGTAGATAGAATGATGAAAAAATTATCTGGTGTGAATGAAAGTAATATTTTTAAAAAAGCCCTCGAGGAAGCAAAAGCAATTGTGGAAGAAGACGTTAGTTTCTGCAAAAGTATAGGACTTAATGGTTTAAAAATTATTGAGCAAATTTATAAAAAAAAAAAGATAAAGTAA
>Ga0255759_10005064_pt1 | contig 11288 bp, 8 predicted proteins | sample 101ome_20_FD_179959 | JGI IMG/M metagenome (GOLD analysis project Ga0255759, IMG submission 179959) | Coastal salt marsh microbial communities from the Groves Creek Marsh, Skidaway Island, Georgia - 101404AT metaG (version 2) | ecosystem: Environmental > Aquatic > Marine > Intertidal zone > Salt...
TTGTGAATGTTTGTGTGCCTGTGGCAAGACCAGCAGGACTTTTGTCAAATCTACCTGTGTAAGTTGATTCTGAGATTGTGATATCTCTATCTAAAACTGATTGTGGCATAACCTGTTGCACACGATCGTCAGCGGCAACCGTTTGTGCTTCTTCCATTGTGAGCATATAGCCTGTGGTTCTTGAAGTTGGTCGTCTGTCACTGCACTCAACACTCCTATCTGGAATATGTAGAGCACCACCTGGTGTTTCCATATCGTCATAAAATGCTTGGATGTCTTCACCTTTTTTCAGTGTGACTTGGAATAACTCCATCTTACGCCTCCAGTTGTAGTATGTTTAGAGTTACCTGCACTGTGGCGGTGACACCGCTCTTGTTTGTAACCCTACACGGTATAGTTGTTGTTGGTGTGCTTTCTAAGTTGAATCCATAAGCACCTGGGCTTATAATAACTGTGTCAGCACCTGTGGTAATAACTTCTGCAATAAGTCCTGCGTCTGAAGTAGGATCTACACCTTCTGCTCTTGAAGCATCTGCTGTTCTTGTTGCGTCACTAACATACAATCTCACACGAGCCGCTCTATCTGTTGTGATAGCCAGTAGTGCGTATGATTTGAATCCTGTGATGTCCAAGTCTGCTTCAGCAGCATCTGCCAAACTATTAGTATTGCCTGTGGCTGTGCTTCTGCTTGATGCACCACCTGCATTAGCATCTACATAGGCTTTGGTTGCGGCATCTTGTGCCGCAGTTGGATCTGTAAGTCCTGTGATCTTACCTGTGACAGCAACACCATCTGTGGTTGTTTCCAATTTTGCTGAGTTTAGGTGATAAAGTGTAGCAATACCGTTTTCGGCAGTAAAGGCTGACTGTGCCGTTCCAGCATCTTGTATTCTAACAATAGGACCTGCTATGACTAGAGTGCCTGTGGTGTTTTGGATTAAGCCGCTTGTGCCACTGTGCAAAATCCGCATATCATTGTCAGTGCCAAACCTAACTTCCTCAGCATCGTCAAGGTCAATAGGTTTGGTAAGTGCTGATGAGTTTATTGTGCCGTTCACACCATCTACAAGTAGAGTTGAATCATCAGCAAACACTGATCCTGACAAGTTGCCTTCAAAGTCACCACCTCCTCCTCCTGAGTTAGCATCTACATAGGCTTTGGTAGCAGCATCTTGTGCGTCAGTTGGATCTGTAAGTCCTGTTATCCTACCTGTAACAGCAACACCATCTGTGCTTGTTGCCAGTTTTGCTGAGTTCTCAAATAAAAGTGTAGCAATACCATTTGAGGCTGATATAGCAGTATTTGCCAATGCGCCATCTTGTATTCTAACTGTGGCACCGTCTAAGATTAAAGTGCCTGTGTTGTTATCGATGTTACCTGTTGTGCCACTGTGATATATCCTCATATCATTATCAGTGCCAAACCTAACTTCCTCATTATCGTCAAGGTCAATAGGTTTAGTAAGTGCTGATGAGTTTAGTGTGCCATTTGAACTGTCAACTAATAGTGTAGAGTCAGCGGCAACAACATCTATTGACTGCGATGAACCGCTTGGGATAACAATACTAGAAGTTGCATTTGTAATAGCAGTATCAACTTGTGTTTGTGTGTAAGCATCTGTTATGCCATAACCTGCTATAGTTGTTGGCGTTCCTGTCAAGTCACTAAATGCACTCGCAACACCAGTTAGAGCACTACCATCTATTGCTGGTAGAGCACCTGTTAGTGTAGTTGCGTTTAATGTTCCATTCACACTGTCAACTAATACGGTTGAATCGGCCGCAACAATATCTATTGATTGTGTTGAGCCTGCTGGTAATACCGAACTTGTGATAGCATTGTCTACTTCTGTTTTTGTATATGCATCTGTAATGCCGTATCCTGCGATTGTGGTCGGTGTGCCTGTTACATTTGCAAATGCAAGACTACTTACAGTGACTCCAGTTAAAGCACTGCCGTCTATTGCTGGCAAAGCACCTGTTAAGTTACTAGCATCAATTGTTCCATTCACGCCATCAACAAGTAAAGTTGAATCATCTGCAAATACTGATCCTTTGATATCTTGCGCACTTGAATTAGATCCGCTAGTTGTAACGTTAGCATATAATTCAATAAAATTATCATTTACCTTATCAAAGCTATCACGAATAGTATCTCCTGCACCGTCATTTGCTGTTGTGCCTATATTGATATGTTGTCTAGCCATTATACTCTCCCTACCACAACTTCAACTGTGCCGCGGTCATCATCTTCCTTGACTCCTACTGCTTTACCAATAACCTGTCCTATACCGGGACTGTTATTCACTATAGCATATCCGGAAATGGCACTTGTAACCAACATGTCTCCTTTGGCAACTTTGCCTATTACTTTACAAGGCACCCTGCCTGTTAATGCAACACCGACAACATTTGCACCTTTAAGATGTCCATTCATCAAGTGTGCAGGATTGGTTGTAACAACACCTGCAACTCTTGTATCACCTTTGGCATTGCATTCTGTAACTTCTGCTTCACCGCCAAATACAAGAACTGTGCCTGGTTTATATGGTGCATCGCCTAAATAGTTTTCTGCCAAGTCAGCATACAATGCTTCAGTGGCTGTTCCGTTGAATGTGGTTGCATGGACTGCATTGAAGATATCTGTTGGGGATCCTATAGTCTGACCATTATCAGCACCGCCTCCATTTCCTGCGCCTGCTATGCTGCCCGAGCTCAATGTCAACCCATTTCCTGTGGTTATCAAACCAGTTGTAGTAAGAGTTGTTATATTACTAAATGCGCCTGTTGCTGTCCATCCTGCTGTTCCTGTAATATTGCCGCTTGTGAATCCTATGCCAGTCATTCCTGCTAGTGATGTGCTTGTTCCGCCTAGATTTATAGCAGTTGAACCAATTGTAATATCGTCATTTGCAAGTTTACCATTAGCAATACCGCCTGTTGCTAGTGCTATCCATCCATCTGTGGCATCAAACTCTGTGCTGCTAAATGAAGCAAGTCCTAAATCTGCTTGTGTTATACCGCTAGCATTTGCTCTTGTTGTAGCAGCATTCATGGCTAATTTGCTTTGTGCTATTGCTGCGCTGGTATTAACATCTGCATCGACGATCACACCTGGGCTTATTGCTGCTGTGATAGTATTTGCTGCCGATCTTGTTAACGCAATATCGCCACCTACAGTAGCGTTTTCGCTTTCTTGATTTGTGCCTGTAAAAATCAATAAGTCGGCTGCACTTGGTGAGCCTGTTAAAGTTACATCACCAATATCATTTAAATTATCAGTTTTGCCATCTACATACTCTTTAGTTGCAGCATCAAAATCCAACACAGGTGTAGCAAGATTTCTAATTAAGAATCCGCCTAGGTTCATATCGTCCTGCATTGGTGTTGTGTCAAATCCAGGTCCTCCCAAGCTCATTACGCCTGGACCTATATTTACAACACCTGTTGTTTCGCCGTCACGATTAATTCCTAAACGTGCATCAATATAACCTTCAACTGCTGTTTGTGTAGGAACAGCATCACCTTTGGCATCGGTAAATGTGTCGTCGTTGCTAAACTCGTTGACACGAACACCACGTTTAAATCCAATACCATCAATGTTTGTAAGAACAAGTGCAGCATTGAATGTAACACTACCTGTGCCTTGGTCAACTGTAAAGAATCTACCAACACGGAAGAAACCATCTTGGTCTGTCATAACAGTAAACACTCGCCCTTTATCACGTTCTTGAACTTGTGCTCTACTTCTGTTGCCTGTGCTGTCAATAGCATCGTTTGTGCTAACTGGCTTACTAACAGCCTGACCAAAAATAGTATTAGGATAGTTTGATTCGTTAAATCCTCCAGTTCCTATATCCAGCATGTCATGACCTGTTGCACGACAAGTTGATATGTTAACTGTTATACTAGCGGATTCGCCTGCTTCTAATCCGCCTTTTAGTGTTATGCCCGATGCATTACTTAAACTTTCTGCAATACCTGCGCTGGTAGCTGGGAAGTTTACATCTGTGTTTGCTATGTCTTCAATTTGAATCAAGCCAAATTCTATATCACTGCCTACGCCAGGTGAGTATGTATATTCACTGTAGTTTAAAACTCGTTGTGTTTTACCAGCCCAAGTAAATATAATTTCTGCATCAGTTATACGAGCCTGATTGGTTTCGTCTAGTCTTTGAATTGCAATAAATCTATCTCCAGCTGTAAATCCAAGTGTTGCGGCTGTCGGAGTTGCGGCGTCTAAGGTATCTGTAAAACCTGGATTTACTGTAATAGTTGTTCCATTTAGGTTTTCAGTAATAGCAGCATCAAGAAGGTCTATATTGGTTGTTAAATCAATGTATCTAAAGTTTTCGTCAAATGTGATTACACTTTCGTTGTTACCTGTATTGAATCCATCTGTAATTGTTGTAGTAAACGCAATACTGCGATATGTAAATTGATCAGTATCATCAGTGAATGTTATTGCAGTGCTGGGTCTGACTGGTAAGCTGGTTACACCTGTGAAAACAAAGTTTTGTTTTGATCTTATTACAAGAGGTGTGTCATGCAGTGTAGTTTCTTGCACTCCATTTTCGGAAGTGCCTTCAATACCTGTGCCAAAGTTGAATCTCCATACTTTTCCATCTACTACCGGAGTTGCAGCATCTACAGCTATGGTTCCTGTAATGGATAGTTCTGTAGGAACTCCGCCATCAACTGCATCAATTGTGACAACAGCATCGTTGGTGGAATCGGCACCACCTAAATCAGCACCGCTTATTGTAGCTGTGTCTGTTGCAGCATATCCTGTTCCACCTTCAAATGATATAATTTTATAATTGTCAGTTCTATTTTTTGCTACTGTAACAACTAATCCTGTTCCTGCACCTGTAGTTGATTTGTATGCAACAGTGTCGCCAATTTGGTAACTGTTGAGATAGACATTACTTTGACTTGCATTGGTTAGTTCATAAGGCTGATACAAACCGCTGTCATGATAAATTTCTATTTCGCTAACATTTAATGGCAATTCACGTAAATCGTATGCGTATAAGAATAAACTGCCTTCTGGAGCACTAGTATCAATCAAAGTAACACTTAGAGGAACACCTAAACTGGTTGCTCCGCCATCTGCTGTAATAGTATTGATAAGATCAAACACTCCTGTGATTTGTCTAACATAAACTTTGGTATCATTATCCGTTTTGAAACTGATGATAGCAGTTGCACCAGTAGTCGCCTGGGTAATTGTATCGCCAATGTTAGCTCCTGCTGGAACACCACTAGTAAATTCCATTACATGACTTGTATTGAAAGTTTTTGCAGGGAATACCATAGGATCACGTAGCTGCACACCAGTTGCAATTTCATCTGGATCGCTGCCTTCTGCAACCATGCCAAAGAAACCATAGCTGTTGTTACCTGCAATACTACGAATCTGAGAACCCTTGTCAGCGTAATAACCTGTATGACAATAGTAAGTAAACATACTTACAAGTTCTGCAAGAGCGTTGTTTGTTAACAAAGCACCAAAACCCAAATCGTTTATCTGTGTAAAGTCGTTAGCCAGCATTGATCTATTACCGCCACTTTGCAGGAATATGTCAACGCCTGTTCCGCCTTGCCAGCCTAGTCCTGCTCCTAATTTTTCAGCTACGCCGCCGTCTATGTAAGTGGAAAACAGTGTAGAGTCAACCCCTGCAAGTTCAAATGTTGTAGGTGATGTTACATTAATGGTAGCAATAGTGCCGTTGATTTCAGACATACCATTAACACTTTGAATACTAATTTGATCTCCGTTTATAAATCCATGTGTGTCGCTCGTTGTTACTTCAGCAGGATTTGCTTTTGTAATACCTGTAATAGTTCTTGTTACAGCACCTTGAGTGTTACTGGTTTCATCTAGAATAAGTGTTGCCGTTCCGGCTGCTTGATCATAGTTTGTAATTGTGTTAACCTGGTAACGTATTCCATCTACAAAGAATGGAAATGGTGTTGGCGGTTTACGAATAAACAGCCCCTGTCCTGCTGGACTTGAAATGTCTAATCTAAGGCTAGTGCTCACTGTGTTAATTGTTGCAGGCATGTTTCCTGCATAACCATCTGCAAACAAGCCACCTGCAAAGTTTCTAACAGTGCCTTTTGATTGTGAGAAACTTGAACCTGTCTGGCAGTAAGGGGATCTTGTAAGAATTTGTCCTTCTGGATCTAGCACCATCATGAAGCCGCCGTGTCTCTGCACTGTGATGTTTCTTACAATAACACCATCGTTACACAAGAACACATCCATTTCTCTATTGTCTAATGGGGTGCTGGTATCATCTAAAGGATCAGAGAGATAGTGATATCCATATTTTCCTTGCTGCCCGCTTACTGGATGAGTAAAGTGATAGCCGCCTCCAGTGGTTGCAACATCGAATGTTAAGTCGGCACCGCCGCCGTTGCCTAGCCTGTTGTCGGGCACAGTGATAGTTTCTCCGATGACGAACCCATCTCCCGGATTGGTTATGCTAACAGTTGCAGCGCCGGATCCGTCTATGACAATAGAAAAAGTTGCACCAGATCCATTGCCCGAAGTGGAATATTCGTCTTTAGCAACAGCATATGTTGCTGCTGGTCTTGCAGCATCCGCAGCACCTATGTTGGTTAGTGTAGCCAATGGAGAAGAAGCTGCTGATAAACCATCTATGATAATGTCTCTATAAAAATATGTTTTTGCCCATTTACTTGTAGATGTTCCTGGCTTTGGTCTTAGCACAACTCGTCTAAATTCGTCGCCTTTGATACTTACGTTTTCAGGTAATTTAATAGGTAGTTGTTCTTCGTAAATCCCACTTTCTACACGCACAGTTACTTGGTTGTTACGTGTTAGGTTACCAAATTCAATTTCTTCGCCAATTGTAAATTCAATTGGTTCTAACAAATCAACTTCAATTTCGTCATAAGCTACACTACCGTTGTCACCTCCACGTAGATAATTTACAATAACACCTTTTGCTCCGCTACCTCTGCCAACTATTATTTTTCCTTCAATAAGATCTGGGTTACTGGCGATACCTTGATCAACACTAGCAAAACTTGCATTGTCTATTCTAAATGTATAGGTGCTGCCTGTAACAAGTGGTGCATCATTTGCATCTGTAGCATCTAAGTATGTTATTAGTTCATCAAATCTGTCGTCATAAGCATCAACTGTTGCTGTGTTTACACCTGCATCCGCATCCAGCAAGTCAGTTATAAGACGCTGTGCTTCACGTATACCGTCGATGGTTTCTGTTTGTTGAGTTGTTTTTGCAATTATTGCGCTAGGATTAGCACTATACCTAAGTCCTGCCCATCTTGTCAAATAGTTGCTCGTTAAACCACCTTGCACATCAAGTTTTATACTGTCTAAAATTAGTCCTACATCTCGTCTACAAAGGTCTTCATTGTATATAAAGTCTGGATATGTTGTGTTAATATATGTAATAACATCATTTTGTATAGATGTTTTATTTGCATCTACGACAGTAGCAGCTTGAACACTATCTGCTGATGCAGTATTTACACCTATCACAGATGTGATAGCACTATTTGCTTCGCCATCATTCACTGTGATAACTTGCACGTAAGGACCAGGCTCAAACGGTGTTCCTAAAATTATTTCTTCAGCTTTTTGCATTGCAGCATTTATAGTTTTATATGCATACTGTTGTGAACGACCTTCCTTGCCCGGAGGTGTTAGTGTTTGTGCATCGTCTCCTTGAGTTGAAACAAATATGTTTGTAGTGCTAGAATAGCCTTGAGTGTCAACGTAAAGTTTAGTTACAGCTTGCAAATCATCCGAACCGTTTGGTGTGCCAAATCCTTCTAATGGACTAGGATGGTCGGCCAGTGTTAGTGTGTCTAACATGGTTCTGTTAGTTGCATCGCCGCCTCTTGTGATAACTTCATTTGTGCGTGGAACTTGGTTTCCAGTTGCACCAGCTGGAACTTCAAGTGCTCCAGTCATTACATCGCCGTCAATGTTTACATAGTTGTCATCGATGTAGCCTTTGCTTGGCACAATATTATCAATTGAAATAGGAGTTTCGCCTGAATGTGTTGTGTTCCAATCATTTATAAGAGTGGTAAGATTATCACCTGCCCCAACATTCCTCATTGTTGTATTTGTAGTTGCATCGTAAGCAACTATATCTTTGAGATTCATTGGAGATGTAATTGTTGGATCGGGGTCACGTTCTAGGTGCGGATCGTTGATAACGATTTTAATTTTACCTTTTGAATTATCCTGAGTTGCATCCAAAGGATCTTCGGTTGTAATTGTTACACTATCTCTTGTCGTAGTGCCATCGTTATCACTAACAAATTCTGCAAAGTTGATTTGTTCTTCAGTTGATGATACAAGTGGCACAGTGCCTGCTCTGCCAAAATAATTTGAAGGAGTATCGTCTAGACTTGTAAAACTGATTGTTCCACCTAGTCCAAATACAGCATACAGTTCGGTAAAGTTTTCGTTTACTTTCTTAAACGATTCTCTAATACTATCACCGGTGCCGTCATTACCCTCTACACCTATATCAATTTCTTGTTTAGCCATTTGCTATCTCCGTTCACATTGCCAAATCTGGCAATTTATCCATATCAAAGTTTACACTCACACCACATCCGCAGCTTGACTGAGCATTTGGATTTCTTATATCAAACATTGCACCCATTATATCTTTTTTATAATGTATTTCTGTTCCAAATAAAAACATCAAACTAGTGGCTCCAACCACCAATTTTCCTGATCCTGCATCAATAACAACATCATTTGTCTCAATATCGTCTGGAGAATCTATAGTTCCCCAATCGTATTCAAATCCAGCACAGCCTCCGCCTTTCATATTCAGTGTCACAGCATATACATCATTTTCTTTGCATATGGTGTTAATCTGTTCTTTTGCTGATTCTGTCACTGTTATTAGACTCATTTAGTGTTCCTTTCTATTATTTATCGGTGTTTTTTATAATCTTAATGTAAATATAGTTATGTTTATAAAAGAATATTTGATTGATACTTGGCATATGCGCCGTAGCAAACTAGGAAAGCAACACACTTACAGTCGTAAAAAAACAATGGTTGTTTTACGTTGTGATAGTTGTGATAACGAATTTACAAGAGAACGTGGACAAATGGATCCTAAACGGCTTAACAATAATTATTTTCATGTTTGCGAAAATTGTGATGCAAAAAGGTTTGCTCAACAACGAGGAGTGTCTGCAAAACAGGTATGGAAATTAACGGCCAGTAGTAATATTCCTATTGGAAAAATCTAAATAATAATTTTTAAAGATTTTTTCACGGGCAATTTGAAAATGTTTTGTGTTAACAAAATGTCTGGTTTCTCTACTTATAGGCAAAATTTGTTCTGCAATTTTCAAATGCGATTTGAGTGTAGGATGCTTGTCTACAAATGGTTGTTTAATCCAGTCTGCTCCACCTTCAAAAAAATAACTTCCTTTATATCTTTCTGCCATGTTATCTATATCTATCCAGTCAAATCTAGTCTTTTCATAACTTAATATTTTATGATTTATATTATTTGATTGCATTAGACCTTTTACAAGAATCATATCATTTTTATGAATTTCAGATTCGTATTCAATATTATAAAATGATCGCACCTGCTTGTATGCTTTTATACTTTCTTTGTTATTCCTATTGAAAATATTACCTTGCATTCCTAGCCATTTGTCTTTGTTTTTGTAGTTCCACCGATTGAATCCACTCCATTGAACAACCACAAGATCAAAATTATTTAAAATACCCGATTTGAAATCTTCAAGCAGACAAAATTTAATGTATGAATTACCTGCCCCAGACTGTCCTCTATTTGTTACATAATAATCACAACCTAGTATATCAGCATATGTTCCTAATGAATAGTTTGTGAAACTACAACCATATGTAATTATTTTTTTAAAATTCGTATTTGTATTTGTAGGCATATGCTTTTGTATACATTTTTATCTTGGCCATAGTTTTCGGCGATATTTCAATAGTTTCTGGCTTAGTTTCATTGGTTAATTCAAAGTCGTATGTTTGCGCTAGAGGAAAAAATTCGCTTAGGTATGTTTTTAATGTATCTAATTCTTCTAATTTAAAAATTTTTGGTTTCATATTTCCTATGTGTTTATCTGGCAAGATTCTACAGTGCCAATCCCAATCAAAAGTGTGATTGTCAATAGACGACTGTGTGCCATAAACTACCTTATCAACATGTTCGTCAAATGATAATGTGTAATTCCTACGCTGTTTCCACATTTTATAACCGCTACACATCCAATCCACAGGATGTCTTATGACTGTGAATAAAGTATAATTGTATAGTTTCTTAAAGGATTCTGCTGCATAGGTATTACATCGATCTTCAGGCACTGGACGCCACTGCCCAATTCTGTGCAAATATGCTCCTACACAACAACCTGCGCATTTTGGAATGTGTATAAAACCTAAACGATTTTTTACATTGAATAAATTACCACCAAGTGGAATGTTATTGCCGCCAAATCGTCCATGCACCATATGCTATTGCTCCGTATGCAATTAATTGTGTAAGTGGTCCAAACACAATGATTGCTGCGCCTGCTGCTACAAAAACAATACCATCAACGGTTGAACGTTGTTTTAATCGCTTCTCTATTATTCCTTTGATCATTATTTAATCTCCTGAGTTGTTTTTCCAACACTGATAGTCTAGAATCTTGCAGTTTTAATTTTTCTTCAAGCGCCTGAACATATGCTTGTGTTGGTATTTGTTTTTCTATGCCATCTTCTCCAAGCATAGTGAAACTGTTTACACCCTGCCCTTTAAGTCCTCCTAAAACTCTGTTAGGATTTTTTTCTATTGCAGGTTTTGTTTGTGGACCTCTGCGTCCATACATTCTACTTAAATAACTCATAACGTATTTATGCTGCCATTGCCTTTGACTCTTCAGTCATGCTGTAAAGTTGGCCACTAGCCAAGTTCTTCATCTTTGCCTCGACCATAATGTCGGCCCACTCCCAATGCGACAATGCCCATTCGTTGCTGGCTGTATTCCAACAGTAATCACTGTGTGCTCTTAGCTTTTGTTTCTTATGTCCTGATTCAAGTAGTGTGTCCATGTCTGGTCGTATATTTGGTGAAGCATCTGTGAGGTAATCTTCACGGCTAAGGCTGTAATGCATAGCAGGACGGACGCCCCGCCAACTATCGATAATACGGTATATACGGTCATCATCTGGTTCAATGTATTCTCCTGTCTTCACCCAATGGTGATGTATGTCTAGCACCAAAGCG
>Ga0255759_10005066_pt1 | contig 11287 bp, 9 predicted proteins | sample 101ome_20_FD_179959 | JGI IMG/M metagenome (GOLD analysis project Ga0255759, IMG submission 179959) | Coastal salt marsh microbial communities from the Groves Creek Marsh, Skidaway Island, Georgia - 101404AT metaG (version 2) | ecosystem: Environmental > Aquatic > Marine > Intertidal zone > Salt...
ATACCGAGATATTGTTGCCGATACCTTTACCCTACCCCCCCATTCATTTGTATTGGCAACCACCCAGGAACACATTCGGTTGCCCAATAACTTAACCGCCTTTGTGGAAGGCCGCAGCTCAATTGGTCGCATGGGCCTGTTTATTCAAAATGCCGGTTGGGTAGACGCCGGCTTTGAAGGCAAAATTACCTTAGAATTATACAATGCCAATTCCCTCCCCATTCAACTGGTCGCTGGCCGACGGGTCTGCCAACTGGTGTTTTGCACCCTAGACCAAGCCGCCCAACAGGGGTACAACGGCAAATACCAAGGCCAAGCCAATGCCGTAGGTAGCCGAATTTACCAAGACAATGGCATCGTGTCCTAACTGCCAACACGCCCTGACCATTCAGGGCAATCGCCTGCATTGCACCCAAACGGCCTGTGATTTTGATATCCGTTATCGGTGCCCCTTTTGCAACCATGCCTTTGAATCCGATACCGGCGCATGTCCCAAGTGCCAGCAGTGTCTGGATACTGACCGATTACTCAATATGATCCAGTATGACTTAGTCCTAGACACCGAAAACACCTGCAAAACCTGCCAATCCATAACCCTACACCCCCGCATATCCCCCAATGCTCGCCGATGTTTCAAATACCCCAACTGTGTGGGCCAAATGAGCTTATTTGAAACCAAACCCAAAGATACCTTGGTATTTTTAGATTTTGAAACCACGGGTTTGGATATGAACCACGATGACATTATTGAAATCGGGGCCCTAAAACTCGATACCAACGGGCATTTAAATCACTTTCAAACGTTTGTGCATACCCAAACGTCCATTTCAGAAACCATTACCAAGCTAACCGGCATCACCACAAGCATGATGATTGGCGCCCCGTCTCCAGAGTCCGTGTTTCAGTCCTTTTGTGAGTTTGTAGGGACCAGTACCTTGGTGGTACACAATGCGGATTTTGATATCCCCTGGCTGTTAATCATGAACCAAGTGCATGGCGCTAAATTACACACCAACCAATTTGTTTGTACCCTGGACTGGGCCAAGAAAAATCAAGAACCCCGGTGCAGTTTGGGCGTATTGGCGAAAAAATATGGCATTGTTAACAGCAACGCGCACCGCGCCTTATCGGACGCCATTGCAACCCATGCCTTGTACTTTTGTTTTGATAATTTAAGCAAAGCCCCCCGCCCGGTTCAATCACTGAATCACTATACGGCGTTGGCCGAACGCATTGCCACCCGTCGGATGGCCGAAACCGTTACCGCATGAGTGAGGCCCTGGTTGTTTTTTCAGGGGGGCAGGATTCTACAACCTGTTTGGCCATTGCCAAAGCCAATCATACTGCCGTTCAGGCCATTGCCTTTAATTACGGGCAACGCCATCGCATTGAGCTAGACCAAGCCCGCTACTTGGCCGATTATACCCAAACCCCACTGAAAGTCGTCGACCTATCGTTTATGCCCAGCTTAACCCAAAATGCCCTGACCCATTCAACGACAGCCATTGTCCATACCGATGGGCAATTGCCCTCAACCTTTGTCCCAGGTCGCAATCAATTGTTTTTGTCTATTGCGGCATCGTGGGCCTATCAACTCAAGATTCAGCATCTGTATACGGGGGTTTGCGAAACGGATTACTCAGGCTATCCGGACTGCCGCTATACTTTTATTCAATCGTTGGAACATAGCATCCAGTTAGGCATGGAATACGCCATCCAGATTCACACCCCACTGATGAACAAAACCAAAGCGGAAAGCATTCAAATCATGCAGCAATTGGGCTGTTTGGACTGGTACGCACATACCCACACCTGCTACCGGGGCCATCGCCCACCCTGTGGCACCTGCCCGGCATGCCAATTGCGGGCCGCCGGGTTTGCCGAAGCGGGAATTGAAGACCCGTTGCTTAGCATTATGATAGTATAAACTCTTGGAGAAAAATCTTGGGAAAACCTTTACAAACTAGTTTTAATCCTGCAAAAACTCAAGTTAGCATACCCTCAGGGCCTCAGCCCCCAAAACCCAAGGGTTATCCTCTACCCTCCAAACAAAGTCCTTTCGACCCACTGCGGAGAGAAGGCCTTATAAGCACCGTGGGTCAACAGGCATCTGCTTCGGCTTCACGTAGACGCAATCCCCCCAAAACTGAACAAACAGGTAGTCAAGAAAGTCATGATAAATTAATACGACTACTTCGTGTTCGTAATCTGGGTCCTGTAAAAAAAGAAATTCTTGATTTAATAAATACAATCAAACCTGAGCAATTGAATCATGTAACAAATAACGGTTATTCTGCTCTACGACTAGCGCTTCACAGAAACGATGAAGAAATAATAAATGCCTTAGCAATCAAGTGTAATGTTAATCAAGCCCTTAACGAGAATCAGGATACAGCATTGACGATCGCAATTTTTAGTGATTATCCTAAAGAAGGAATTCTTGCTTTAATAAAGGTAATGACACCTGAGCAATTGGATCATGTAACCACTGACGGCAATTCTGCCCTGAAACTGGCTTCTAACCATCGGTTAGGAAAAAATCAGTTAGGAAAAAAAATAATAGATATTCTATTACTAAATAAAATGCTAAATGTAGTAAATAAACTAATAGATTTACTACAAAATTTACTAAATAAAATAACAAAGGAAGTACCTGTTTTTCTTATTACTTTGATGACATTAGTTCTTCCAGTAATGATCAAGTTTGAATGGTATAGAGGAACTATCGAACACCTTCAAACGCGTCACAGCGAATGCCTTGAGACTGATAATGCTGAGCAAAAAAAGAACGACCTCATCCTGTTATTAACAGAGATAAACAAAAAAAATATTAAACAATTAGACACATTGGCTCGCTTAATTCGGTTAGAATTAGCTTTGCTAAAGCACGAATATTTAAGCAATATAGATATTAAAGAGCACTGGCAGAATATAATGAATAGCGAAGACGATAGGTTCTTACAATGTTTTATTGATAGTGAACGCATTGCTGAAGCTAATCAATTATTTTATGTTAATCCGGAGAACGCCTATCCTTTAGATACTGTCTTTAGCTTAAAAAATTTGAAAACTTATGTAGAAAAAAACCATGCTAGGTTTAGAGATCTCAGCCATGAAGCGGTGGCCAAAACGGTCATGGCCGCTGGGAATATCCCTGTTCGTACAACCATCGATGAATTATCAAAAATTCAACAGGAGCTTCTCAAACTCGCTCAAACGCCGCTCGAATAATTCGTTCCGTATCTTCCCAACCCAAGCAAGCATCCGTAATTGAAACACCCGGTTTGAATTGACTCACCGGTTGCTCACTCGACTGATTGCCTTCATTGAGATGACTCTCCAACATCGCCCCTAAAATATGCTGATTGCCCGCCGCCACTTGCTCAATTACATTTTCAAAAACGTCAATTTGACGCTTCGCCTGTTTTTCAGAATTGGCATGACTGCAATCAATCACCAAGCGATTGTACAACCCCGCTTGATTCAACTGATCCACAGCGGCCGTTACATCATCCGACGAATAATTGGGCGAATGCTTACCCCCACGCAACACCAAATGCCCCCATACATTGCCGTTGGTACGATACACACTGGCCTGCCCCGATTCATTCAAGCCCAAAAAACTATGGCCATGACTCACCGACTGCATCGCCGCAACCGCCACATCCAAATTGCCATCCGTGCCATTTTTGAATCCCACCGGCATCGACAACCCACTGGCCATCTCCCGATGCGTTTGCGATTCCGTAGTCCGAGCCCCAATTGACGCCCAACTCACCAAATCCGCAATATAAGACGGCGTAATGGGATCTAAAAATTCAGTCCCAGCCGGCACCCCCATCGCATTTAGCGCAATCAACAATTCCCGAGCCAACCGCAACCCCTTGGGCATATCACACTGCCCATTAATATCCGGATCATTAATAAAGCCTTTCCACCCCACTGTGGTTCGCGGCTTTTCAAAATACACCCGCATCACAATGAAAAACTTATCTTTAACCGCATCTTTGAGGGCCAGCAATCGCTCCGCATACGCCAACGCAGCCGCCGGATCATGAATGGAACACGGCCCCACCAACAACAAGGTCCGAGAATCTTGGCCCGATAAAATATTGGTAATGGCATCCCGACTGTCTTGCACGGTTTTCATGGCTGCATCGGGCAAGGCACAGGCTTGCATAAGCTCGTTGGGCGTCATGAGGGGCTCAATGGATCGAATATTAATGTCTTTTAGCGATTGTCTAATTTTATTATTCATATCTTTAAGTATACCGGGTATTGAAAAAATGTAAATAATAACTGATTTAATCATTTACATCAAACCCATAATTTGCGATACTTACAGATATATCATGGCAATCATTAACAACACCGTCAACGGGTTGGTTTTAACTGGGGGCGGTGCACGCGTGGCCTATCAAACTGGTGTCTTATCCGCCATTAGTGAGATTAGCCGAGAAAAGCATAGTCAGTGCCCCTTTCAAGTGATTACAGGCACCAGTGCCGGCGCCATTAATGCCGCCTGCGTTGCCTCGTATCATGAGAACTTTCAAATGGCGACCCAATTGCTCAGTGAGATGTGGGGCACCATTCACACCAATCGGGTCTTTCGGGTCGATTCCATCACGTTAATTAGCCGAGGACTTCGCAGTGTTCTGGACATGGTCTTGGGCCGATTGGGGGGCAACAATTACAACCGAGGACTCCTAGACACCTCCCCATTAATTAAGTTGCTAAAACCCCATTTGCGCTTTAACGCCATCCAAGAGCATATTGATGCTGGCCAATTGCGGGCCCTAGGCATCACGGCTGTTAATTATGCCAACGGTACCAGCAAAACCTTTTTTCAAGCCCACGATGACTGCCTACCCTGGCACCGCATGCGCCGACAAGCTGAAAAAACCAATATTCATCTTAAACATATTATGGCCTCCACGGCACTCCCTATTTTATTTCCTCCGGTTAAAATTAATAATCGGTATTATGGCGATGGCAGTTTGCGCAACTACACACCACTAAGCTCAGCGATCAAATTGGGGGCCACAAAATTAATGGTTATTGGGGCCCGGCAATCCGAACCCAGCCCCCATCAGCCCAAAAGCCTACAAGACTCCCTCAGCATTCCGTCCGTTGGAAAAATCATTGGGGTCTTAATTAACACACTGCTCCTGGATGCGATTGACTTTGACTGCGAACGCTTATCCCGCATTAACCACACCATTACCCAATTGTCGGATCAACACAGCTCGCAATTGCGGCCCATCGATGTTTTGGTGATTCGTCCATCCGAAGATCTGGGTCGTCTTGCCCTGGATGCCTATCAAGATATTCCCGCTAGTTTACGGCACTTTATTAACAGCCTGGGCAAACCCGAAGCGTCTGCCGATTTGGTCAGCTACCTACTGTTTGAGCCCAGCTACACTCAACGACTCATTCAATTGGGCTATGCAGACGCCATGAAAAAGAAAACCGATATTCAACTATTTTTGGGTTGAAGGCTCACACAATGCTTCTAGTTGACTCACTAGATCATCAATATAGGCCACACTGGATTCCCAAAACGCGGGATCCGCTAAATCCACACCCACCGTTTGGCATATTGTCATGGGGTCTTGGGATTTTCCCATCGCCAACAAGCGTTTAAATGGCGCCATAAACGCCGCTGGATTTTCACGGTAGCGTTGATACAACCCCAACACCAATAGATTGCCAAAGTTGTAGGCATACACATAAAATGGAACCGAAATAAAATGCGGAATCGTTAACCACTCCCACCGATACCCATCCGGATAGGTGACCGAATCCCCAAACATGGTTCGCAATTGATCCGTATAGAGCTCACACAAAGTCTCCGTCGCCACCGGGCCTTGGGCCAATTGACCGTGTACAACTTGTTCAAATTGTGAAAACATATTTTGCCGATGACTCGTTGCAAACAAATCTTCTAGCTTATCGGTCAACAACGCTTGACGCTCGGCATCGCTACTCGCTTGGGCATACAACCGCTCCGATACAATCATTTCACAAAATACACTCGCCGTTTCGCACAAGGGCAAAATGGCATGCTGCTGCACCAACGGAAGCTCTTGCGTGTACATCGCATGAATGGCATGCCCCAATTCATGCGCCATCGTCGACACATCCCGAGACCGACCCAAAAAGTTCAGCATCACATACGGATTCACGCGATGCGTGGAGCTGGAACAATAGGCCCCACCCTGTTTGGTGGGCATCACGGGCGCATGAATACGGTTCTCATCAAACATACGCCGTGCTTTGGCATGAAAATCGGCATCAAAATCAGCCAAGGCATCCAAAACAATCGCTTTAGCCTGAGCAAATGAATACACCGTATCAGCGGTTGGCATCGGCGCATAAATATCGGATAAACTTAGGCTATCTAAACCCAAGATTTTCTTTTTCAACCGATAATACCGCTGCACCAAGGTATTGGAAGCCTGGGTCACTGCATGCAAGTTGTCAACCACTTTAGTCGGTAAATCATTGCGTTGATTCATCACGTCGATGGGCGAGGCATAGCCCCGCAACTGGCAGCTTTGTACCGAATCTTTGATAATGGCTAAAAAACTTTTGCTTAGGGGAATGGCATGGGTTTCGTATCGCTCAAAAAACAATCGCATGGCTGTGTTGCGAACCGCTGGATCGGCATGTTGTCTCAAGGCACGCAACTGCGCCCCATTCATCGTTTTTTCTTCCCCATCCACAGTGATTGTAAATTGAAAAGATGCGGTTAGCTCATTGTATAAGTTTTCAAAGGCCTGAGCACCGTTAATGGTTTTTAAATTAACAATTTTTTCCTCCGCCTCCGTCAAATAATACTGCTTATTGCGCACAATACGCCGCAACGTATACGCATACACCATCAACGCCGATGACTCGGCCAATAAGGCCTCGCATTGCGCCTCGGTTAACGTACCCAGCTCCAAATTAAAAAACAAACTATGATTCTGGACCACTGTTTCCAATTCATCCATGGTTTGAACCCAATGCTGAATCTCGGTATTGGCGGTATCAATCGAAAATTGCAAATGGACAAATTGACTCGCCTCATACAACGGAATCAAGCACCCTTCTAAGGCTTGAAAAGCTTCGGCTAACGCATCCCCCGACAACGTACACAAGCGCCCCCGGTAACGTTGCGCAAACGCTTCAGCCGTTTGAGGGGCTGACTCAATAACCGCCAAAAATTTAGGATCATCAAATCCAGAAAACAAATCGGTTAAATCCCACTGAATTGCTTGTGCATCTAAAACTGCTGAACTAGCCATGATTGCCTCCTTGCGTTAACTGATAATAATAGCGCTTGACTGCGGATTCAATAGCCAAACTGGTATGCGAACACCCTAGACCACGCAATTGGGTACAATCCGATTGTGTATACGCCTGATACTTGCCCACCAAGTGCTCTGGAAATGGAATAAAGGCCAGCTGTGCCTCGGGAATGACGGCCTGCATGGCACACGCTAGATCATAAAACGATCGGGCCGTGCCTGTTCCACAATTCACAATTCCAGATTGTCGCGATTGATAAAAATACTGATTAATCGCCACCACGTCGTCAATATAAATAAAATCCCGCAAAAACTCCCGGCTACCCTCAAATAGAGCCAAGGTTTTATCCGTTTTTAGCCGCTCAAAAAAATGGTGCACCACCGATGCCATCGTCCCTTTATGCCCTTCCCCAGGCCCAAAGACATTAAAATACCGTAGGCCCAAAATTTGAGACGTCGGCTGTTGGGCCAATTGCGCCCGCACATGCTGATCAAACACCCATTTGGAAAACCCATACACATTTAACGGCGCCTCCGAACCCGGAGTCTCACTAAACCCCTGCTCGCCATTGCCATACACCGAGGCACTAGACGCATACAAAAAATCCACCGTATTGGCCAAGCACCACGCCAAGAGTCGCTTGGAATAGGTGTAATTGTTGGCCATCATGTACGTACCATCGGTTTCTGTCGTGCTGGAACAGGCCCCTTGATGAAACACCGTTTTTGCCCCCGCTGCCAAGGAATCCAACTGCTCAATAAACGTATCTTTATCCACATAATCAGAAAATGACAGCCCCACTAAATTGCGGTATTTGTCCGAGGTTCCCATGCGGTCCACCACCAAAATATCGGTGATCCCTTGCTGATTCAAATGCCGAATTAACTGACTCCCAATAAACCCCGCACCACCGGTGACAACAATCATCCCAGCACCACCGCTCGCTCAGATTCCGATACCACGGCGGTGCCCACTTTCTTGACCACCAGCATCGCTGCTCGATTGGCCATATGCACACATTCCTGAATGGGGCGCCCCAGCGCCAACCCCACCGCCAAACTGGCCACAACGGTATCCCCAGCCCCAGACACATCAATAACCGCCTCGCTCACCACCGGAAAATGGGAACAGCCCGACGCACACACCAACGACATCCCCCGATCCGACCGCGTCACCAACAAATACGTTAGCCCATAATATTCCCGAATTTTAGGCCCGTACGCTTCAATAACCGAATCGGTATTCTCCAGCGCATCCGAGTCCCCCAAAACGGTGCGAACGACGGCCCCAAATTCTTTGAAATTAGGCGTAATCATATACGCACCAGAATACGCTCGCCAATCGGACACTTTTGGGTCCACAATCACCGGACACCCCCCCGACGATTGAATAATCGCCTGACAAAGATCCGCCCCCAACAACCCTTTGGCATAATCCGATAAAACCACCACGCCGGCACGCGCTACCGTCTCGTGAATCCGTGCCTGTATGGCCGCTTGCTCAGCATCGGTTAAGGGTGTTTTTTGCTCAATATCCAAGCGCAACAACTGTTGTTTCATGCCCATAATCCGAACTTTTTTAATGGTTGGGCACGCCATAGACACCAACGCATCCTGAATATTTAGCTGCGCCAACGCCTGACGCAACGTGGCGCCATTGGCATCATCCCCCACACGGCCCACCAAATGGGCCTGGCCACCCAAGGCCACAACATTATGGGCCACATTAGCGGCACCGCCCAATCGATAATCACTGTATCGGTGCGTGACAATCGGCACCGGGGCTTCGGGCGATATACGCTCCACATCCCCATAGAAATATTGGTCCAACATCACATCCCCAATGACAACTATCGATGCCATTGCACTCATGAACGGTTTAAAAATGGCAACGGGACCACCTGGGCTGTATGCTGGCGATCCCGAATGCATACCTGCAATTCCGATTGTTGGGCTTGAGCTGACGACACCCGAGCCATGGCAATAGACTGAGTCCCAACTCGGGTCCCCGATGTCACGCGACCCCCACCCACAATTTCAGCACCTGTTCGGGCAATCGCCCCACCGTTTAACACCAAACCCACCATCGTTGTCTCCGTGGGATTGACGCTTTGCAAGGCCTCTGAACCAATAAAGGCATGGGTTTTGACTAGACGAGCATACCGAGTGTGATACGGCGTAATGGTCTCGTCCAATTCCTGCCCATACAACGGCAAACCCGCTTCAATGCGCAATGTATCGCGGGATCCCAACCCACACGGAACCACACCCAAGCCCATCAGTTCCTCCCATATTCCCTGTATAGTCGCATGGGAGGCCCAAATCTCGACCCCATCCTCGCCAGTGTAGCCGGTTCGCATCACTCGGGCTGAGTAGCCCAAAATCGACCGGTGTTCGTGTGTCCAGGGCCGGAAGCCTTCAAGATTCAGCAATTCCGCCACCTCGGGACCTTGCCACGCAATCAACCCATCGCGATCGTTGCAAACTGTGAGGGTAATATCGGGGCATTGAGTACGGAGCCAGGCGTGTATTTTAGCTTGGTTGCTGGCGTTGACCACCATGAACCAATGCCCCGGCTCGGATTGACCCACAACCACATCATCTAAAATCCCCCCAGATTCATTGAGTAAAAATGTATACACCAATTTTCCAGACTCAATACCGGCTAAAGTTTGGCAGGACAAACGCTGCAATTGCCCAAAGGCATCGGGAGACCCGGACAAGGCAAACAAGCCCATATGCGACACATCAAAAACACCGCTACGCGTTCGCACGGCGGTATGCTCGGACTGAATACTGGTGTACCAAATGGGCATTTCCCAGTCAACAAACGGAACAAGCTTGGCGCCCAATGCTTGGTGTTTAGCGTGTAAACATGTATGCTTCATTTCTATGAATTTTAGTATACCACACACTGCGTGGCTCGCTGGATCGAATGACCCCAGTTAAGCAGAAGTAAGAAAAAAGGTAGAAAAAGCAGCGGGTGCCAAACAATCGCTATTTACATATCACTTATACAGTAGGCAAGAGGACAATATAACTGTAAACGAAGTATTCCATACATTACCACACAAAACGAATAATTCTTCTGTTCAAGAACACTCTTATCCGTTGTCTGGTCAACAGGAGGTATATAATTCGCTAGACACAGTGTTGCAATTATTGAACCCATAATCATCAAGTCAGGAAGCGCTTTTCTAATTAAAAAATCAACACGATCTGAAAGCGTACAAAAACCACCACCTAATCTTAATGAGCTCGCTAATAGTAATAGTGATGCGGCTAATACTTCTTCTGATAATTTATCATCATAAACATATAATGACGCTGCGGCTATCGATGTATGAATAATTGCCTCGAATGCCTCTAAAACAGACCTATAAGGTAATATTGCCTCGAAAAAAACATCCGCAGGATTATAATGTATAGGAGCTGCAGGAGGTATAGGAGCTGCAGTAGATTGCAATTTTTCATTGATTTCCTTGATGATTTCATCAACATCCTCATTTTTTACTAAATCACACTGGCCTATCAATTCACCAACGAGTAAATTCAATTTATTTTTGCATTCTGATGAAATTTTTTCAGAACCCTCAATCTCTTCTTGAATGTTTACAAGATAGTCTCTAAACCTAACAATTTCTTTAATAGGTTTAAAACACGTTTGACACGATACCCCCGCCTGATTTCCATCAATGAAGGATTTAATCGATCCAATAGTATTAGTATACGGTCCATGATCACCTATTTCGGAATCTTGATGTCTTATCATAACAGCATTAAGGATGAAGAAATCTGACTCATCACTCGGACTAAATTCTTCATAAGTGAAAATATCTACTAATTCACCTCTGTTTAGAAATCTTATACGTTCTTTAAAAAATTCGTAACTGTCTAGCCCCCCCCTGAAGACGAGGGTGCCGTTTAAAGCGTGTTGAATGGCGGATAAGATATCGATGCCCTGTTTTTTTGCAGTTTCAATAATTGAGAGTAAA
>Ga0255759_10005069_pt1 | contig 11285 bp, 11 predicted proteins | sample 101ome_20_FD_179959 | JGI IMG/M metagenome (GOLD analysis project Ga0255759, IMG submission 179959) | Coastal salt marsh microbial communities from the Groves Creek Marsh, Skidaway Island, Georgia - 101404AT metaG (version 2) | ecosystem: Environmental > Aquatic > Marine > Intertidal zone >...
AATTTTGACATAACTGGTTTGCAAAAAAAATATTATAAATATTATTTTTTTTTTATAAAATTAAAATATGAATTGGAAAAAATTAGAAACTTTTAAAAAAATTTCAAATTTTAAGAGTTTTAATCGTGCCTCTAAAGTATTAAAAAAATCTCAATCAAGTTTTAGTAGAGATATTATGAGTTTAGAAAAGGATTTAGGCTTTAAGCTCTTTAGAAGAAATATGAAGAGTGGTATTAGCCTTACAGATAAAGGCAGTAGCTTATTAAAGCTAGTCAAAGATTTTGACGAAAACCTGTCATTATTTGTAAAAAATTATTAAAAAAACACCTGTTATAAAAATTAGTATTCCCATAATTTCAAAAAATTTAATTTTCTCTTTAAACAAAAATCTTGAAGATAAATAGCTAAATAATAATTCAATCTGCCCGACAGCTCGAACGAAAGCTGCCTGAACGATTGAAAAGGAATAAAACCAAAATATAGTTGCTAAAAAACCACTTAAACCTGATAAAAAACTTAAACCAATATTTTTCTTAATTATTAAAAATTGATTTTTTTCATAAAGCAATAAGTAAAGAGTAATTATCAATGTTTGAAAAATTGTTGAAAATAAAATTGCAATTAGCGTTTTGTCAAAATTAGTATTTTCAGCATCTAATAAATTTATTGACCCCCTGAAAAATACTATACTTAAAGCTAAAAGAGTTCCGCAAAAAATACCAATGATTGTTGATTTAGAAAAAAAATTTCTAAATATATTTTTTATATTCGTTGTTGAAAAAATTATTACACCAATACTTGAAATTATAATGCCAATAATTACCCAAGTACTTAAATATTCTTTTAATATCAAATATTCAAATAAAGCAATTTGCAATACTTCAGTTTTGCTTAAAGTTGTCCCAACTAAAAAATTAGTAAATTTAAACAAATATAAAAATAAAAAAGTAAATAAGATTTGAAAAATTGAACCTAAAATTACATAACTTAAAAATTGAAAATTGTTGGCTGAAATAAATATAGTATCTACATTTTTAAAATTAAAAAAAAAAACTATTATTACTATTGGGGCAGAAAAAACAAATCGGGTATAAGTAGATGCCATTAATGACATTTCTTTATTAAGTCTTTTTTGAATGCTAGATCGAGTATTTTGGAAAAAAGCACCTAGGATTGAAGAAATTATCCAATGCATTTTTAAATCTTTTTTCTAAAATTATAGTACCCAATAAAACCAAGTAACAAAAGTGCGAATGGATATACAAAATCTTTATCAGGCCTATTCTTATTTTCTATTTTAAATTCATCAATTATATCATCAGTTTCAAATCCTTTTTTTTTCGCTAATCCATTCCATTTTAAAGTATCGATAATCATCTTGTTTTCTTTATTAATTAGATTGATACCCAAATCAGTGATTGAATATTTATTATCCATTTCATTTTTATTGATTTCAAACATTTTATATCTTGGTCCGTAGGCAGTTTGTCTGGTAACTTTAATTTGAACCTTTTGATCGTTATTAAATTTAAGTTCATTAATTATGTTTGCATTTAATTTAATTTTAGTAAATTCTGGATAAAATTGATCCATAATTAAACCCGGCCTAAATAGCGCAAGGGAAATTATTAAAAATACGATAATTTCAAACCATTTTAATTTATTAATAAACCATCCCTGAGTTGCTGAGGTAAAAACAAGTATAGCAATTAATGAGGTAGTCATTACAACAATCGCATGAAACCAATTTTCAATTCCAATCAACAAAAGTTCATTATTAAAAATAAATACTATTGGTAAAATTCCTGTTCTCAGACTGTACCAAAATGCCTGTATTCCAGTTTTGATTGGGTCTGCTCTAGAAATTGCTGCTGCTGCATAGGATGCAAGGCCAACTGGGGGCGTAACATCAGCCATTAAACCATAATAAAAAACATATAGATGCACAGCTATTAGAGGGAAAACATAACCTGAAGCGCCACCAACTTCTACAACAACGTTTGCCATTAAAGCTGCAACAACTAGGTAATTAGCTGTAGTAGGCAAGCCCATCCCTAAAACAATACAAAGAAAAGCAGTTAAACCAAGTAGATAAATAATATTACCACCTGAAATAGCTTCAACTATGATTACCAAGTTATTACTAAGTCCCGTTGAAGATACTGCACCAACAATTATCCCTGCAGTTGCAATTGCAATACCAACACTGACCATATTAACAGCTCCTTTTTCAAAACCAGTAATGATCTTATTAAATGCATTGATAAAGCCAATTTTTAATAATTGATTTTCTTTTTTTGAACTTAAAATTTCTTTAATTAAAATAATTAATATTAATGAAAGTATAGAATAAAAAACTGCAGAAGCAGCAGTCCAATGCATGACTAAAAGTAAGTAAATTAAAACTCCAATAGGAACTAAGTAATGGATACCGCTCATAAATGTTTTTCCTAGTGGAGGAATGTCTTTTTCTGGCAAACCTCTAATATCAAGTTTTAAAGCCTCTAGGTGGGAAATGTAAAAAAGAGCGATATAGGATATGACCGCAGGTAAAAAGGCATGTGTAACAACAGTTAGATATGAAATACCTAATAACTCAGCCATAACAAATGCAGCCGCTCCCATTATAGGTGGCATAATTTGTCCGTTAACGGAAGCTGCAACTTCAACTGCTCCAGCTTTAACAGCTGGCAAACCAGTTCTTTTCATTATTGGAATAGTAAATGTTCCTGTTGTTACAGTATTTGCAACAGACGATCCAGAAATCATACCAGTTAAACCTGATGCTAAAATTGCTGCTTTTGCAGGCCCTCCTCTCATCTTTCCTACTAAGGCAAAAGCCAAATTTAAAAAATATTTACCTCCGCCTGCTGCATCTAAAATTGATCCAAATAGAACAAATAAAAAAATAAAACCAACGGATACACTAATTGGTATTCCGAAAATTGCTTCACCTCCTAGCCAGTGATACCCCACTAGTCTTGTAATAGATAAACCCGCATGTGCGATTAAATCTGGCATCTGCTTACCAAAAATTGAAAAAATTAAAAATATTAATGCAATAAATACCAGAGGCAATCCAATTGCTCTTCTTGTAGCTTCTAATAAAAGCAACATTCCGGTTGCCCCCAAAATCATTTCATATGGAATTTTAAATCCAAAAAGATCTAGATTTGCCAAAACACCTTGTCGATTAACTAAACCCTCATAATCGATAACAATATAAAATGTAGTTAATATTGATAAAGTTACAAAAAAATAATCATATAGTTTTATCGATTGATTTGAATTGGATTTTTTTGCTGGATAAATTAAAAAACATAAAGTTAGTGCAAAAGCTAAATGAATAGCTCTTGCTGGTAAATCTATAAAAATTCCAAAATTAAATAAAAATGGTAATGGACTTGCATACCATAACTGAAAAAGAGTCCAGCAAATTGCAATTCCCGCTACAAGTTTTAAATTAAATCCCGAAAGTTTTCGTTTTACTCCACCCTCATCATCAATATTTTTTAAATCATCCGGAAAACTTTGAATTTCTTCTTTAGACATTGGATCAATTATAAACTTTTATAATTTGAAGTAGAATAAAAAAAAGGCCCAGCTATTACACTGGGCCTTTAAATCAAAAAGACTACATTAAGCCTTTTTCTTTATAATATTTTACTGCTCCTGGATGTAATGGTGCAGACAAACCATCTTTGATCATTTTTTTAGGATCAAGGTTTGCAAACGCTGGGTGTTGTTTTTTGAAATCTTCTAAGTTTTCAAAAACAGCTCTAACCACGTTGTAGACCATATCATCAGAAACACTTGCACTTGTTACAACTGACGCCATAACACCAAAAGTCGTTACATTATTTTTAGACGTTTTGTAAGTTCCTTTTGGAATAGTAGCAAAAGCATAGAACGGATTATCTGCTACCAATTTTTTAACTTGAGGCGTAGTTAAGTTAATAATGTAAGCACCGCAACCATCTGTTGCTTGTGCAACACCGGCATTTGGTACACCCACAGTATAACCATAAGCATCAATCTTTTTATCACAAAGAGCACCTGATTGTTCAGATGAAGTTAGCTCAGAAGTAGAACCAAAATAACTTTTGTTTACTCCGTGAGATTCCATTAGCACTTCAAAAGTTCCTCTTTGACCAGAACCTGGGTTACCAATGTTAACTTTTTTTCCTTTTAGTGATTTCCAATCTTTGATCTTAGATCCTTTTCTTGCAATAATTTGAAAAGGTTCTGGGTGAGCAGAAAATACTGCTCTTAGATCTTTGAAAGGTTTTACTTTATCTGGCTTACTTGCATTATATGCATGATATTGCCAGTCAGATTGAGCTACACCAAATTGAAACTCACCTGCTTGGATCTGACCAATATTATATGTTGATCCACCTGTTGATGGAGCAGCACATCTGTATGCTTTGTCAGTTCCCTTTTTTCTACCATGTTCGGCAGATTGAAGCTTTGCAACCATTTTACAAATAGCATTCCCAACTTGGAAATAAACTCCAGTTGCACCACCAGTTCCAATTGTAAAGAATTCTGCAGATTTTACAGTTGTACTGAAAGGCAAACTAAAAGCAAAAATTGCTAAAGCTGACGTGAAAGAAGCGAATAGCTTTTTCATTATTGTCCCCCTTAATTAATTAAAGTTTAAAGAAAACTACTATAGCAAAGATATGATATCAACCGTTGTTTTAGCTATATTTTTTAGCAAACTTAATAATCTGCTCAACACCTTCTACTACTTTTGGAGCATATTTAGATAAATTTTCCTCTGTAATATCTTGGTCAGAAACTTTTAAAAATTCTGCACCATCAAAATCAACATAACTTAGTCTAAATATTAATTTTTCAATTGGAAAACCAAAATCTGATCCTGGTAATACTGCTACTCCGTTTTCATCAAGTAGAGTTTTGCAAAACTCTTTTGAGGTTTTAAATTTTTTAGATAATATTTTTGTGAAGTCTGGCATAAGATAAAACCCACCTTCCGGTTCAATCATATCAATATTAAGTTGTGACAACTTCTCATAAACAAAATGAGCTACTACATGTAAAATTTTTTTTACTTTATTTAAATATTCTGAATGATCTTCTTCATACGCTGTTATAGCTGCAAACTGTGTTGGGGCAGAGACTGCACTAAAAGTTTCAGTTCCAAGGACGGCTAACTTCTCAAATATTTCAATTAAATTATTTGGTACAGCAAAGTATCCCACTCTCCATCCACCTGCACCAGCCCATTTACTTAGACTACTACTAACAATAGTATTTTCATGAAAATGAGAAATAGATTTGTAATTGTCTTTAAAATAAAGTTCAGAATAAATTTCATCAGATAGAACTGTGAAATCATGTTTAGTAAATACTTCACCTAGTTCCTTTAATAAATGGATATTTGTTCCCGAAGGGTTATTTGGAGAGTTTAAAATAATTAGTTTATTTTTACTTTTAATTTTACTTGCAATTTCATCAATGTGTTCTGGTGAAATATGCCAATTAGTTTCTTTTTTAGTTTGTACCCAATGATATTTATTTTTAGCAATAATGGCTTGTGGAGCATAAGATACCCAACTTGGAACTGGTAAAACAACCTCACCATCAAAAGCAACTTGTAACAAAAACATCAACTCTTTTGACCCCGGTCCAATAATTATATTTTGATGGTTTAAGTTATTATAACCTTTTTTTGTTAAAAAATTTGCAATAGATCTTCTTAAATCTAATAATCCCTTAGATGGTAAATAATCTTTTTGGTGGGCATTTGCTTTTAACGACTCAACAATTTTTTGTGGTACAGGAAATGGTGATTGACCAAAACCAAATTGGTAAACCGTCTTTCCTTTGCTAGACAATTCTTTACACATCTCATTGATGAGTAGAGTAGAGGACGGGAGTAAATCTTTAATATTTTCTTTTATAAAACTCATTTAAATTTTATTTTCAAAAGTAGAGACCTAATACTCCCATGATTTTTTTTGACAACAATTATTTATAAATAATTCTTTCATACTGCCACAGTTTGAACAAGAATTATGTCATGATAGATATGAAGATGTAATTGTGCTAAATAAAAGCTATTTTGCGCTCGTAAATCTATAGTGGTAATTTAAACTTGAATTTAATCTTATATGAACTAGAAATAAACCTAATAAAAAGCATGTTTATAAAAAAATTCATTAATAAAATTTTCCTTTATTTTACTTTGCTGCCTTTTCTGATTTTATGGTCATGTGGTGACTCCGGAAGTAAAGCTGATAAAGATTTATACTGTTTTGGTATGTTAGTCACTTCTTCAAAAATAATAAAAAATACATTAGGTAACTATAGGGGCCAAGCATATTCACAGATGAACCAATTACAAAATCATTTGTTTGTGAATGGGCAAAATTTAGCAAGAAGAGCCTACGATTCAAAAAAAAGTTCTGCAGATGTAGCTAAAGCAGCAAAGCCAGGTAATGATTGGGCAAAAAAACATATATCTAAAAACCCAACCCTGATTATGAAAAAAGGTTCTAAGCAGTTCAAAGAAGTCATGAGATGCTTGGAGAGAACACAGCTTAAATAACTTAATATTAAACTTATGGCTCTTAAGCATTAACAAGCGCCCGTAGATCAACTGGATAGATCGTCTGACTACGGATCAGAAGGTTGGGAGTTCGAATCTTCCCGGGCGCGCCATTAAAGCAATGAAAATTATTTTATTAATTATAATTTTATTTATTCAAACCTTTACAATAGCTAAAGCGGAAAAAATAAATATTTTTGAGTTTACAAAAGATGAATTATCAAAGCTTAAATCTCACAGTATAAAGAAAAAAACAGACTATAGTATTATCAAAGGAAAAAATGATACTAGTATTCTTAAAGCAGAAGCTAAAGGACAAGCTTCTGGATTAGGTAAAGAAATTAAAATTAATTTAAATAAGACACCTTACTTAAATATCACGTGGAAAATTGAAAAAGGGATTCCGGGAATTAGTGAAAACACAAAAAAAGGGCATGATTTTGCTGCACGCGTTTCAGTAATTAAAGAAGTTGGATCACTACCATGGCAAAAAAAAGTCATGAATTATGTATTTTCAAGTAATGAAAAAACAAATTCATATTGGCAAGGTCCATACAGAAAACAAATCATTGATTATGTTGCTTCATCATTAGTTGATGAAAAAATTAATACCTGGGTAACGGTTAGATTAAACGTAAAAGAACATTTTAAAGAATATTTAAATATGGATATCAATGAAATAGACGGTGTTGCTATCATGACAGACACAGATAATACAAAAAAAAAGGCTGTGTCTTATTATAAAAATATTTATTTTTCTAATTAGTTTTTTTAAAAGTTAAACTAGCCCATTTACTATAGTAATCAGCTTTATATTTTATTTGATTAATATAGTTTAAAGTAACCAGATGTACTGCACTCACTAAGTACAGACCAGGTTGCGAGGTATCTATCTTGGCAAATCCATTATTATTTGTTTTATATTTCTTTTTTTTAAATTTATCTCCATCAAGATAAAAAACTAAAAATTGTCTGTTACTAAAGGGTTTACCTTGAATAAGAATTTTTATTTCAGACATGTTATTTGTATATGGATCATTGAGATTAATAATCTCAAATTCTAAATTTTGTTTTGAATGAAAAAAGTTTTTTCCATTATATTTAAAAATAATTTTTGCAAACCTTTGATATATTTCTTTTGGAATACTTTTTTTTTCTGAATTATATGGAAGTTTGTAGTCATTAATAAATTCTAAAAATGTTTCGTAATTTTCGTATTGTAAAATCTCTTTATTCGATTGATAATATAAATATTGCGTATCATTTTCTATTAAATTTTGTTGAATAGCAGGAAAATCTCCATCAATCTGTTTTAAATTAACCAGCCCTTTTTTATTTTGAATAAATAATTTTTCTGTTTCTTCTTTTAAATAAGGATAATTTTCACCAATTAAATTTTGTCCAACTTTAATATGTGCAATTAATTTTTTATCTTTTTTGATTTCATACTCTTTGGCCTGCAACCATAATTCATGAGCATTTAATTGCATTGCATTAACTAAAAAAAATATTAATAAAACTGATAATAATCTCATATGATCCGTTTATTATTTATTCTATTATTCATACCTGCGGTAGCTTTTTCTCATGAGCTTAAACCATCTATCGCAAATTTTAAATTTGTTAAAAAAACCGATACCATAAGTTTTAAATTAAAAATTCAACTTAATTTAGAAGCAATTCTTGCAAATATTGACCCCTCGCATTCAGATACTGATCAATCAAAGAACTCAAATTATTATAATCAATTGCGAAAATTAAAACCTGATATTTTACGTAATAAATTTAAAAAAAATCTATATGATTTTAAAAACAATATTTTCATCACACAAGCTGATCAAAATTTAAACTTTAATATAGATAAGGTTGACATTGATGAGATTGGAAACATTGAGGTTTCTAGAGAGACAATTATTTATATTTCTGGTCAAAATATTAATAAAGAAAAACTAAAAGTAGGTTGGAACGAGAACTATGGTCCTTTAATTTTAAGAGTTTTAGATTTTAATGAAGAAATTGTTTATACAGAATATTTAAAGACAAATTCTATTTCAAAATATTTTTCGATTAATAATAAAAAACAGAGTTTATCTTCAGAAATTTACAATTATTTAATCGTTGGCTTTACACATATTGTTCCCAAGGGTTTAGATCATATATTATTTGTTATTGGTTTGTTTTTATTTTCTCCAAAATTCAAACCACTTTTAATTCAAGTTTCGGCTTTTACATTAGCCCATACAATTACTATTTTTCTAGGAGTGCTTAATATTATTAAAATTCCTACAACTATTGTGGAACCAATTATAGCATTATCAATTTCATATATTGCAATCGAAAATATTTTTTTAAAACAAATATCTATCTGGAGACCCATAATTGTTTTTATTTTTGGTTTATTGCATGGACTTGGTTTTGCTGGTGTTATTAGTGAGATTGGCTTATCAAAAAGTAACTTTGTAGCGAGTCTTGTATCATTTAATGTTGGTGTTGAGTTAGGACAATTGTTTATTATTGCGATTTGTTATTTTGGGGCAGCTTATTGGTTTAAAAATAGAGCTTGGTATAAAAAATTCTTTACAAATCCATTATCAATAATAATTTCAATCATTGGACTTTATTGGTTCATTGAAAGAATAATTTAAATGTCATTACATAAAAAATTTTCAATTATTGTTATAGCATCTAAAGATGAAAAAGATTTTTCACTATTAAAAAGGCTGAAAGAAAAATTTTCTGGTCATGAAATTATTTTATGCCTAGATGAAGCGAATGAGATTTCTATTGAAGATTTAAATGATATTAACTTAAATATTAATAAGCTTGTCAAAGTTCCACAATCGACTAGAGGCAAATCTCTTAACGCTGGAGCTTTAAAAGCAGAACATGATTATTTATGGTTTTTACATATTGATAGTCAGATAGATAAAATTGAAAGAGATGATTTAGATAGACTTCAAAAAAAACAACTTGGATATTTTAAACTCGCATTCGATGATAAAAAAAATACTATAAACGCTCAAGGAGCTAATTTTAGATCAAAAAATTTTGATTTACCTTTTGGAGATCAATCTTTTTTAATTCATAAAAATTTATTTAATCTAATTGGTTGCTTTGATGAAACATTAAAAGAAGGCGAGGATCATAAATTTGTTTGGGATGCAAAAGCGCTTGGAGTAGAGATTAAAGAAATAACTAGAGAGATTATTACTTCAGCAAGAAAGTATGAAGAAAGTTCTATTTGGCAGACCGTTAAAACAGTTTTTAAAACAGTAACACAAGCTAATAAATTCAAACAAACTAGAATTAAAAATATTTTTTGTTTTTTTACTAAAGATCCTCTTTCAAAAGACTCTAAAACTAGACTTAGAGAAACATTAAAAGATCAAAATCTTGTTGATCATTTTAATTTACATTGTTTAGAAATTGTAAAATCTAATATTGTATCTTTAGATCATAACGAGAATAAAATTGTAATAGTAAATAACAGTGCAAACAGCGAGTATTTAAAAGAACTAGGTTTAGACAAGTACAGTGTATTAAATATTCACGAAGAAAATATAGGAAGGTCGATGCAAGAGACCTATGATATTTGCGCACCCTTTGCTGAAAATATAATTTTATCGGGATCTGATATTCCAGAATTAACATCAAGTCATTTAAAAGACTCTGTTAAACATTTAAAAAATTTTGATAGTTATATTATAGGCACGAAAGATGGTGGCTTTTGTTGTTTTTCAACAAAATTAAAAAATTTAGAAGGATCTTTCTCTCGTATTAATTATTCTTCAAATCATGTGCTAAATGATTTTACTAAATATTTATACAATACTAAAAAAAGTGACTTTACCCTTGTAGATGTAGATACGCTAGGCGATCTTCAAGCAATGTATGAAGAGTTAAAAGATAAATCAAATCTGTCCAAAGAACAAAAAGATTTAATTGAGTTTATTGATAAGAGAAAATACTCATAAATGTACAAAAGATCATTTTTAAAAATTATTTTAAAATCTTTTTTATTTTTAAGTCTAAGCCAAACTTCTGCATTTTCAGTTTTAAAAAAATTAATAAAAACGGAAGAAGAGTGGAAAAAAATACTAACGTCTGATCAATTTTATATCTTAAGAAAAGAAGGAACAGAGCCTCCATTTTCTAGTCCACTTAATTTAGAAAAAAGAGAAGGAGAATATGTTTGTGTAGCTTGTAATACAAAACTTTTTCATTCATCGATGAAATATGACTCTGGAACAGGCTGGCCATCTTTTTTTGATTTTTATAAAGGCAGTTTAGGCACGAAGACTGATTACAAGTTAATTTATCCAAGAACAGAGTATCATTGCATTACATGTAATGGACATCATGGACATGTCTTTAATGATGGACCAAAACCAACTAATAAAAGATATTGTAATAATGGGATAGCTTTAAAATTTATTCCAAAATCCTAAAAAGTTTAATTCTTATTTTTAAATAAATAACTTAGTTTAAATGTAGCAGTCCAGGCAATTAAGACTAATCCTATTAATGCCTCTAAACCAGTTGCAATCCTCATGGTACCATTAGGGAAAATATCACCAGTACCTAATGTCGTATAACAGTTAATCGAGTAATAAAAAAAATCTAAAAACGTTCCTTTGATATTCCCGCCAAATAAATTTAATTGAGGATAGGTATTAAAAGCGTAATAATAGTAATAAGCGAATAAGGT
>Ga0255759_10005071_pt1 | contig 11281 bp, 9 predicted proteins | sample 101ome_20_FD_179959 | JGI IMG/M metagenome (GOLD analysis project Ga0255759, IMG submission 179959) | Coastal salt marsh microbial communities from the Groves Creek Marsh, Skidaway Island, Georgia - 101404AT metaG (version 2) | ecosystem: Environmental > Aquatic > Marine > Intertidal zone > Salt...
AGTGAAATAATTGCATCTAAATCTCCAGGAGATGATTTGCCAAAACCATAGATTAAAGCCGTCTCAGCATCACCCATTTGAATTTTTAACATTGACTCATACATAGCCCATGCTGCATCCATTTCAACATGAGATTCCTTGATGGGCGGGTTGGTTTGAATAGCAGACAAACCCTCAACAAAAGCAAAAGCCGCGCCTTGGAGATAATCACAACTGCCAGAACAGGTAAAATCAATATCCTTTTGGCTGATTCCCAAATCATTAAATAGCTGATGGACCACTGGCATGATGAGCTCAACCTCATTCAATGCTCCCGCATTTTTTAATATTGGATGTTGAGCATACCCAACGATAGCAACTCTTTTCATGATTCTTGGAACCTCAAAGTTGCAACATCTACATCTGGTTCATCGATAGGAGCAAACCATTTAATATTCTCTAAAGAATGGGTCCACTCCTCTTTAGGCTTCCAAACAGCCTGAATGCGCATGCCTATTCTTATTTTTTCAATATCAATATCTTGGATAAGATGTAAAAATGAAATGTTAGCTCCGTCCAATCGAATCATCGCGCAAACATAGGGGGGCACGATAGGATTTCCTGGAATAGGAATATGCACCACGGTAAATGACTCTATGCAGCCCTTGTCGGTTAGTGGAACCTCTATATCGGTTGCGACTCCACATCTTGGACAGCTCCCTCTTGGAGGGACGTAAACTGCTTTACATTTTGGACAACCCTGCCCAACAATATTGCCTTCTTTAACCTGATTTAAAAACCTCGTCGTGGCTGAACCAGCTGTATAGAAATATTCTAAATTAATAGGTGACTCTGAATAATCTTTTGGTGTATCTTCTGCGCTCATTTTTCTAAAGTAAAAAATTTTATATCCGTAATTCTTTTGTCTGAAGTTTCAGACCAAGCAGCCGTTACTCTTGTGCCGATGCTCAAATCTGCTTCATTGCAATCTGCAATCATGTGGAGCATAGAGGAGTCAGCTCCATCGAGTTTAATTAAAGCAAAGGCAAATGGATCTTTGATTAAATGATGATTTTGTGGGGCTTCAATCCAGCTGAACGATTCAACCGATCCACCGGGACCAACTTCAACCATCTCTTTTAAAGACTCATGAGTTTCAGGATCAAATTCAGCAGCGGGAGAAAAAACTTTACCAGCTCTACTTTTTGTTCCTAAAATTTTTTGCTGACCAAGAGCTTCAAAGAATTCAGACATAACAGGGCCACTTGAGCGCTTGTAATTATATGCAAGCTCAAAAGGAGCTCTTAGCAAATCTTTTGAATCACTCATCTTCTTCCACCATTGTATTTTTAGATGTATCTATTAAAACATGTTTCATTAATTTTCCTGAAGCATTTCTAGGCAAAGGTGTATTAATAATTTTCCATTTAGAAGGCACTTTAAAATCTGCTAGGTCTTTACTAACCCATGCTGATAATTCGATATCGCTTAATTGAGAATTTTTAGTTGATACAATCGCCATCACTTCTTGACCTAAATCATCATGAGGTATACCTATCACAGCTGATTCCTCAACATCTTTATGAGAATCTAAAATTAATTCAATTTCTTGAGGGTAAACATTCTCAGCGCCTCTTAAAATTAGATCTGTCCGTCTTGATGAGATGAAGTAAAGCAAACCTTTCTTGTAGCCCCAGTCTCCTGTTCGCAACCATCGATCGTTAGTAAGAGCAGCAGCTGATGCTTCTGGATTATTGTAATAACCAAGCATTACCGAAGGACTTTGAACGTATATTTCTCCCTCAACAGAATCTGCTGTGATTAAACCACCCTCTTCATCCCTTAATTCAATTTTAATGCTTGGCATTGGTTGACCCGGTGATGAAGGTTCGGCTTTAAGATTTTCTCCCCAATTAATAATAGTAATAGCACCAGATTCTGTAAGTCCATAGCCATAACCAAAACTATACTCAGAATTAGGAAAAGCCTTCTTTGTTCTTTCGATTAGTTCAGGGGGCATTGGAGCTCCGCCGCCTCCAACAACCAATACACTATCAAGGATTAGACTATTGATCTCGGCTTCATCTAGGACTCTTTTCAGGGCTGTTGGGACAGCTCCGCCCCATGAGGTAACACTAAATTTTTGTATTAATTGAATGACCCTATCTGCTAAGAATCTTCCGTCATATACCAAAGTTGTAGAGCCTGCAAATAAACTGGTTACGGCGCCCGCTGATAAACCTGAAACATGAAATAAAGGAGATGTGAGCAAGCTGGTTGGAGTGTTCTTTGACCAATCAATACCGTAGCTTGATGAATGCTGAGAAACAGCTGCACCCTGAAGCATTTGCAATGTTGAATTGGCAATCATAGATCGATGAGAGGTCATCACACCCTTGGGTGTTCCTGTTGTCCCAGAGGTGTATAAAAGACAGGCACACTCATCCTCATTTATGCGAATAAAAGAATTTAGCTCTTCTTCATATGAAGTTAAATCTAAGTCTTCAAAAATAAGAGTTGGATGCTTTGCTTGATCAGCAATTCTATCAAACCGTTTTTGATCGCAAACTATTATATTTGGGTCAGCAGCAGCTATGGCCTTAATAGCTTCTGAGCCTTTCCACCAACCATTCAAACCACAAGCGATAGCACCAATGCTAACCGTCGCCCAGAAAAATATAATCCATTCAGGACAATTAGCAGCATAAATAGCAACCCTGTCTCCAGGCTTAACATTATGTTGTGATTGCAAAATATGAGCTGCTTTTTTTACCAATCGAAGATGTTGGGTGAAGCTAATGACTTTGTCTTGATAGATCAAATAAGGTTTCTCGCCATGGCTTGCAGAAAGCTCAATAAAATCGACCAATGATCTAGGTCGATTTTTAAAAACATCCATCTTTACACCAAGAACCTCTTCTTGATGAATTTCAAAAAAAGATTGGCTGCCCACCAAAGCCTGTATGTATTTATCAGAATGCATCATCGGGAGTTTACTATCTAATAAATACAGACATCAATCAACTTGTATGAAGTGATTTTTTAATGGTCATAAAAAAGATATGCCCATATTGTATGCAAACTCATGGTTCGTTATAGTTTGCTAAGAACGATGAATTAACTGATTTTAAAAAGTGAACCCTATGACAGACAAAAACATACATCAATTAGCAGTCATTACAGGAGGTGCCTCAGGTATCGGATTAAGTGCTGTCAAAAGATTTTTAAATGAAGGCTACAAAGTATTAATCTTGGATGCTAACAAAGATGCTGGAGAAGAAGCAGTAAAAAACCTTAAATCAGATACTTGTGATGTTAATTTCATACATTGTGATATTACCAATCACACCCAAATAGAAAAAATTTTTCAAGACTTACTAGCCGACAATCAACCGGCTCATGTGCTGGTTAATTGTGCCGGCATTAGCCCTGCCTTAAGTCCATTACATCAATATCCAGTCGAGGAATGGCATAGAACTATAGATATTAATTTACATGGCACCTTTTATGCCTGTCGAGAATTTTGCAAACTCGCAAAGGTGCAAAAGATTGATAAAGGAGCAATCGTAAATGTAGCCTCCATCATGGGAGTTAGAGCCAGCGCAGCACAAGCCCCTTATGCTGCATCGAAACATGCAGTGGTAGGGTTAACCAAATCAATCGCTCAGGATTATGCCACCATAAACATTAGAGCAAATGCCATTGGTCCAGGTGTCATTGATACACCCATGAATACCGAGCTCATGAAAGATGACAATATTATGCAATACATGCTGCAGCGCATTCCCATGAATCGAGTTGCAACATCAGACGAAGTAGCCAACTTAATCTTTTTTCTAGCATCATCCGAAGCATCTTATATAACCGGTTCCTACTTCCCTGTTGATGGCGGGTATCTTGCAAGCTGATATTTTTACAAACAAAACTGCTTTAATCACTGGCGCTGCCAGCGGGATTGGCAGAGGCCTAGCATTGCATGCTGCACAACTTAAAATGAATGTTGTCTTAATGGACCTCAATACAGATGGTTTAAATGAGACTCATAGCCTCATGGCTGACTGCCCTGCCATGATCATCCAATGCGATGTATCTAACTTAGAGGCCTTTAAAAAAGCGAAAGAAAAAATTGAGAGTGAGTTTGGTACAGTTCATTTCCTGTTCAATAACGCAGGAATCTTTTTAGAAGGTCGAGCCTGGAAGGCTGATCAAAAAAACTGGCAACGAATTATTGATGTAAATTTAATGAGTGTTATTTATGGCTTAAATCTTTTTGTTGATGAGATGATTGCCAGTCAAGAGCGTTGTCATATTATTAACACATCATCCATGGCAGGTATCATCGTTGGCCCTGCCCTTGCTCCTTATACAACCACCAAGCATGCAGTTGTCGGTTTAACCCGAACCTTGCACGAGGACCTAGCAGGCAATGATATGGTCGGTGTATCTCTGCTCTGCCCTGGATTGGTTAAAACCAACATCATTGAAAGAGATCACCTGGGCTTAGACCTTGATGAATCCTCAATTGACCAACATGAAAGTGCCAAGAACAACGCTCAGTGGCTTGCCGATGGCGTTAAAGAAGGCATGACTCCTGAAGACTTGGCTATCATTGTTTTTAAGAAGATTGAAAACAATGAGTTTTGGATATTAACTCACCCTGAGTTTGTAGAAGTTTATGAAACTTATGCAAATGAAATTTCAGCAAACAAAGTTAATCTAGATTAATTTTGTTTAAGATCTCTTTGAAGGAAATGATTTTAAAGTTTTGATTCTTCAGCTCATCGCCATCATAGTTGTAACCATCCTGGGCTACCATCAAGCCTTTAGAGAACTCTCCACCAAAATTGAAACTTGAAACAGAAATGCCATCAGTATCAGATGTTCCATCTAGACCGCCATCCTGATCTGCAATCTGAAAACTGGTGATAAAAGCATAAGGCGCATTTCTATGATAAAGATTGTATTTATTGTCACCCTGCGAAGAGAGAACCACATAACCTTCTGTGGCTGAAGTTTTATACAAAGCAACGCCCTCTGGATCGCCGCCAATATTTCCTTCACGGGAATCAACAATAAATGGTGATTCGAATGGTAAGTCCTGAGACAGGTCATAAGCTTTTAAAACCCCATTGGTTTCTTCTTCAGAGATAAATAAAACTTGATTTTCATCATCAAACACACAACCTTCTGACTCTCCCCCATTATCAAAAGTTCCAACCAAAGCAGCATTGTCTAGGGTCCATAGCTCAACACTTGGTCCCATGTCCTCAGTGACAAAGGCAACTGGAACAGTGTTAATTAATCCCATGCAGATACCATAAATATTGATTGCAGATGGTATGGTTGATGATCTAATGGCTGTCGAAAAAATATCAGCATGATTGCTTGTGTTGAAAAAATCATCTTGATTAAAAATCCAATATTCTATGGCCTGAATGCTTCTATTGGTTGCTGTAACAAATACTTGATCATTAAGTTGACGAACATCAATATTGTTTATATTTCCCAGCGGTGCATAACTTAATTCATTGCCCTCTAGATCATATAAATAAACGCCTGATTTTTTATCTGTTCCAAAGATTAGTGAATCGGTTGGATTATCAAAATTGATAACTATGGCTGGATCATCTGCAGCATCCTCGGCAGTGATGACAGGAGGAGTTTCATAGCTGGCATAAATATTTGGGTCTTGAGAGCATGAAACAGAAATCAATAATAATACAGTCAGCGCAAGGCTGGCTTTAGTTTGAGACTGCAATGCTTTAGTAGGTATATCTAAAACCGACAGAGAATGTTGTGCCATATTCATCGTATTGTGAGAGGCGGTCTTTATAGCCCCAGTAATAGTATTCAGGTTCATCTGTTAAATTTATTCCTTCTGCTTTGATGCTTAGATTATCATTGATTTTGTACTTAAGAGTAAAGTCTAATTGTGAATGATCGTCAACAAATCTAGAATTGCCCAATGAGATGGTATCTATATCCCCTTCCTCATCAGCAAGCCAATCTAAATAGTTACCTCTTGATGAGAGACTAAGGCGTGCATCAATTTTACCTTGATCAAAACCAATAGATATATTTCTTTGCTGATCTGATAGCTTTCTAAATGGAGTAGTAAAACTTTCATTGTCTTCAAAAGCAAATGTGCTGTCTCCATCTGTGTAAGTCATATTCATTGCTAAATACAAACCATTAAAAGGACTAGGCAAGAAATCAAATTCTTGCTGATAGGTCATTTCTAGGCCCTTAATATCTGATTCTTCTGCATTGATGTAAGTCTTTACACCATCATTAAAATTAACACCATTGATGGTTGCTGTTTTTTGATAGGTTGGATAAATTGCATTTTCGATTTGCTTTAAGAAAACTCCAATACTAAAGAAAAATAATTCATCACCATAATATTCATATGAAAGGTCAAAGTTATTAGCTTCATAAGGCTCTAAGTCTGGGTTTCCATAGGAGCCTTTGATATCTTCACCATCAATCTCAACCTCAGCAACTGGCGCTGCATTAGAAAACTTGGGCCGAGATAAGGCTCTCCAAATGGCGCCTCGAATAAGTTGATTATCTGAAAGGAAATATTTCACAGTTAAATTAGGCGATACAAATGTGTAATCATTAGAACCATAAGTTGGAGTTTTACCAGAGTCATAGGCAGAAGCTTCAAAATCTGTGTCTTCAACTCTGATTCCAGCTATGATCAAAGCATTTTCAGCCTCTATAGTTGTCATAGCATAGATAGATAAAACATCTTCCTGAGCAGTAAAGTCTGAAACAAACAATTCCTGAGAATCTAGAGTCATAGAAGAAAGCTGAGATTTTAATTTATCTGTAGCAGCTGCTGAAGCGTGAGAGGCAAAGGTTTGCCCAGGAAATGGCCATGCAATAGACACAGGATCAAAATCAGCCAGTGTTTTTCCATCCCATTCGTAAAAATCTAAATTCTTATCTTTTGTGACTTCACGAGACCTATATTTAAATCCAAATTTTATCGTAGAAGGCAGATCGCCAAAGTAAGAATCTTTTTGAAAATCAACCTTAAGAGCTATCTCCTCATCCTCAATCGTAGAACGCTCCATTTCCAATTCTTTAAAATTAAGTTTGGAAGGGTCATATAGCTCTCTATATTCTTGATAAACATTCAAAAAAGGTTTCTGAGGATTGGTAAAATTATACTGCCCAAGAGGAGTGCTGCTATCTATGCCCTTTAGATTTGTGCAGCCTTCATCTTTGCCAGCTCTTAAGTAGCACCTAAAGGTAACATCTGCATTATTGGTATCATCCTGTTCTGCGAATGAATGACTTAACTGAAAGGATGTGTCCCATTCACCAATAATTGTGTCGCCACCAAAATTGATTGCTTGGATCGTTCTAATCTCTTCACGCACCCTACTTTCAGCATCATGGCGAATCCTAGATGTTTCCATGAGTGTATCTGTAGTAGTCCCAGTTTGAGTAATTTTTCCATACTCATCTTTCCAACGTAACTCATCATCAACATACTCATTCCAAAATGCTTTTAGATACAAGGTGGTTTCGTCACTAACTAGAAAATCAATATCATAGGTAAGACCATATCTTTCTCTGGTTAGATCGTAATAACGCATTTCCCAATCATCATTCATTTCTTTTAAGCCAGCAGAGTTTGTTTCCCACCCATACCCTGTTTCATTGTTATAAGAAACAATATCCTTACTTGCAAAAGTTATACCTATAACATGAGCAGATTTATCAGATATTTTTCCACCGTAGGTCAATGCCATCTTGGGGCTATCTACATTTTCAGAATTTTCATTATATGAATTATCAAATTTTAACTTAAAGAGTGTTTTATCTAAGCTACTTGGATTTTTAGTATTGAATTCAATTCTTCCTCCGATAGAGTCAGCATCTTGATCTGGAGTCAAACTTTTTGAAATAACAATATTATCCAAAAGTTCGGTAGGTACGCCATCCAACATAACACTTCTATTGCCCTCAGGAGCAGTTAATGTTGCACCATTTATGGCTATTGTATTTAAATCTGAACTTAAACCTCTTATCGAAACATATCTACCTTCTCCTTGATCATTTTCTACAGAGATTCCAGATACTCTTCTAACAGCTTCTGCTGCAGTAGTATCAGGGAACTCCCCTAATGCATCTGAGTCAATAACAGAAATGATCTTATTGGATGAACGTTGTTTATCTATTGCGCTAATTAAACTAGCTTTAGTCCCTACAACAATAACTTCTTCATAATTTTCATTGTCTTGCGCACTAACATTAATTAAAAAAAATAAACAAAGTGTAAAAAAATATTTCATAAAAAATCTCCTTTAAATTAGTTAGCTAATTTAGGATTTTTTTATGAACCTGCTGTTAAGGTGATGTAAAAGCTTGATGTAAATTAAGTGAAAAGTAATTACGCTTAATTTGCAATATTGTTTCAACTAAATGAATAAAAATTACATGAATGTGAAGAAAGTGAAAACTCAATTTAACAAGCTTATTTAATATCAAAAAGAAATTAAAACTTATATTCAAGTCCTACTGAAAAAATATTTTTATTTTTTTCTTTATTGGGTGAATCAATCCTTGATAAAAAAGTAAATAATTTAAAGCTCTTATCTATTTTATGATCATAGCCAATAGTTGAATGTTTACCTGCCTCTATTTTCATGCTGGATGAGGCATACTGGAATTTAACTACGCCTTTGGGATTTATTTTTCTGCTGTAACTATATACTCTGCCTTTCTTTTTTAAGCCGGTTGAAAGTTTTTTACTCTCTTGAAAAATAATTCCAAGCTTCGATTTTGATAGGGGAATTGAAAATGAAGCCCTTGATGAATCGTAACCTTTCATCATCTTATCAACAGAAAATGCAGCATCAAAAAGATCGCCTGCGTAGTGAACCAAATAAGACTCATAATCAGGTTCATTTCCTTTCGGGCTCTTAATTTTGTTTAATGTAAGAGAGACAGAATCCAGAAATTTTGGAGAAGTATAGCCAGCAAAATCTTTTAACCTATTTTCACCATGAAGAATATTTTTAATATCTGGAGCCAGGTCATTAAAAAGATCTACTTTTAGCTGAGATTTTTTAAAAGCTGTATCATGCGTACCAGCAAAAACAGTCCCAAGTTTAGTCTTTAAACCTAAAAAAGTATTTCGTTGCTTAAAAGTTCCTTCTTCACCTCGTGCTTTTCCATCAACAACATCAAACTCATATTCAATTTGATAAATTACGTTAATGTTTGATTCCTTGAGGCGTAATAAGTCTCCTTTAATACCTATTTTTGAGGCATTATTTTCAAGATCAAACTTCTCAGTATTCGTTGTATTAGATATATGCTTTGAATCAAAGCCTATTTTTCCATAAAGATCTATGCTTGCATTAATATTTACACTAATAGCAAATAGAAATACAACAAAAAAATTACTTAAGTAATATTTTTTTGGCATAAATCTATACCCCAAAAATAATTCTTAATAGCACGTAGAATAAAACAGTAAAGGCAGCTCCTGCAGGGATTGTTACAAGCCATGAGGCTATAATTCTTTTGATTGATGCAAAATCAAGATGCTCCACTCCTTTAGCCAAACCAACACCTATAACTCCACCAACTAAAGTGTGGGTTGTTGAGATTGGGAAGCCTAAATAAGATGCAGCTACCACTGTTGATGCCGTTGCCATTTCTGCTGAAAATCCAAGGCTAGGTGTTAATGCAGTAATTTTCCTGCCTACAGTTTTGATAACTCTTGATCCAAGGGTAGCCAGACCGAAAACTATACCAATAGCACCAACAAATAAAACCCAGGGACTGATTGCTGCTTTAGAACCAATTTCGCCAGTATCAACAACACTAACAATAGCAGCCAATGGACCAATTGCATTAGCAACATCATTGGAGCCATGAGCAAATGCCATGGCGCTTGCAGATACAATCATTAGCAATCCAAATGCAAATTCAATGCCGCCTTCTCTCATAATTTGTTCTTTATTATTTCTTAAGAAAAAAGCTGTTGCCAGTCCAACTAGCGTGCTGAATATAGCAATAAAGAAATATACTTCATTATCGCTAAACTCTATTCCCACATGCTTCAAACCCTTCCTTGCTGTGACCAAGGAAATTACTGCGGCAACAAGAAAGCTATAAAAAGGTATGTATTTGATTGCTGCTTCACCAGGGTTTGATCTATCTAAAATAAGTTTTTTAGCAGAAATATATAGACCAAATGCCAATGTTGCAGAAAATAATGGAGAAGTTACCCAGCTCATAGCTATATTGCCTACTTTCGACCATGAAACGGCATCAACACCTTTAGTGATTAAAACAAAACCAATGATTGAACCAACAATAGTATGGGTGGTTGAAACAGGCCATCCTCTCAAGCTAGCAACGTATAACCATGTGCCTCCTGCCAGGAGCGCAGATAACATTCCAATGACAAAAATATTCGTTTCATCAACATATAATTGAGGATCTACAATACCCTTCCTAATTGTTGATGTTACTTCGCCACCAGCAAGAAAAGCACCTAAAAACTCAAATATTGCTGCAATGATAATTGCTTGCTTAATTGTGATTGCTTTACTCCCAACTGAAGTACCCATGGAATTAGCAACATCATTTGCTCCAATGCCAAAAGCCATAAAAAAGCCGATGAAACCAGCTATAAGTAATATTGTATAAGGCTCTAAAAATAAGGTTTCCATATTAAACAGACTAAGTAATTAAATATGGTGTTAATTAAACTAGATTTATATGGAAACTAAATTTCATTTTTGTGACATTTCAATGAACCAAATGACGTCAAAATGACACCATTAACCCATCACAATGATTGGCGCTAATTTAAAAGGAATAATTTTTTAAGAGAAAAATATAACAGCGGATAAAACAACCCACATAGATAGAAATCCAAACATTTGCATTTCATAAAATTTGGATGTTTTTGGTAGCAAGCCCTGCTGCTTAAGTACTTTTTTTGTATTCATAATTCTAGTTTCCTTTGTGACACATTAATGTCACACAAATGACACAATACACTAATTTATTGATAAGTGCTACATTTATTTGTTTTTTTTACAACAAATGTCGATAATAAGAAATCATGCAAAAACCCAAGCAAAAAAGAAGCATTGAACGAATTAAAAAGATTTTAGATGCGTCCAATGATCTATTGAATGAAGGCGGCATTGAATCTCTAACAATTGCAAAAATTTCTGAATTTGCAGATTTAAAACGTACCTCTACTTATAAATTCTTTGAAACTCCAGATGAAATTAAGCAGGCCCTAATTAAGAAATATATT
>Ga0255759_10005086_pt1 | contig 11267 bp, 10 predicted proteins | sample 101ome_20_FD_179959 | JGI IMG/M metagenome (GOLD analysis project Ga0255759, IMG submission 179959) | Coastal salt marsh microbial communities from the Groves Creek Marsh, Skidaway Island, Georgia - 101404AT metaG (version 2) | ecosystem: Environmental > Aquatic > Marine > Intertidal zone >...
GTTTTAGTTTTGATGATTTTAATGAAAAAAATGATGTTAAATATGAAAATATCCCAAAACTATGTCAAAAATTAAAAGTAGAAAAAAATTTGATTAATCCTATTTATTTGGGTTAAAATCAATTATGTCAGAAACTATTGAACAAAAATGTTTATCTAAAGGTGTTAAATTAACAGATCAAAGGCGAATTATTGCTAAAGTTATGTCCGAGTCCTCGGATCATCCTGATGTTGATGAGCTTTATAAAAGAGTTTCTAAAATTGATTCAAAAATAAGTATCGCAACTGTTTATAGAACTGTGAAATTATTTGAGGAGTCAGGGATATTAACTAAACATGAATTCAAAGGCGGTAAGGCTCGTTACGAAGAGTTGAACGAAGGTCACCATGATCATCTCATTGATGTAAAAACTGGAGAAATAATTGAGTTTGTTGATGAAGATATTGAAAAGCTTCAAAAAAAGGTTGCTGAAAAATATGGTTATAAGTTAGTTGATCATAAACTAGAGTTGTATGGTGTTAAAGTAAACCCAAAAGATGAGTAAAAAAATATTTGTCAAAACATTTGGCTGTCAAATGAATGAGTATGACTCAAATCGTATAATTGATATAGTTAAAAAAATTGGATTTGAAAAAACAGATAATTTAGAGGAGACAGATTGTTATTTGTTAAACACTTGTCATATAAGAGATAAAGCAAAAGATAAAGTGTACCATGAAATAGGACGAGTTAAAAAAAGTTTGCGACTAAAAAAAAAGCCGTTTGTAATTATAGCTGGATGTGTTGCCCAAGCCGAAAATGAAGAAATGTTAAAAAGAGAACCTTATATAGATCTAGTTATCGGACCTCAGGCTTATCATAAAATTAATGATAAAATTGAAGAATTTTTATATAAACAAAAAAAAATAGAAGAGACTGATTTTGAGGCTGAAACAAAATTTAATTATCTTAATAGAATTAAAAATACTTCTAGCAAAGTTTCATCTTTCTTAACTGTTCAGGAGGGTTGTGATAAATTTTGTCATTTTTGTGTAGTTCCTTATACGAGAGGACCTGAATATTCTAGACCTTTTAATGAGATAGTTGATGAAGCAAAAATTTTATCAGCAAATGGTGTTCGTGAGATTATTCTATTAGGTCAAAATGTAAACGCTTATAAAAATGAAAATTTTAGACTTTCAAATTTAATTCTTGAAATAGAAAAAATTCCTGAAATAAAAAGAATAAGGTACTCTACTTCTCACCCACGAGATATGACAGAAGATTTAATAGATGTTTATAGTTTTTCAAAAAAATTAATGCCCTTGGTACATTTACCTGTTCAAAGTGGATCTGATAAAATTTTAAGATTAATGAATCGAAAACATTTAATAAGCGATTACATAAAAATATATGAAAAACTAAAATCAATTAATTCAAATATTGAATTTTCCAGCGACTTTATAATTGCATATCCTGGTGAAGAGGAGGAAGATTTTAATGCAACATTTGAACTGATAAAAAATATTAAATTCATAAATTCTTTTTCTTTTATATTCAGTTCAAGACCTGGAACTGTAGCTTCAAATTTAAAACCTATAGATAAAAAAATATCTCAAGGAAGGCTAGAAAAAGTTCAAAGACAATTGTTTGATAACCAAATTTTTATGAATAAGTCACTTGAAAATAAACAAATAGAGGTGCTTGTAGAAAACAGAACTAAGGAAGGTAATAAGCTTTTTGGACGATCTGAATACATGACTTCAGTGATATTTGATGGTAATGATCAAGAAGTGGGAAATATTATAAAAGTAAAAATAAACGACAGTAATCAAAATACATTGTTTGGTGAAAGTTTAAAAAAAACAGAAAAAAGAGTGGCATAAATTTGAGTAATATAAAAAAAAAAGATATCCAATCTTCTCTAAAGTTTGTTTATTCAGAAAATAATTCTTTAAGTGTTATATTTCATGAGAATGATTTGTTAATAGGTGTAGTTGGCGAATTTAATAAAAATCTTAAAGAATTAGAAAAAATAACTGGAGCGAGTATTTATTCAAGAGGAAATTCTATACTTATAAAGTCATCACCAGATAAAAATGAAATGGTAAAAAATGCTATTCAGTTCTTAGCGAACCAATTTATGAATAATGGAAGTGTAGAACAAAAAGATATATTATCATCCGTAGATCAATTTATGATTAACGAAAAAGTAAAGAATTCTAATGTTACAGATATAATAAAAACTCCAAAAAAATCTATCATTCCAAGGTCGGAAAAACAAAAAGAATATGTAAGAGCATTACGGGAAAGTGAAATAATTATTTCCGCAGGACCCGCAGGGACAGGAAAAACATTTTTAGCAGTAGCTGTGGGTTTAACTATGTTATTAGAAAAAAAAATTGAAAGAATTATTTTATCAAGACCAGCTGTGGAAGCAGGTGAAAGACTTGGTTTCTTACCAGGCGATATGAAAGAGAAAGTAGACCCATATTTAAGACCCCTTTATGACTCATTGTATGATTTGTTTCATTTTGAAAAAATACAAAGAATGATTGAAATCGGTGATATTGAAATAGCACCTTTAGCATTCATGAGAGGAAGAACATTAAAAAACTCTTTTGCAATTTTAGATGAAGCTCAAAATGCAACGGATACGCAAATAAAGATGTTTCTTACAAGAATTGGTGAAAATTCTAAGATAGTAGTTAATGGTGATCCTTCTCAAATAGATTTACCAAATAAAAATATGTCAGGATTAGATAGGTCAAAGAAAATATTATCTCACTTGAATGAAATATCAGTTATTGATTTTGATCATTCAGATGTAGTTCGACACCCTCTTGTTTCAAAAATTGTTAAAGCGTATAACAATAATGATCAAAGTTAATGTTCTTTCAGAAGAAAAATCCTGGTCAAAAAAGATAAAAAGAAGTCAGGAATTTTTTGATAATATTTGCAAAAAATTTCCAAAGAAATTTAGGTTTCTTAATAAGAGGGTATACTTTACTTTACTACTTTCAAATAATAAAAGAATTAAGAATTTAAATAGAAAATTTAGAAATAAAAACAAACATACTGATGTTCTCTCCTTTCCTTTTGAGCAAAAAAAAGGAAATCCTAAAGAGATTTATTTAGGTGATATTATAATAAGTTTTAATTATATGAACAAACCTAAAGGTTTAAACTCAAAAGAATTTAAAAGAAAAACAATTAAAATTTTTATTCACGGATTTTTACATTTGATAGGTTATGATCATATTAAAGAAAAAGATTACAAGAAAATGTTGAATATGGAAAAAAAAGTTTTTAACTCAATTGAGAAATTATTAAATTGAAAAAAAAATTTGTAACAAAATTTTTATTATTATTCATTTTAGGTGGTTTAACCTCTCTAAGTCTTCCTCCTTATAATTTATTTATAATAAATTTTTTTACATTTAGTATTTTTTTTGGGTTTTTATTTAAAAACCTTAACAAAAAAATTCAGAAAAAAATTTTCTTTTTTTATGGTTGGTTTTTTGGATTTGGATATTTTTTCACAAACCTATATTGGATAACAATATCTTTAAGTTTTGACAAAAATTTTGATTTTCTTATTCCATTTGCTTTAATTTTTATTCCTTCTTTTCTAGCTCTTTTTTATGGTTCGATAACATTATTATTTCATTTGTTTAATCCAAAAAACATTCTAAGCGCTTTTTTTATTTTTTCTGTTTTTTTTGGTATTATAGAATTTATTAGGGGTGTAATATTAACTGGTTTTCCATGGAATTTGATAATTTATAGCTTTTCAAATAATTTAAACTTTCTCAGTATTTTGTCAGTTATAGGCACATATTCATTAAATTTGATTTTGATAAGTTTATTTACTGCACCTGCAATTTATATTTTAAGAAAGTCAAAAAAAGAAATTGGTGTATGTATTTTTTTACTTCTTTTGCCTATTATTTTTTTTGCTCATGGAAATTTTCAAAAAAAACAATTTAAAAATAAAGAAGTTGAAAAATTTCCATATACAATAAGAATTATTGGCTCAAATATTTCTCTAGAAAGATTTAATAACAAAATTGATACTGAGGAAGTAATAAGTGAATTAATTTCTATAAGTTCTCCGGAATCAAATGAAAAGATGTTTTTTGTATGGCCTGAAGGAATTATTCCAAACACATATCAAAATGAAATGTTTTTATATACCGATATATTCAATAAAAGTTTTAGTGAAAACCATTTATTAGGTTTAGGAATCACTAAAAAAGACTCAGAAAATAATGAAAATAAATTCTATAATACTTTTTCAATATTTGATAATAAACTCAATCTTATCAAAAGTTATAGTAAAGTTAAATTAGTTCCTTTTGGAGAATTTCTCCCATTTGAAAAAATTTTGAATGGATTAGGTTTAAAAACAATTACTAATAATTTTGGTTCTTTTACAAGAGGAAGTGAAAGAGATATCATTGAAATAGATAATAGTTTTTTAAAAAATTTAAAATTTTTACCTCTTATTTGTTACGAAATAATTTATAGTGGAAATTTAACAAAAAATAGAAATTTTAATCTTATAATTAATATTTCTGAAGATGGGTGGTTTGGAGAATCTATAGGGCCCAAACAACATTTTGCACATAGTATATTTAGAGCTATAGAAACTGGAAAATATATTCTTAGATCATCAAATAATGGAATGGCAGCTATAATAAATCCTTTAGGTGAAATTGAAAAATATATTGAGTTTGGCAATTCTGGTTTTATTGATTTTAAAGAAAAAAGAGTTCTTAACAAAACAGTTTTTTCCACACATGGAAACAAAATATTTATGATATTAATTTTGTTGTATATTTTTCTTGCATTTTCATTTAATAGGATCAGAAATGAGTAATTTAAAAAATTTTCTTTTCACAAGTGAGTCAGTTTCCGAAGGTCATCCAGATAAAGTTTCAGACAGGATTTCTGATATGGTTGTTGATACATATCTTTCTAGTGATCCATATTCAAGAGTTGCTTGTGAAACGCTAACTACTACAAATAAAGTTGTATTAGCAGGAGAAGTTAGGGGCCCTGAAATTAATAAAGAGGAACTTATCTTAAAGGTCCGTAATTGTATAAAGGATATTGGTTATGACCAAGAAGGTTTTACTTGGAAAGAAGCTACTAAAATAGAAAGTCACCTACATTCACAGTCAGCTGATATTGCAATGGGAGTGGACTCATCTGGTAACAAAGACGAAGGTGCGGGTGATCAGGGTATTATGTTTGGTTATGCATGCAATGAAACAGAAGTTTTAATGCCTGCACCGATACATTATTCACATAAAATTTTGAGATTAATGGCTGAAGATAGAAAATCAGGAAAACTAAAAAATATTGAACCAGATTCAAAAAGTCAGGTAACATTTGAATATATTGATGGAAAACCTGTAAAAGTAAAATCAGTTGTTATTTCATCTCAACATTCTTCAGGTGTAAATCAAAAAGAGGTCAGAGAATTATTAAGACCATATATGTTAAATTCTATACCAAAAGAATTTCTAGAAGGTTTTAATGAAGATGAATTTTACGTTAATCCAACAGGCAACTTCGTTATAGGTGGTCCAGATGGTGATTGTGGATTAACAGGTAGAAAAATTATTGTTGATACTTATGGTGGTGCGGCACCACATGGAGGAGGAGCTTTTTCAGGAAAAGATCCAACAAAAGTTGATAGATCCGCAGCTTATGCAGCTAGGTATATAGCAAAAAATATTGTTGCATCTAAAATTTCGAATAAATGTTTGATTCAACTAGCTTATGCAATAGGTGTATCAAAACCATTATCAATTTATGTTGATTTATTTGATAACGATGTTGAAAAAAATAAATTTGTAGTTGATAAAATAAATGAAAATTTTGATTTAAGTCCAAGAGGCATAAGAGAGATGTTGAAATTAAACAAACCAATTTATGAAAAAACAGCCGCCTACGGTCATTTTGGAAGAACTCCTGATAAAGATGGGGCTTTTTCATGGGAAAAAATTGATAAAATGAGTGTTTTTTCTAAATAGTTTTTATTGATTAATCAAAAAACTTCAATATATTGCAAATACATTGTTGAATTATCAAAATGGGCGTTAGCCCATTTTTTTTTGGGGCAAACAAATTTATGTTAAATAAGAGAGCAGATAAACTAGAGCTATTGAGAATTGCCGAAGCGGTAGCACTAGAAAAATCTATAGATAAAGAACTTATAATAAGTTCTATGGAAACCGGTATTGCAAAAGCTGCAAGATCGAAATTTGGTCATGATAATGAAATCAAAGTTTTAATAAACAGAGATAATGGAGATATTGAAATATATAGAAAATTAATAATTACAGAAACACCTGAAAATTCAAATTTAGAAATTAAATTAGACGAAGCAATTAGTATTGATGAAGCGAATAAGTCTAAAAAAATTGGTGATGAAGTGTTGCAACCTTTGCCTTCATTTGATTTTGGAAGAATAGCAGCACAAACTGCAAAACAAGTAATAAGTTTTAATGTTAGAGAAGCTGAGAGAGAAAGACAATACAATGATTTTATAGATAAAAAAGATACAATTTTAAGTGGAATAGTTAAAAGACTGGAATTTGGGAACGTTATTGTCGATCTTGGAAGAACAGAAGCAATAATACAGAAAAATGAATTAATACCTAGAGAAAATATAAAAGCTGGCGATCGAATTAAGGCGTATTGTTATGATGTAAGAAGAGAGCCTAGAGGACAGCAAATTTTTTTATCTAGGGCTCATCCTAAATTTATGGAGAAACTTTTTGTTCAAGAAGTGCCAGAAATTTATGATGGATTAATTGAAATTAAGTCTTCCTCAAGAGATCCTGGAAGTAGAGCCAAAATATGTGTTAAAGCAGTTGATACTTCATTAGATCCAGTAGGAGCTTGTGTAGGTATGAGAGGATCAAGAGTCCAGGCAGTAGTTAATGAATTGCAAGGTGAGAAAATCGATATTGTAAATTGGTCAGAGGATCCTGCAATTTTAGTTTCTAATGCACTATCGCCAGCTGAGGTTCAAAGAGTAAACGTGGATGTGCAAAGAAAAAAACTTGATGTGATTCTAACAGAGGAAAATTTGAGTAAAGCGATTGGTAGAAGAGGACAAAATGTAAGATTAGCTACAAAGTTATTAAATTATGAAATTAATATAATGACTGATGCCGAAGACTCAGAAAGAAGACAATTAGAATTTAAAGAAAAAACAGAAAATTTTGTTAAAAATTTAGAGTTAGATGAGACCTTAGGGCAACTATTAGTTGCTGAAGGTTTTTCAACAATTGATGACATAAAAGATAGTTCAATAGAAAACTTAATTAAAATTGAGGGGATTGAGGATGAGACAGCAAAAGCTTTAATTGAAAGAGCTAAAGAATTTTATGAGAAAGATCAAAAGGATATTTCCCAAAAGATAAAAGACTTGGGTCTTACCGATGATTTAATAAATTTAAAAGGATTAACGCCTGGAATGCTTGTAACCTTAGGTGAACAGAAAATTCTGAAATTAGAAGATTTTGCAGATTTAGCTTCTGATGAGCTTACAGGTGGATATGATGTAGTTAAAGGTGAAAGAATAAAAATTCATGGTTATTTAGAAGATTTTGCTTTATCAAAAGAAGAAGCAGACAATTTAATTATGTCAGCAAGAAATATTATTTATAAAGATTGAGGAATGAGAAATGGAAAAAAAAACAAAACTTACTATTTCAGGCAGTCCTAAGAAATCTTTTAAAAGTTTTGGTGTAGAAAAAACTCATGGAAAAAAAACAGTCATTATTGGGAAAAATTCAGAAAAGCCCGCAGGAAAAGGAAATTTTAATAAATCATTTGGTAATAAGCAATCATTAAAAAGTTTCAAAAATAATTCAGGATTTAAGGCTAATTTTCAAAACAAAACTTCATTTTCAGTCACAGATTTTGAAAAAAGAAAACTTGCTGAACAAAGAGCTACTAAAAAGCTCAAAAGTGAGTCAGATAGTGATAAAAAATCAAAAATTGGAGTAAAAAAAAGACAAGTCAAACTTACAGTTTCTAGAGCGTTGAGTGATGAAATAGAAACAAGAGAGCGAAGTTTAGCATCTGTAAAAAGAGCAAGACAAAAAGAACTAAAAAATGTCAATAAAAAAGATAATAATGAAAATTCAAAACAAATTAAAAGAGATATTAATATTCCCGAAGCTATAACTGTTAGAGAGCTTGCAAATAAAATGGCAGAACAATCTAGTAATGTAATAAAATTTTTATTTGGCATGGGCGTTACTGTCACAATAAATCAAACATTGGCTGCAGACACAGCTGAGTATATTGTTAGAGAATTTGGTCATAACCCTATACGTGAGGAAAAAGCAGAAGAAATTATCAAAAAAATAAAAGAATCTAGATCTGAAAATTTAAAAAATAGACCTCCAATAGTTACTGTTATGGGCCACGTTGATCATGGAAAAACTTCTGTGCTAGATGTATTAAGAAGTGCAAATGTAGTTTCAGGTGAGTTCGGAGGAATAACACAACATATTGGGGCTTATCAAATTGAAAATAATTCTAATAAAATAACCTTTATTGATACACCAGGCCATGCGGCTTTTACAGAAATGCGAGCAAGAGGTTCTAAACTTACAGATATAGTTGTTTTAGTTGTTGCAGCAGATGATGGAGTTAAGCCACAAACTGTTGAGTCAATTAAACATGCTAAGGCAGCAAATGTTCCTATTGTTGTAGCAATTAATAAATGTGATTTACCTGAGGCAGATCCACAAAAAATAAAAAATCAATTATTAGAGCATGAATTAATTGCTGAGGAACTATCGGGTGAAACTTTAATGGTTGAAATCTCAGCCAAGAAAAAACAAAATTTGGAAAAATTAATTGAAGCAATAACACTTCAAGCAGAAATATTAGATCTCAAAACAAACTTTGAAAATAAAGCTACAGGAATAGTTTTAGAGTCAAAAATTGATACTGGTAGAGGTCCTGTTGCAACAATTATTATTACAAATGGTACACTAAAAAGGGGTGATTTTTTTGTAAGTGGATTGAAATGGGGTAAAATTAGAGCAATTATTAATGACAAGGGGGAAAATATTAATGAAGCCTTACCATCCGATCCAGTAGAAATTTTGGGAATTAATGGAGCAGCTAAAGCAGGTGATGATTTTATAGTTCTTGATAATGAAAAAGAGGCAAAAAACTTAAGTGAAAGTAGAGCTCAAGAAAATAAAGATAATAAAAATCCCCTCACTTTTGCAACCCAAGAGTCTGCTTTTACTGATAAGTCTGCTGAGGAATTAAACTTAATTATTAAATCAGATGTTCATGGTTCCTCTGAAGCTATTAAAAGTGCAGTCAGTCAAATAAAACATGATGAAGTTAAACCAAAAATAATCTTGTCAGATATTGGCATGGTCACTGAAACTGATGTAACATTGGCTAAAGCCTCAAATGCTGTTTTAATCGCTTTTAATGTAAAACCTAGTAAAGAAGCAAAAAAGCTTGCTGAAAAAGAAAATATACAAATTTCATCATATAACATTATTTATGAAGTGTTAGATTTTATAAAAAAAAGAATGTCCGGATTACTAACACCGGATATAAAAGAAACAATTACTGGAGCTGCACAAATTCTTGAGATATTCAAAGTATCTGGTGCTGGTAAAGTTGCAGGATCAAAAGTTACAGAAGGTGAAATAACAAGTGCATCTGAAGTAAGAATAATTAGGGATGGTTCAATAATTTATACTGGAAAAGTTGGAACTTTATTCAGAGAAAAAAATCAAGTAAAACAAGTTAACAATGGTCAAGAGTGTGGAATTACAGTAAAGGATTATATGGATTTTCAGAAAAATGATATTATTGAAGCATTTAATATTACCTCATCAGAAAGGTCTATTTAATGGCTGATAGAATTGGAAAACCTATATCGCAAAGACAATTGAGGGTTGGAGAAATGATTAAACAGTCTTTGAGTATGATTTTTTTAAGAAATGAGGCTAAACTACCAAATTTAGAAACTAATACAATCACAGTGACTGAGGTAAAAATGAGTCAAGATTTAAAAATTGCTAAAGCGTACGTTTTGCCTTTAGGAGGGAAGGATGCGGATGAGGTAATTATGAAGTTAAAAGAATACTCATTTTTAATTAGAAAAATTTTATCACAAAAAGTAATTGTGAAATTTTTACCTAAATTACTTTTTAGAAAAGATGAATCATTTGAGTATGCAGAAAAAATTGAAAATTTAATAAAACAATCAAATAAATAAGGAAATAAAGTATGAGCAAAAAAACAAATGAATTAGCAATACACGGCTCTGACACAGGTTCATCAGAGATACAGATTGCATTGCTAACAGAGAAAATTGAAACTCTCTCGAAACACATTAAACAATTTAAAAAAGATAAACATTCAGCTGTTGGATTGTTGAGAGCTGTAAATAGAAGAAAAAAATTGTTGGAATACTTAAAAAAGAATAAGATGGATTCTTACAAAAATGTGCTGGCGAAATTGAATTTGAGAAAATAGAGATCAAAATAGATAGAGCAGAATGGAACGAAACGAACGAAAAGAAATGGAAATGAAATGTTTAAAGTATACAAAAAGGAAATTGAAGTAGCAGGAAAAAAGATAAGTTTAGAAACAGGTAAGGTAGCGAGACAGGCAGACGGTGCAATAATAGCAACATGTGGAGAGACAGTAGTACTAGCAACAGTAGTAGGTGCAAAAAAAGTAAATCCTGATGTGGATTACTTTCCATTGTCTGTAAACTATCAAGAAAAATATTATGCAGCTGGTAAAATCCCAGGCGGATATTTTAAAAGAGAAGCAAGGCCAACTGAAAGTGAAACATTAATATCAAGATTAATTGATAGACCAATCAGACCATTGTTTCCCGATGAATTTAAAAATGAAGTTCAGTTGTTACCGACTGTAATTTCTTATGATAAAGAAAATGAAGCTGATATTTTATCAATTATAGCCTCATCAGCAGCATTAGCTATATCGGGAATGCCATTTATGGGTCCAGTTGGAGCTTCTAGGGTTGGATATATTGATGGAAAATATGTTTTAAATCCATCTAAAACAGAATTAGAAAAATCAAAACTAGATTTAGTTGTAGCAGGTACAAAAGATGCTGTACTTATGGTCGAGTCTGAGGCAAGTGGTTTAACAGAAGAAGAAATGTTAAATGCAGTTAAATTTGGTCATGAGGGTTTTGTTCCCGTAATTGAAATGATAGAGGAACTTGCAAAAGAATGTAGGAAACC
>Ga0255759_10005095_pt1 | contig 11257 bp, 3 predicted proteins | sample 101ome_20_FD_179959 | JGI IMG/M metagenome (GOLD analysis project Ga0255759, IMG submission 179959) | Coastal salt marsh microbial communities from the Groves Creek Marsh, Skidaway Island, Georgia - 101404AT metaG (version 2) | ecosystem: Environmental > Aquatic > Marine > Intertidal zone > Salt...
AATACTGCCATATATTCGTAAGGATTTTGACGAATCTCCTGTGGAAGGTTCTGATAACGAGGGTAACATCCCTTATACGTCGAGTTCAATCATACATCCTCAAGCGCGCAGCGCTGATGGCAATCCCGGGTTTGACGACAAGCTGCGAGACACAGAGGGTGAAGTATTTTACTCTTTCGGTATGAGCGAACGGGCGGCATCTGATATGGAAAGTTGGTCGAGTGGTACTATGTCCTTTGATGGAACGAGCGCAGACGTCAGCGAGGACGGTGCTTCGGCGTTGGAAGCCACAGACACGTCTCGAATCCTTGCATCGCTCACTGGCGGAACGGGCCCGCAAGGTATGGCGATTGGTGCAAACACCAACCCTGCAAACGCTGAGATCCTCTTGTCTTTCAGCGGAGGCGGAAATGCACTCGAGTTTACGTTCAAATCAGACGACTTAATCGAAGACTACAACTCGCACGTTTCTTTTGAAATCGACGGTGAAGTGTCATTCAACGCTGGCTATCATCAAGAAGGTGAACTGACAGCGTCAGGGGTTGGCGTTTACTGGGACGATAACGGTGGCGTCAAGTATGGTTGGAGTCGCGACTTTAAGCATGATCGCGTGTTTACTTGGTCCAAGAGAGGTCACGTCGTGACTAAGTACTCTTTGGCTGATCCGCAGTTTGGCGATAAGTTTGTCGTCAGCGTCGCCTCTGATAAGCGTTTCGGAACCCCCGTGTTTTCCACGAAGGGTGGCAGAAGCATGTGCCCGGGTGAGCTGGGCACTGTGTTTCGTCAATCAGGCGTCTACATGGAGATTCCGTTGAAGACGAAGATGAACACAGAGAACTTGAACCCCGGGCAGCGCGCAATCTTTGAGGTGGTCATCAAGAATGAATCGCCGTATCGGGAGGCTGGGAAATTCGCTTTACGTCTGGTAGACGGTTTGACATCGTCGATCAATGAAATCGTCGCCGCTGCGTACGCGAAAGCAGCTGAGTCTGAACACGTCAGTGCCTCAGACGTTGTTCAGGAAGTGACGAATGTGGCGCAATCAACAATCGCGAAAGATTCGAGCGACGTGTCTCGCCTGAAAACGGCCGCGTCTCAAGCAGCCGCCGGTGGCGGAAGCGCCAAGTCTGTTGCAGATGCGGTGTACTCCGCGTCAACGACTGCTCCTCGCGAGGCGACTGAACTAGGAGACAGCACATTTTTGGTGAATGGCAATCGCTTCTCTGTCGGCGACTACATGCCTTTGAAGTTTGTCGGCGGAGATGCTCTGTCGAGGCAAAAGTCTGTGTCTCAAATGTACTTAAACCTCGCCATCGAGCCCGGTTTCGCGACGCAACGCATCGATTACCTACAACTGCGTCTGCAAAGTCTTTGCGAAACGAAAATGTGGGAAGGCGCGAATCTGTACCGCGAACCCATCTCTTTCACACAAAACGTGGACCCGATGAGCTGGAGCCAACCGTGTCCAAAGGTGCAGTTTGACGAGAGCACGATTTCAAAGTACTTGTACTCGAGCCAGTCTCCGTCGACGTCGGGTGAGCTAAACCTAAAGGTGAACAACCCAGACCAGTACGTGTTGTGGCCGGATGAGGACGTCACTGATGCGCTCATGAATGAACGCTTGAAGCTCGTGCGTTTGCAATACCGCCCAGTCTCTGGGGGTGAATGGATCACGGCAAAGGATGAAGGTTCAACGGAGACGGATAAAAAGTTTAACTTGCTTTGCGCCGATTCCCGAACGGAAGGGTGCAAGTTTGACTGGGTCGTGAACAACCAGTTTGAAAAGCTATTGAGTGGGTTCAAGGATAACGTGTACGAGTTGCGTCTAAAGAACTTTTGTTTCGGCGGGCCCTCGTTGGCGGATCCGTCCGTCCACGAGTATGTCGGAGATCAGCGACTGACTTTGACTGTGGATACGAAGCGTCCGCTTGACATCGTCGACGTTTCTTCCCAACAACGCGTTTTCGGGAAAGAGTTTGACGAAAACATCGATTGCACCGGGCAAAAGGTTGAAGTGAAAAAAGTACGTACCGGGTGCGGAACATCGGGCGGAACGGTAACCGACGAAGAAATCAGCGAAGAAGCGCTTCGAGGCACGTTTGAGTTTAAGTGCACGAATTTTGGAGGAACGGGACGATGGGCGGTGCGTTTTCCGACGAGCGAATCTGGCCGTTACGAGGTCAAGATTGACGGCGTAATGGATAGTGCTGGCAACGCTGCGGATCCGTTCACCATGACTGTCGACGCGCATTGTTCTGGCGCATCTTCTTTGACGGCTAACAGTGCGCTCGGTGTGCGCGACGGTAGCGCCCCATCGTCGGTGACGAGCGGTGTCTTTGCCGAAGGATGGCGCGACGTGAGAACGTCAGCGTCCATGGGTATGGTTGCGGCACTCGTCGTGGTCGTTGGCGCCATCGTTGCCCTTCGCCGTGGAGGCAGGAATGATGGTCACACCGACGCCATAGAATCGAGTAAACCGCTGTATAACAAGGACCAGCACGGTTCTGGCGGTTACGGCACGGCCCTGTGAGACTATGCCCACGACTCGTTGAGTTGCGTCTTCGTGTCAAGTTTTATTTGAAATTTTGTTTTAAGAATATTGATTACCGCATTACAGCAGGTAGTCCTGTTGTAATGAAGTGAACGCTGATCAAAAGCTTTGGGGAGCAAACAAGCGATATGCGCGCATGTCTCTCTGTCTTCCAATCCACCCGCTTTACCGCTGATTTTTGGCGCCCACGCGCGTTATGCGATTATGCAGCTTTGCGCCGAGTTTCACTACCGGAGACGGCCGCTGTTCCGAAAACGCCTCTCTTCACTTCCCGACGAGTTTCGACGTGAGTCGACTATATTTTTACGCGCTTTGCAATCGTGGAATCGGGCGCGCGAGTGCGCCGCGACCTCCTTCGTCGTCGTCGTCGTCGTGCGAACGCCCAACCAGTGGGCCACTGGCAGTGGCTTGATTTTCTGTCGCGCCATTTGGTCCTCTTTCAACAGGTGAGCCTTCCCAAAACTACGGTAGATAGTACGTGTCAAATGTCCGTCTTTACATAAAAACCACGCCACTAATAAACTCGGACGACACGAGCCGGAACTTTTATGTATACTGTATACACATACAAATATCACACAACGGTTGTGAAGAAGTAGAAAATCTCGACGCCGACGCGAAGGGTGCGTCGCGTCACACACCGCACGACGACCCACCCGACGGGGTTTGCATTGCGATTCGGACGACGACGACGATCGAACGACCGATCGACGACGAACCGAGCGAGTGACCCCGAGGGCACATCCAACCGACCGATAGCAGAGGTACGTCGAGACCGAACGACACGGCGCTAACGATCGCAAACTACTCCCCGTCATCGTGTTGGTGTTTTTCCCGCGTTTTTTCGCGCGACTTTCCACGTGGAATCGCGTCGCATCTTGTGCGATCGTATCTCGCGGATACCGACGGCGATCGACGGATGCGCGGCGGGGAGAGAGGACGGAGACTGACGAATGCGGTGCGGCGGTGAGCGATGTCGGCTCGCGGGGGTGAACCCGCGCGAACCGCGTCGTGAAACGTCGAACGGGTTCGCGCAGATCGAGAAGCGCTAAAAACCTTCTCGCGTTACACAGTCAGCGGCGAACGCGACAACTTGAAAACAGGAACATCAGCATCAACATCATCATGTCGTCTGCCAACAAGCTTCAGACGGCGTTGGATACGAAGAAAATGGCGGACGCCAAGGCGTTCGTTTCCGCGGCGACGGCGGAGCTCGCGGAGGGCGGAGACGGGGCGGTGGCTACGTGCGGGGCGATCAAGACGGGCGTCGCGTCCAAGGACGTCGTCGCGTTGACCGCATCCATCGCGGAGGATCAGCCTCTGTTGACGGCGTTGCTTCATGCGGCTGCGGATAAAAAGTCGAACGACTTGTGCGCGGCGGCTGCGGATGCGCTCGTGACGATTGCCATGGCGGCGCACGACTGCGTCGTGGCCAAGGCGCTCGTTCCGGCGGCGCTCGAGGCGCTCGACCCAAAAGAGCGTTGGCAGACGCAAGTCGCGGCTGCGAACGTGCTCGGAAAGCTTTCTGAATGCGCTCCGCAAGTCATGGCGAGCTCCTTGACGGATATCCTTCCGGTTGTCACGACCATGGTGAACGACGCCAAGCAAGAGGTGGCGGACGCCTCTCGGGCGGCGCTCGACAAGTTGTGCCACACCATTGACAACCGGGACGTCGAACCCTTCATTCCGGCCATGGTGAGCGCGACGATTGATCACGAGCAAACGGACGAGTGCGTGCAAAAGCTCGCGTCGACGACGTTTGTGCAAACGGTCACCGCCGCTCCGTTGGCGCTCATCTCTCCGATTTTGTTGTTGGGCTTCCGGGCTCGCACCACGGCGACCAAACGCATGTCCGCCGTCATCGTGAACAACATGTCCAAGCTCGTTGAGGATCCGGAAGACGCCGCGCCGTTCCTTCCGCAGCTCTTACCAGCGGTTGAAAAGGCGAGCGAGCAAGTTTCCGATCCGGAGGCTCGCGCCGTGTGCGGCAAGGCGTGCGAACAGCTTCAATCCATCGAAGCCAAGCTGAAGGATGCCTCCTTTAAGAGCCGTCGCGCCGTATTTGACGTCGTCAAGGACGAAGTTGCCAAGCATGTCGGCGCGCACTTTGACGCCGAGCTCACCGATCACTACACCACGATTGCGTGCGCGTTGGTCAACGCCAAGTGCCAAGATTACGATTACGAAGAGGCGTACAAGAGCTTCAACGCCGTCAAGGATGTCCGCGCGCTTCACGAAGCATTGGAAAAGATTTACGGTGACGTCGAGGAAGAAGAAGAGGATGATGACACCGCGGACGTCTTGGCAGACTGCCAGTTCACCTTGGCGTACGGTTCCAAGGTGTTGTTGCACAACACCAAGCTCAAGCTCAAGCGCGGTCACAAGTACGCCCTCTTGGGTGGTAACGACAGCGGTAAGACGTCGCTCATGCGCGCCATCGCTAACGAACAAGTCGAAGGCTTCCCACCGGCATCCGAGCTTCGCACTGTTTTCGTCGAGGCTGACATCATCGGCGAGCTCTCCGACTTGCCGTGCGTCGACTACATTTTGGCCGATCCCCGCATCAAGGCGGCGGGGATCACGGAAGAAACTGTCGAAAAGATGCTTCTCAACGTCGGCTTTGGCGAAATGCAAAACGGCGCTCGCAACTTGGTCACCTTTTTGTCTGGCGGCTGGCGCATGAAGCTAGCCTTGGCGCGCGCCATGTGCTTGAACGCGGACATTCTCCTCATGGATGAACCGACGAACCACTTGGACGTCATGAACGTCAAGTGGGTCGAAGAGTACTTGAAGTCGCTCACCGACGTCACCGCCGTCTTGGTGTCTCACGACACTGGTTTTGTCGACCGCGTCTGTAACAACATCATCTCGATCGAGAGCTTGAAGTTGAAGCAGTTCCGCGGCAACTTGACTGAGTTTGTCGAGAAGAACCCGAAGGCCAAGTCGTTCTTTGAGCTCAAGAGCTCCACCGGTTTCGTCATGCGCTTCCCACAGCCGGGCTTCATCGAAGGCGTCAAGTCCAAGGGCAAGCCGCTCATGAAGATGGCCAGCTGTACCTACACTTACCCGGTCAACTCTGTGCCGACCGTCAAGGATGTCACGGTGCAAGTTTCTCTCGCCTCGAGAGTGGCGTGCGTCGGTCCCAACGGCGTCGGCAAGTCCACCATGATTAAGCTTCTCACTGGTGAAGTCGTCCCGCAAGAGGGTACGGTGTGGAAGCACCCGAACGCTCGCGTCGCCTACGTCGCTCAGCACGCGTTCCACCACATCGAACAACACTTGGACAAGACTCCGAACGAATACATTCGCTGGCGTTACCAACACGGCGACGACAAGGAGGCCCTCGTCAAGGACACCATGACGCTCACCGAGGAAGAAAAGGAAAAATGCAAGCAGCCGGTCCCGATCGATCTCGGTAAGGATGACAAGGGCAATCCGATCAAGGTGAAGATGCAAATCGAAAAGCTCACCGGAGGTCGCAAGCAAGTCAAGAAGGAGTACGAGTACGAAGTTCAATTCGTCGGCCGCGACTACAACTCAAACAAGTACGTCCAAGCGACCAAGCTTGCCAAGTGGGGCTTTGAAAAGCACATGAAGATTGTGGACGAAAAGGTTGCGGCTCGCGCCGGTGCCATGCACACGCCTCTGACTACGGCTAACGTTGAAAAGTTCCTCGAAGACGTCGGCTTGGACAAGGAGTTTGGCACGCACACTCGCATGGCGGCTCTCTCTGGCGGCCAAAAGGTCAAGGTTGTCATCGCCGCAGCGATGTGGAACTGCCCCCACATTGTCATTCTCGACGAACCGACCAACTACCTCGACCGCGACTCTCTCGGCGCTCTCGCCGGTGCGATTCAAGTCTACGAAGGTGGTGTCGTCATGATTACCCACAACAACGAATTCTGCTCCGCGTTGTGCCCGGAGACGTGGCTCATGGAGAAGCACCCCGAAGACGGCATCGCACGATGCAACTGCAAGGGTGACGCCGAATGGATGGCCAAGGCTGCCAAGGCTGACGTCACCGCCGCCGCCTCGCTCGAAGAGTACACCGACGCTTTGGGTAACGTTGTTGAAGTAAAGAAGAAGGTTGACAAGAACTCCAAGGAGGCTAAGAAGAAGGCCAAGCTTCGCGCCAAGCGCCGCGCTCGCGGCGAGGAAGTCACCGACACGGATGACAGCGAATGGGAAGGCTTTGGCGAAGAATAACTTTTGTCGCCAATGTATCACACTCATTGTCTGTGTCTTTTCTCACGGAATTGTACTGCTCGCGCATCGCATTTACATCTCGGTCGCTCGTCGCGTAAGCGTCGATTTGACCCCTTCGTTTACCTGTTACTCACTCACCATCTTTCGCCGTATCGCTGCATCGCGAGATGATTGTAATGAAATCTTCACATCGGTATTTTACTACCGGTACTGACTAACATGAGGGAGAACGCCACGTCGACTTGATGGTTCATTCTTTTTTTTACTTTTACCACTTCAACGATTACGTAAAACTACTTCAGTACTCACTTAATGCTGGTGCTGTTGTTGTCGGTCCTGCTTGCCGAAGTAGGCGAAGAGCGACGATTGTGCCTTTGGCGGCGCCGTAAACGGCTTTGATACCGCGCGCGCCGCGTCGAACGTCGGCGTGTTATCCACCGCTTTGAGAGGGCTACGCTTCGGTTGTCCAACGCGATCGCTCGCGCCAGCAGGGCTCGATGACTGTCGTCGCTGCGCTGCTTGCTTTTCTTGCCATTTACGAAGAGCCTCCATGTCGCGTTTGAGCCGAGCCTCCGCCGCAGCCTTCCTTTGAGCCGCGAGAATCTCCGCCTTTGACGGTTTCTTCGGAGGTCGAGTGAGCGCCGCCAATAGACGGGACAGACGCGTCTTCAGTGGACCCAGCGCCGGCCACTCGAGCACTTCGCGATACTCTCCATCATCAAAGACTCCCGTGCGCGCTGCGAATCGCAGCGTCTTGTCATTTCTGACGCACTCCAACTGACGTTCCAACTCGCGAGTCAATCCCGGGGTGTAGCCGTATCGCAGGCTACCGCGCAAGAGGTCCACGTCATCGTCTGTGGTCCACCACTCAGCCGGAACCGACGCCTTGGAGCCCAAAACCGGTGGTTCAAATTGCGCCTTTTCCTTTGGCAGCGAAGATTCGTCCACAGAGCAAGTCGTCGGAGCAATCGCATCAACGACGACTTCTTCCGCCTGAATGAGCTTGGCTAGCGCGTCACGTTGCTTCATCGCCTTGGCGCGTCTCGGCGCTGCACGACGCATTTTCCCCCAAAGCACGCGGTTAGACAAGGCGTTGGCGGCGACTTCCGGCACCAGCACTTTCTCGAGCGCCGCCTCCGTCGCCGCCTTGGCTTCGTCAGATTCATCGACGTCATCCTTGCCTCCTTCGTCCTCCTCCTTTTCGTCCTCCTTATCCTCGTCGTCGTCGCGTTCCGCGTCGTCGCCATTCTTACCATCCTGCTCTCGCGTCTCGTCACCGCCAGTCTTGCCACTGGGCTGATTAAGCGAGGAATCAATCGCCGCAAACATTTCCAGCGTCGTCTTGGCCACGCACATCTTCTGCTCCATCGGGCGATCCACGTCGAGCATTCCGCACACCACGGCGCGTTTGACGTCGCCGTTCGCGGCACCGAACGCGGTGAGCGCATCAATCACCGCTTCGACTTCCCACACGTACCAATTCATCTTGGCTTGTTCCTTGGCGCGTTCCCGCTCTTCAGCGAGTTGGCGACGGCGCTCCTCGCGCTCTTCCCGGGCGAGTTTTCTCTGTTCCTCTCGCTCCGCCTTGGCAGCCGCGCGACGTTCGTTGTACGTCATTCGCGTACCGCCGCGTCTATTTGCCGGTGGTGACGAGTCGTGGTTACCCTGAATGAGCGCGACGCTCTCCTTGTAATTCACCTTGCGGCGCTTGCGCGGACCTTCGACGGCGAATCGCTTATCCACCGCCGGCGCCGAAGCCTTATCCTTTGCCGCTTGCACCGTCGCCGCACCGAACGCGTCCGCCCAGAAGGATTCGTCGTCTTTACCATCGACAGCGTCGTCCGCGCCGAACGTGGCGACGGAGAACGAGTTACCCGCCCGAGGACCAACCTCTCTGTGTTCGGCGCGCCGCGAAAGAATTTCGTCAATGTCCTCTGCCGCGAAAGCGTTCGCTTCCTCGCCGGATCCATCCTTCAACGCCCCGTGTACGCCAAACTTGAGCAATGCATTGATGCGCTGCGCTTGTTCTTTTGCCGACTTTTTCGATTGCGGCGCGTCGCCACCATCGCCATCGGCGGCGCCTCCTCCCAAAACGGCTTCGTCCAAGCCGTATTTGCGCGATGCCGTTTCAAACAGCGATTGCTCGTACGTATCCTTGGTGATGAATCTGTACACCTTGACTTCCTTCGTCTGTCCGATGCGATGGCATCTCGCCATGGCTTGTAAGTCGTTTTGCGGGTTCCAGTCCGAGTCAAAAATGATGGCGGTATCGGCAGACGTGAGCGTGATGCCCATGCCACCGGCGCGCGTGGAGAGGAGATAGGCGAAACCGACGCCCTCCGTGTTGAAACGATCGATGCCCGCCTGACGGTCCTCCGCGGACGTGTTGCCGTCCAATCGTTCCGTGTCGTACCCAGACGCCGTCATGAAGTCTTGAATGAGATCTAAAACCATGGTGAATTGCGAAAAGATTAAAACCTTGTGTCCGTCTCGCTTCAACTTTGCCAAGAGCTTGGCGAGCAAACCCATCTTCCCGCTGCCCTCGGTGATGAGACGAAGCGCTGTCGGAGGGGTTTCGCCCTTCTCTTCCGCGGCAGCGAGACGTTTAGAGGTGTAATCCTCTTCGAGACCATTGCATAAGAATGGGTGATTGCACACCTTTCGAAGCTCCATGGAGAGGTTTCTGAGCTGCGGTACGCTCTTCACCTTGGATCCCTCGAGCAAGACGTGAATTTGATTCTCGTACAGTGCTCGGTAATAACCGCGCTGTTGCGCCGTCATCTCGACCCAGACGACGATTTCTTCCTTGGCGGGAATCTTTTCCACGTCTTCCTTCATCCGTCGAAGCATTCGAGGTTTTAAGAGCTCTCGCAAACGCAAGACTTGCTCGGCGTCGACGTCGCCCGCTTCGTCGCAAAATTCATCTTGAAAATCCTCCCACGAGTCAAACTGTCGAGGATCGAGAATGTGTAGCATGCCGTACAGCTCTTTGATGTTGTTTTGAATGGGCGTGCCTGTGAGTAAGAGCAACCAGTCGTATCGCAACGACGTCACCGACAGTGTCGTTTGCGAGTTGACATCCTTGAGCTTGTGCGCCTCGTCTACGACGCACACCGCCCAGGAGAAGCGTTCAAACATTTCCACATTCTTACGGACATTTTCAAAGCTCACGAGCATGACGTCAAACTTGACCCGACGCGTGCCTTGCACGTAAAACTCGTGCTCGGCGCACACCTCGCGATCGGCGGCGGAACCGTCAAAGACGACGACGTTCATATCCGTCCACTTTTCCACCTCGCGCTTCCAGTGGCCGAGCGTCGTCAGCGGCGCCACGACGCACATGGGTTGACGCCGTCGCAAGAGGTTGGTGCGCACGTACTCCATGACGGATATGCACTGCGCCGTCTTCCCCAACCCCATCTCGTCTCCCAAGATGACGTTTCTCCCTCGGCAGTAGTTGTTAATCATCCACTCGAAGCTCGTCACTTGATACTCTCTCAGGGACATTTGATTTTTAAACGCCGGCGGCGTCGGCTTGCCTCGAGGCATCTCCGTGCGTTCGTACGATTCCGGACGCGCGAAGCGCCAGTATCTCGCTACCTGCGCGACGTCAACGTCCGACTCCTCCAAGCTCTCGCTCGTTTCCCACGTCGCCGCGGCATAGCCCAACCCGCACCACTTGACGAGAAACTCCGTCGATCCTTCCTCGGCGCCCTCTCTGTGCGCCACGACGCGATCAACGACGTCGTACATCTTTGGATACGGCGCGTCTTGCGCCTCGACGGCACGGTGCCTCCTCAAAAACGTCTTCAGTTTATGCGGCGCCTCTTTCGCGAGCGTTTCCGCGCTCTCCCAAGAGCACCGACGATAACTCACGCCTTCCCACTTTACGCAAAATTCCAGCGCCGCGTCGTCGTCCTCCTCCTCCTCCTCGGCTCGAATCGTCCGTCCGTCTCTTCGTCTGCAATACACAATCTTCTCCACCACGTCCCGGTACTCCTCGTCTTCGTCTTCCTCCTCGTCCGGCGCGTCCTCTTCGTCGCTCGTCATCAAAAACTCGTCCTCCTCCTCCTCTGAATCCGCCTCTTTAAACGAACGCGCCGCCTCGGACGCCGCGCGTCTCGGTCTTCGCGTCTCCGTCTTCGCGTCGTTCACGTCGTCATCCGCGTCGTCGCCATCTTCCTCGGAAGACTCATCCTCCGGATCCGTCAGTTCCGATTCCGATTCCAAACCGTCCGCGTCGTCGTCCGCGTCGTCGTCCGCGTCGTCATCGAACCCACCACCCCATCGCGCGCCTCCACCATCGAACGCGTACGCCTCGAACGGCGGTCTCAGCGTTCTCTCCCGCGTCCATCCTCCGTCGTCGTCGTCGTCTTCCATCCCCGTCGCCCGCGTCTGTCGCGCGCTTCTTTCGAATTCAAACGCTCCCATCGTTCCTCTTCAAAAACGTCGTCGTCCCGTCGCACCCCACCCCCTCACTGTACGTCGGTTCACGACCCA
>Ga0255759_10005101_pt1 | contig 11252 bp, 9 predicted proteins | sample 101ome_20_FD_179959 | JGI IMG/M metagenome (GOLD analysis project Ga0255759, IMG submission 179959) | Coastal salt marsh microbial communities from the Groves Creek Marsh, Skidaway Island, Georgia - 101404AT metaG (version 2) | ecosystem: Environmental > Aquatic > Marine > Intertidal zone > Salt...
CTATCGCTTTTTGATTACTATGCGGTGTGCAAACTCAAAATCGCGTGGATCTCGCCAGAAACGTTTCCTTCCTTTGATCTTCTGGTTTCGTGCTTGAAGTGAATAAAGAGGCGTACACCGAGGCGGTTGCGCCTTTCGGCATGTGCTTTGGATCGGTCGCTTTGAACGATTTCTTTGCCTGCTCTCCGCTCACGTCGTCGAAACCGTTCTTTCTCTTATTGCTATTGTTCGTGCTATCTTCTCCTACGTCATTATCACCTTCATCACTACTTTTCTTCTTCTTCTTTTTCTTCGCATCCTTCTTCTCCTTCTTCATCATGTTTTCCTTCTCCAATTGTTCTTTCATAGCCTCCAAAACTTCTCCAGTTGGATTGATGGGAATGAAAGGTGGAGCGTCTTTCAAACTCACGCCGTCGTTCATTTCTTCGCAACTCTCTTTCGCCTCTCGTATGGCTTTTTCAGAGACGACAACGCCGCTCGGTCGCAACACTACAAACTTCGTCTTGCCGTTGAAATCCAACCCAGTCAGAGGACACGAAAACACCCCTTTCTCAATCGTCGGTCGAAAGCTGTTGTTAGCATTGCTATTTCCATTCTTATCATCGTCTGTGTTCGTCTTTTTGTAAAACTTACACGTTACTAGAGCTTTTAATCCACTCACGTGTTCGATCCTCTTTGGCAGCGGCGTCTTCTCCACCGCTTTGCGTTGCAAACACTTCAACACCGCCTCTTTATTGTACAAGTTTCCTATCAAATCGACGACGATGCCATCCTCGATCGTCGAATCTAGCTTCTCCTCCGTCAGCGAGCAATTGAAGTATCTCGACAGTTCGTCTTCTTTCTTATCGAAATCTCTCACGGTCGATTGACTGGAAAAACTCACAAACCCGCCCAGAGTTTCCTTCTTTTTCGCGTACGGGTTGTCGTTGTACATCTCGAGATAGGCAGACCTAGATTCCGCTCCAGTCGCGCCACCATCGCCACCACCGCCAAATAAAGAGACGTGAAAGACAAAGTGATCGTTATTCCGCACGCCGAGTTCGCGCAACGACTGTTCTCCGCGAGAACGAGCATTGTTGTTGTTCGCGTTTTGAAATCGAATTGGAAACTTCTTCCCGGTGCGCGTTAAGCGCAAATTAATGTTGTTCATAGCAACATTTTTACTCGTTGTTATTGTTACATCGTCATTCGACGCGATCGATGATAATAAACCGCTCAAACCGGTCGCGTCTAAATCTACGCGAACTGCTCTCGTCGTCGCGTTGTCCCTCGTCGTCACGAACACTCGCGCGTCGTTCGCAGAAGAACTCTTCTTCTTCATTCTCGTGCGCGTGCTTTTTAGGTAATTTTTTATGTCTCGTAAAAAAAAAATTTGGAAAGAAAAGAAAAGGCTGCACTTTGTTTTCTCTCTCGGAAAACTTGACGATGGCAAGGCGGGGAAGTCACTGGTGAGTGATAATAATAATAATAGCAATAAACCGCGGTTTGATTCGTCGTTCCGCGTCGTCCGTTTCGGCTCTTACTTTTTGTGCGCGTCTCTCTCTCTCTCTCTCTCTCTCTCTCTCTCTTTCTCTCAAAAGAGCACGCAGAAGGTGTGTGTGGGTGTTTTGTGTGTGTTGGGGGGTGGGGGCAAAACACACAAAATCACCTAAATAGAAAAGAAGAAGAGAAGAGAAATGGAGGTGAAAATCCTCTACGCGACGGAAACCGGGAACGCCCGGGACGTCGCCGAGCGCCTAGGAAGAGAGTGTTCCAGAAATAATAACGATGCTACTACTACTACTACTACTACTGCTGCTGCTATTGTTTCGGTTTTATCCGTCGATGCGTACGACCCGAGACTGTTACCTCGCGAAGAAGAAAAAAACCTCCTCTTGTTCGTGTGTTCGACGATGGGTCAGGGCGATCCACCGAAATCGTTCGAGAAATTCTGGAAATTTTTACTGAAGAAAAATTTACCTCTGGGAACGTCCTTACCAAATCTTCGATTCGCGGTGTTTGGCCTGGGAGATTCTTCGTACGAGAAGTATAACTTCGTGGCGAAGAAGTTACACCGACGCTTGGAACAGTTAGGTGGGAAAAGCGTCGTTGAGTTGGGGTTAGGGGACGATCAACATTTTAGCGGGTACGACGGAGGTTTGGACGCGTGGTTGGAAAAGTTGTACGTGAAAGTTTTCGGGAGCGAGTTTTATCGAGAGAAGATTGTTGGTTTTAAGAATAAGTTAGACGCGTGTCCGATAGAAGTGAGCGTCGTTCGTGATGGTGGTGGTATGGATGATGGAGTAAACAACAGTAATGCGCCAGTGGAGACCAGAAGAGGCGTGATGCGAGCGGCGCGTTCGATGGCGACGGAGGAGGTTTCCTCCTGCGACGACACCAACAACGGCTCGTATTGGCGCACGTTGAAAGTGATTAAAAACGAATGTTGCACTTCAGAGAGCGCGGTCAGACAGGTGCATCACATCGAATTGGATAACAGATGCACGGACGTGCACGATTTTTGCCCGGGAGACGTGTTGGAAATTTTACCGTGTTCGAGCAACGACGACGCGGTTGGACGAGAGGTTTTGGATTTGCTCTCGAATTCAATCGTCGTCAAAGACGACAGCGATAACGAATATCGAGCAATTGCAGATGCCGAAAACTTGGTCGTTTCGGTATCATCGCACCAAAGCAACAATCCTTACGTGTGTCTCGCAAAAAATCTCGTCGCGTACTTTCTCGATTGTTTCTCGGCATCGCCTCGATCGTACTTCTTCGAAGTGTGTGCGTATTTCGCCAACGATCCGCTCGAAAAAGAAAAATTGCAACACTTTGCATCCCCTGAGGGACGCGCGGATTGTTATCAATACTGCCAACGCGAGAGACGCTCGGTGAAGGAATTTTTCGACGAGTTCACCTCGGTGAAACTTCCGTTAGAGTGGTTACTTCACGTGGCGCCAAAACTGAAACCGAGACAGTTTTCCATCTCATCTTCGCCGAGTCAACACAGAAATAATGATAAAACGCACGTTGATTTGATATCAGTGACCGTCGCGGTTGCGAAATGGACGACGCCTTTAAAACGTCTGCGTTCTGGTTTGTGTTCGACTTGGATGGCGGAGAAGTTAAAGGCTGGCGACGATGTTTACGCGAGAGTCGTCAAAAGCGGTGGTTTGCCGTATTCAGATACAGGAGCTATGATTTTGATTGGACCAGGTACTGGCGCGGCACCTTTTCGATCGTTCATACTCGAACGGTGTTCGCGTCGCAACTTTGACGATAAAATTCTCATGTTCTTCGGGTGTCGCAGAAAAGCGGAGGATAACTTATACGAAACTGATTGGGAACACGTCGAAAAGTGGTCCGAAGGCAACATCAAAGTCGTCACCGCTTTCAGTCGAGAGCAAGAGAAGAAAGTATACGTCCAAGACAAAATTCGTGGCGACCATGCGAAGGAAGTGTGGGATTTAATCTCCAGGCACGAGGCGAAAATTTTCGTCGCCGGGTCGTCGGAGGACATGCCCGCGAGAGTTCGCGAGGCCATTCGAGACGTTTGCGCGAAAGAAGGCGGCATGGATAAAGAGAGCGCAACTAGATATATCGCTGAACTAGAAGTCAAGAAAAGATATTTCGTCGAAGCGTGGTAGAAAAAGCAAGTCGTAGTAGTTATGTAGTTAGAGATCTCTTGTATATGTGTAGTAAAAAAAAATGTGTATCGTGCGAAAGTGTCGATGATGCTTTTACGGATACTCGCATCCTGTCTGCTGTACCGTCACCAACATGCTCGTATCGATGCCCAATTCGGTCGCTTTCTTCTTCATCGTTTCGATGAGATCAGGAGAAACTTCTTTTTCGCGCGTAAACAGCCATAACCCACCTTGGTTCCTGATGTTATCTGCGCTTTCGGTCGTGCACAAACCTTCGGAAACTTCAATCGTCGGTTGGCCGCCGGAGATAATGGCCCAACCACCGGATTCTCCTTCCTCCTCGTAGGCAACGATCCAATAATCGCCGTATAACACTCGCGGCACGAATTTTGGACCGACTTTCAGTTTACTCTTGACGTCGACGTCGGGAATGTAGGCGTTCAGAACCATGTCTTCGTTGGTAGGAGCTCCTTCGACGGATCCTTTTCTCGCAAAGTTAAACACATCGAGCGTCGTCGGAGAAGTCACCGTGTACATCGCTCTCACGCAAAATAGGTTTCCAACCGGTTGATAACGATTTGGAAGTTGCGCTTGGACGTACCAAGGCTTCGAGGCGTACCGCGCGATGTCCAAGTCCGCGACGGTTGGAACGGGTGGACAGTTTTTCGCGTTGTTGTTGTTGGTCGTCGTCGTCGCACTCGCACCGCCGGCTTCGACGACAAAGATGATCGAGGATGTCGTCGCGACGGCCAAGAAGATGGCGACGAGAAGTGAAAGGGGCTTGCGCGGCTGCTGCTGCTGTTTTAGCATGATGGCTTTTATAGTTTGTCGCGGTCGCGCGCGCTTTTATCAGAGCTAAAAAATGTTTGTGGGTTTTGTTTTGATGCGCGCGTGTCTTTCTCTGCTCCCTCGTTGTTTCTTTCGCGTATTTTTTTTTTTTTTTTTTTGCAAAATCTAAATAAAAACTTCTATTATACGTACTCCTATAAAACTCCTAAGCGCAATCACTACATGCAAAAAGCACTAATAAATCAACTAAAGTCGTCGTCTCGGACGCCACTAAACACGCCTTTAACTTTCTCGGCGATCGCAGAAAACGCCTTGTGCGGTTCTTTCCTCATGCCCTTATGCGAGACCCATAATTGGACTTTGTCTGGGAGTTTCTTCGCGATAACAGCAGCGGCGATATGCTCGATATTGAAATTATGCACGGGATCTTTCCATCCGCTTCGGTCGGAATGACCGGACCACGCCAACGCGTGGCCACAGTTGGTCGTGTTGCACAAACCAAACACGGTCACGCAATCGCACTGTCGAGTTAAATACAACAAAGTGGAAAATCCCGTCGTCGGCGTTTTATCGTACTTGTGTTTCGCTCCGTGCGTTTCCTTTGTCAGTTTCTTCAAACACACGACGCCTCGGTGCGATTCACCTTTGATAAACCTCAACGATTTCACCGGTTTATGCTTCAACTTTTGGTTCAACTTCACGCACCACGGCTGAGGACTTCGGTGCGAACACGTGGAAAACATCAACCAGTTTTCCTGATTTTTCGCGTAAGAAATCGAATGGTCCAAACCTATATTCACCAACGCCGCCGTGATGGCTCGAACGTCTGTTCTCGATCCCATATCTTTCGCGTCTCGACTAAATTTCTTCGGCGCGTTGTGTCCATTTAACCGAATGACCCAATCGTGCGCTTCTATTTGCATCCCGGCGCCGCCCACGGACAAGTGCCCGGTTGGAAACACCAACGCGCACGACCCTTTCAAAAAATGTTTCCCGTCCGATGAAGTCGTCGCCGTCTCTCGCTGGTACGTCGACGTGTCGATGCACTCCTCCGGTTCTTTCCCGCTCACCTTTTCCAAAATCTTCTGAAATAACTGCACCTCTTTATTCCCTCTATCTTCTTCATCCCCCTTGTAATCGAAATCCGCGTATCGTCCCCACGTCGGATCTTCGTTATGTTGCAGCTTTGGAAAACATTTGTTCGCGAGCGGTTTTATTGGCATTGAAGCGGCAGCAGTCGTCGTCGTCGTCGTCGTCGTCGTCGTCTTCGATGCATCACCATCATCCTCTGATGAACCGTCCTCTAAATACTCCATCACCTCTTTCAAATCTTCCTTCCACTCCTTCTCCTCGCTCGTGCTTTCCCGCAACATCCGCTCCATCTTTTCAATCTCCTCTTCGTGATTTCCGTCGGAGTAGATGAAGGAAAGCGAGAGGTACGCGATTACGAACAAAAGTTTCAGCGCGAGCAATACTTTCAATCGTCGCTTATTTTTGTTAGAGGAGAAGGAAGAGGAGGATGACATCGTCGTCTTCTTGTTCTTGTTCTTCTTCTTCTCCATCACGCCGCTTTCATCATCGTGCATATATTATATTAGATATTTATGTGATGCCGAAAATTCGATTCTTTTCTCCTCACAAAACGCGCTTTTGCGCAAAACACGAAAAACGAAACGAGAGAGAACTTTGAACGAACATGATGCAGCGGAGCAGCTCGATCACTTCCACCAGCGCTACTTCTACCACCACCATCACGTGGAGACGAGCGCGAGGACATCAGCAACAGCTACAACATCGTCATCGTCGTCATCATCATCATCATCAAAAAGTGCATTCTTCTTCTTCTTCAAACGACAACAACGACAACGGGGTTGGAGGAGAAATCATCAAAGTCGTGCTCAAAGTTCCGGACATGATGTGCGAAGGGTGCGCGGAATCGGTGACGAACGCGCTGAAGGAGAGCAAAAGCGGCGACGATGATTCGACGACGAGAGAGATTTCGATCGATTTGGAGACAAAGTTAGTGACGGTGAGCGTGGGAGGGTGTGCGTCGGCGGTGGAAGCGCTGGTGAAAATTCCAGAGCTGGTGAATGCGCTGAAAGAGAACGGGTTCGACGCCGAGCCGGTGTTTGATTAGAGAGGAATATTATATTTTACAAACAAACGATTTAATAATGTGATGAGATTAACTCTTCTTTATTTTAAACTTCGCATTCGTACGCGAGCATGTTTAAACTTTGCCTGGTTCGAAGAAGCTCTGGCGAAGACAAGGCGGTCAACTTCTTGGACGGTTGGACGCGCTTCTTGACGATATCGTCTTTTTTGGAGGCGTCTTCGCTTTTCTTCTTGTTTGAAGTCGAGCGGATGGTTTTGGTACCAGAGAGAGGATGATGATGATGATGATGATGGTTGTTCGCGAGATACGATGGCGGCGGCGTCGTCGGAGGTGTTCTCATCATCGTCGTCTTCGTAGCCGCAGCGAAAATCGGACTCTTCGTTTTATCGATATTATTATTAAGCGGTGGAAACTCGTCCTTTTCTTCATCTTCTTCTTCTTTCGTTTTTGCCAGTACCTTCTCTAACGCGCTTTCCAATCTCGCGCACCTTTCTCTCAACTCGGCGAGTTCTTTTTGCACCGCAAACGGTTGCATTGGCTGAGGTGGAAACGACAACAGTTTCTCCATCTCCCTCTGCTCTTTCTCCACGACTGAAATGTACGAAGAAGAAGAATACGACGACGACGACGACGACGACGATAAAGATGAAGTAGAAGACAGCAACGTGCCTCCAACGACAGTTTTTTTCTTCTCGCCTCCTTCCTCCTTTTCGAAAAGTTTCGCCATCAAAGCGTTCGATGATGATTTTGATGGTGGTTTACCCGGTGGCAAGGGCGGATGTAATAATAATAAATCTTTCTTTTCTTCTTCTTCTTTTCCGTCTCGCGCATCTTCCTCGATGAAAGCGTTTTCCTCCAAATTTTCTCCCAGTAACGACGACGACGACGACGACGACGACGACGTTTCGTTATATTTAGTATCGACAACAACAAAATCGTCGTCCCTTTTTGTCGTCGTCGCGCGTAATCCAGCCAGCTTCATCAGAAAAGAGGAGGAAGAGGAGGACGACGGCGACGACTCGTGAACGACTTCTTCTTCTTTTCCTTCTTCTTCTTTGACATGCGCTTTTTTTTTCCCCATCTTCTCTGCTGCTGCATCTGTTGTTGTTGTCGATGATCTTCCGTTTAAAGTGCGCGGAAGTAAAGGAGGAGACGAGGTCGTCTTCGTCGTCGTCGCTACCATCGCGCAAATGTTGTTGTTGTTGTTGTTGTTGTCGTCGTCGTTACCCTTTTTTCTCTCGATGTCTTTTACCGTCGTCGCAAAGGAAGAAAGAAGGAGTTGAAGAAGTGAGGAGGTGTGTGCGTGAAGCGCTTTTTGAAGAAGAAGATGCGTTTTTTTTTGTTTTTCTCGTTCCGTCGAAAAACAGGCGTTTTTGTTTAGTGTGTTGCAATTGTTGTTACTTAGTTTTTGTTTTCAACCCGAGTGACTATAAGTTACTGCGTTCCGTTGGTTTAGTTGGTTATAACGCCCGCTTAACATCTTAAGCAGCTCTCAAATCGTACATGATTTAGCGCGCGGGAGGTCACCAGTTCGATTCTGGTATGGAATAGCAGAAGAGGTTGTCTTCTTCGCAATAAAAGTTTTCTCTCTTTTTCTTTTTGCGGAGGGAGGAGAGGGGAGATCGTTAGCGGAAATAAGAAGGCGCTTACCTTTGGTTGGTAATACGGTTTTTTTTTGCCGCCGCACGTGGGTTGTTGTCTGTTTTTGACTCCGGCCTGAAATACTACCGGCCTGAAATACTACCTCCTTCAATTTTTTTAATCGCATGATTTGACCTTCAAATAGTACATGAGACATCGTCATATCGCGCGCATCGTGTAATGTATTATCAGTGTTGTGAATATCATGACAGCTTTTTTTGTACATTGCCCTTGATACATGTTATTACAACTGCTTTTGTCAAAGTGGGATTCGTAAATTTCGCGCCCAACTCCTATGCGCTGCTAAAGTACTAATAAGATAAAAGACTACCTACTTAAAAAATGCCTGCTTGCCTCTCAGCGATCTCAACAGCGCCGATTTTCTCAAATTCGTCATCAACGGCGATTGGTCCGACGGACTGGCCGGATAGAAACTCGCCGGAGCGACTTCTTCCAGCCCGTCGTCTTCGTTCCTCGGCGTGGTCGGATTATTATTATTATTATTAGTGTTACTCTTCTCTTCTTCGTCGTCTCTTTCCGCGAAAGCTTCTTCCTGATTCGGATGATCTGTTGTCGCTACTACGACTTCCAATGCCTTCGGAAAAGGAAATTCTTGTTTTAAATTCTTTTGCTCGTGAGCGTACTTCATCGCGCGTCTTCGAAGCAAATCCATGCTCCCTCCTCCGCCGTTGAGCAACAAGTCTTCCCCGACGACGTCCGAGGCGCTCACCGTTCTTCGCAAGGTGTTGTTGTTGTTGTTGCTATTATTATTATTACTATTACTATAATTGAACAGGTTTTCTCTGCTGTTATTGTTACTCGTCGTATCTAAATCCATCGATTGACGCCTCGATTGATTCCCGTCCATCGAAAGACTTGTCGTCGTCGTCGTCGTCGCCGTCGTCTCCGCCTGGTGGTGGTGGTTGTTGTCTTCTAAACTCCACTTCCAGCCTAATTCGTTCGCCATGGCGTCCGAGAGAAATCGCTTCGAGTTTAAAGTTCTCGGGTGACAATCGTCTTCCATCGGAAAACCATCCATGGACGCTCGCGGGCGCTTGTTGTTCATCGCGCTGATCAACTTCTCCGCGGACGGCGACCGGTGCACCGAAAAGAAAGAGGAGGAAGATGATTTCTTTTTCGAGGATACTTCTCTCTTCGCGCTGTTGTTGGTGTTGTTGGTGTTGTTGTTGTTATTATTCTCCGCGGAGTCGGCGCCTTCGTTGCCTCCGGTCGTCGTCTGACCGCCGAGGGACATGGACATGGAGTTTGTGGTCGCGGAGTTTGTTCTTTTCGGGGGAGGATTGTTACCGACGCCCCCGCTGACGACGGGAGGAGGTTTCCCTTTGCGCTGCTGCATCTTTTTTGTGTCGCGTGTTTGTTCGAGTCCCTTACATGTTGTTAGTTTGATACTTTAATATTACAAAAAATTCTACGTATAGTACAGACGCGCATTCAGGAGAGAGGAAAAGAAAAAACAGTGCGCTTTTACACTAAAACGACGATATCGCCGCTCACGTCTGCGCTCACCGTCACCGGTAACCTCGTCTCCCCGATGCCAAATTGGTTGCACGTGCTCAGCGCTATGATGCGTTTCAAATCAGCCGCTCGCGTTTTCTGAAAAGACATCGACGAAACGAAAAGAGGCGCGACGACGCCTCCGAAACCACCACCGTCTTCTTTCGTCGTCGTGTGCGTGGTAACGCACACGCTCTCGTTGTCGCTCGCGGCGTCGACGCAGTGGAACCCGTATTGCGCTTGCTCGGTTCTCTTCAAGTCGGGATCCCAACTGAACGCTTTCAAGTTGTTGTACCCAGTTTTGATTTCTAAGATTTTGAGTTGCACTTTTTGATCGCTTTCAGCCGCTAACGCGAACGCGCTCTCGATGTCCGTTTTATGCGGCGCCTTCGCGTTCGAGTAGGACGACAACGCGTGGACCGTGAGCTCTATCGTTTTGTCGGCGTCGTAAAAGTCGCCCGTCGTAATACGCTTTAAAGCAAACGCGACGGCTGAGGTGATCGGTTTGTGATTGCGATCGGCATCGACAGCAGCATTGACATCTCTCGCTACAACCGCACCGGTAGAATCGACGAGAGGGTATCCGAGAAGAGAAGGAAGTGAAGAACGCGTTCCTTCGCCGTATTGGTTGTAATCGACGGAACATCCCACGAAATACATCTCCGATAATCCGTAATCATCCTCCACATCGTCCATTAAAGCTCTCTCGTTCGTTACGCTCGTTCCTCCTCTGTTTGCGTTGAGAAACAAAACGAAACGTTCGCGCTCTTTATCCGCCGCCCATCTGCTATTTTTGCTCGTTTTCAAATCACTGCTCGCCGCGACGATGTTTTGGACGTACGCGATTGGTTTTCGGCCTTTTTTTCTCTTTTCTTCTTTAGGAGGCGGTGGCGGCGAAGGAGGAGTTGAAACCACTCGCATCGATTTCACATCGTTCACGAGAAAAGCCACCTGTTCTTCCGAAAAGTGAGAAGCCCACTTTGTTCTCAGCAAGGATTCGACTTCGCTCGCCAACTGTTCAATCTCTACTCGAGCGTCTTCTTCGCTACCGCCGGATGATGAAACAAACGCCAAATCGTAATACGACGTATCAAAATCGCTAAATACTTTCGACGGTCCGGTTGATAATCCTCCTTCCCTAGATGCGCTGCACGAATAGACAGATGCCGTCTCGTAACTACTCAAGCGCATCATCTTCGGGTGTATTCTCGCCAACGGCGCGAACGCATCGTCCCCGAGGAGTTGTCTAAATTTCGATACTTTCTTCTGGTACGTCTCCGGATCCGGCAATTCAATCGACAACGATGATGATGAAGATGCACTCGAATTCTCACTCTTCAACGATAAGAGTTCAGCCGGATACGCCCACGCAGACTTCTGTCCCGGTAGCTTCAAACCAACCGCATCGTCGTCTTCTCGCGCGTTGGCGAGCATGGGTATTCGATCTTTATATCGCGAGCGATGGTAATCCAACAGAGATTCTCCGTTCAATTCTTTCCTCGGTTCGCCAACGGAGCCAAAAGTCTTACTGGTCAAATCAATCTTACCCGATACTTTCGGTC
>Ga0255759_10005119_pt1 | contig 11235 bp, 9 predicted proteins | sample 101ome_20_FD_179959 | JGI IMG/M metagenome (GOLD analysis project Ga0255759, IMG submission 179959) | Coastal salt marsh microbial communities from the Groves Creek Marsh, Skidaway Island, Georgia - 101404AT metaG (version 2) | ecosystem: Environmental > Aquatic > Marine > Intertidal zone > Salt...
GACGATGTAAGTATTGGAGTTTGAAATTCTAAAAATCCTAATTTAATCATTTCTTCTCTAATAAAAGAAATTACATTTGATCTTAATAAAATATTTTCGTGAACTTTTTTTCTTCTTAAATCTAGGAATCTATATTTTAACCTTATTTCCTCTGCATATTCTTGATCACTAAAAACTGGCATTGGAAGTTCTTTACATGATCCAAGAAGTTCATAACTTTTTATCTTTACTTCAATTTCCCCAGTTTTTAAGTCTTTATTAATTGTATCTTTAGATCTATCATTAACAATACCTTCAATTTTAATAACACTTTCAAGCTGAATTTTTTCCAATTCTTTAAAAAATTTGTCTTCTTTCTCAATCAAACATTGTGTAATCCCATAATTATCTCTTAAATCTAAAAATAGAAGATTTCCATGGTCTCTTTTTTTGTTAATCCATCCAGAAAGCATAACTTTTGAATTGCTATTCTTTTTTGTTAATTCACCACAATTGTGTGTTCTAAATTTATTCAATTTAATCCTCTAGTACGTTTTTTATTATTTTAAGATCAATAGATTTTTTCTTTTTTAAACTCATTTCATCAATCTTATATATAAATTCAAATATTTTACCATACGACCTTGCTATTCTTTTAGCTATAAAATCAATTAATTTATTATTAATTATTATTTGTCTATCTGAAAAGCTTTTCGATAATAAAACTTTTATAAGTTCATCATCAGGTTTATCAATTTTTGCAATCAGGCAATTTTTTGCTCTTGAATTTAAATCTGCTAAATCAAAATTAATTTCGTTAATGGGTTTCTCAGAATTAATCAATAGATATTTGTTATTTTGATCAACAAAATTAAAAAGTGTGAAAATATAATTTTCATCTATATTTTTATCAAAATTATCAATAACAATGTTTTCAAATAATCTCAAATCGTTCAAATTTTTTATATTTTCTGTTTTTAAATTAATTAGTTTTCCTTTATTTTTTTTTAGGAAAATTTCTGCTAGGTGAGTTTTTCCACAGTACCTTTCTCCACAAATATTAATTATATTTTTTTCCCAATTTGGCCAAGTATCAATAAGTGTAAAAGCATAAAAATTACTTGAAGATACAAAAAAATCATTTTTGTCATAATTTTTTCGAAATTTAAAATTTAATAAAAGTTGATCCAATTGACTCATTTAATTTAAAAACCAAACTTGTTTTCCAGTTTCTATGTTTAGTCCCTTTTTTTTTATTATTTCTAAAAATTGATTTGGTGATCTATTAAATATTATTTTATAATTTAGTACCTCATTATTAAAATTTTTAATAAAAAAATCTGACACTAGCTCTGTTTCTTTTAAAAAATTCTCAAATAACAAATTTTTTTCATAATCTTTTGATGAAACATCTATATTTATCGCAAGTTTTACAGAACGATTAATTTGATTATCAGATTTCCATACATCTTCATAAATAATTTTAATTTTATTTATAAGTTCATTAAGGCTATCTAAATTAGAAATGTCTACTTTATCATAAGTTTTACTTTTTATCTTTATGTCTTTATTGATGTTTATTTTTGAAAAAACTTTAGTATTTTCTGATGAATTATAAATTAGACAAATTATATAATCTTCATATCCATACTCTGTAATAATTTTTTCAAAATTATAGTCTTCTAAATTTTCTGAATTATTGTTCAAAATAGTTAAAAGATCTAAATCTTCTGATGGAATAATATAATTTAACAAATGATAATCTTTTTGATCTTTTTGCCAATAATCATAGAAAGGGTTCTTGTCATATAGATTAATTTTTTTTGTTTCTACATTGATTAAAACTGGTAAAAAAAGAATGTTTTTGATTGAGGGCAATGATGGAAAAACGTTTTTTTTTTCAAAAAATAAAAGTGTGTTTTGTTTATTAAAATTAACTTCAAATTTAGCTACATATGTATTTTGTATAAATTGTTCATCTCTAATATTAAATGAGTCTATCAAGTTTTTAATTTCGGAAACTTTTACATTCGTTAACTTTTGTTCTTGGTTTGATACTACGGTCATTTTTGATAATTTTATAAACGCTTCTTTAAATGCTTTATTAATGACAATATCTTTTTCAAAATTTACCTCAAATGGTTCAGTAATTTCAATATTGTTTACTTTAAAAATTGATGATTTTAAATCTGAAGTAGTAAAATTTAGAAATAGAACTGATATGAAAAAAATTATATAAGTTTTTTTCAAAATTAATAAAATTTTTTTAAAATACATATAATATCTTAATGAATAATAATAAATTTACATATCAAAAAAGTGGCGTAAATATATCCGCTGCAGATAAATTCGTAGATTTTATATCAAAAAATACAAAAACTAAAAAAAATAAATTTAAAAATATTGGTGGTTTTGGATCAATATCCAATATTCCTAAAAATTTTCGAAATCCAAAAATTGTAGCAAGTACCGACGGTGTAGGAACCAAAATTGAGATAGCTAATGAGCTTAAAAAATTTAATACCATTGGAATTGATCTGGTTGCTATGTGTGTTAATGATTTGATTGTACAAGGAGCTCAACCACTTTTTTTTTTAGATTATATATCTATAAATAAAATCGAACTGAAAAAGCTGAAGCAAGTGATGAAAGGTATATTAAAAGGATGTCAACTAGCCTCATGTGATCTTGTAGGGGGTGAAACTGCAGAAATGCCTGGAACCTATGGAAAAAATAAATTTGATATTGCTGGCTTTTCTGTGGGTATTGTAGACGAAAAAAAAATTTTAAATGTGAAAAAAATAAAAAAAGATGATTTAATTCTCGCAATACCATCAAATGGTGCTCATTCTAATGGATATTCATTGATTAGGTATGTTTTAAAAAAAAATAGAATAAATCTTAAAAAAAATAAATTTCTTAGAAAAGAATTATTACAACCAACTAAAATTTACGTTAATGAAATTCTTAATTTAAGTAAAAAAAATCTTGTTAATGGTTGTGCTAACATAACGGGAGGTGGAATCGCAGATAATGTAAAAAGAATTATACCTAAGGGATTGTGTGCAGAAATTAATTTAGGCAGTATAAAAGTTAATAAAATTTTTAAATGGTTAAAAAAACAAAATATAAGTGAAAATGAAATGTTAAAAACTTTCAATTGTGGGGTGGGATTTTGTATAATCATTAATCCAAAAAATTTAAATAAGATAAATAAATATTTTAGTAGAAAATTTAAACCTTATTTAATTGGGCAAATCACTCAAAAAAAAAATAAAGTTAGACTAAATGGTAAAGTTAATTGGGGCTAAAAAAGTAAAAACAGCAGTATTTATTTCAGGAAAAGGATCTAATTTAAATAATTTAATAAAATTTTCCAAAAAGAAAAAATATCCAATTACTATTGATTTTGTGGTTTCAAATAAAAAAAATGCCAAAGGTTTAAATTTTGCAAAAAAAAATAAAATAGATTTTAAAATCTGCTCTTTTGAAAAAAATTCTGAAAACAAAATTTTGAAAATATTATATAAAAAAAAAATTAAATTAATATGTTTGGCTGGTTTTATGAAAATATTGACAAAAAAATTTATTAATAAATTTAATGGAAAAATAATAAATATACATCCTTCGTTACTGCCAAAATACAAAGGATTGAACACACATAAAAGAGCTATTGATAATAATGAAAAGTATTCTGGCTGCACTGTTCATTACGTAAATGCAAAATTAGATTCTGGAAAAATTATCCTTCAAAAAAAACTTAAAATTAAAAAAAATGATACCCCTACTTCACTAGAAAATAGAATACATAAACTTGAACACTTAATTTATCCCGCAGCTATAAAAAGAATAATTAGTCTTTAAAAAAAAAGTCTATTTCAATTTTTGCATTTTCGACACTGTCTGAACCATGAACAGAGTTTTTATCGATTGATATTCCATACTTTTTTCTAATGGTTCCTTCGTTCGCTTTTTTAGGATCTGTTGCTCCCATTAATTCTCGATTAGACAATACTGCATTTTCTTTTTCTAATATCATAACCACAATAGGTCCTGATGATAAATAGCTGCATAAATCATTGTAAAAAGGTTTTGTTTCGTGAACTTTATAAAATTCTTCAGCCTCTGACTTCGATATTTGAATTTTTTTATTCTTAACAATATTAAAATTATTTTTTAAAAAAATATTTTTAATTTCATTATCCAAATTTCTTTCTACAGCATCTGGTTTTATTATTGATAACGTTTGCTCAATTTTACTCATAATTATCCTCAACCATTTTATTTAGCAATCTAACTCCATATCCAGTTGCACCTCCAGAATTTAAAGCTCCTCCATATTTTGAAAAAGCCATACCAGCAATATCAAGATGGGCCCAAGGTGTATTCTTTAAAATAAATCTTTGCAAAAACTGAGCAGCGGTAGTTGAACCAGCGCCTCCTACATAATTAATATTTTGCATATCTGCATTTTTTGAATTCATTAATTTATCATAATTTTTATGCAAAGGTAATCGCCAGACTTTTTCACCAACTTTTTCTCCTGCGTCAAAAATTTGTTTCGATAGTTTGTCATTGTTTGAAAATAGACCAGCATATTCTGATCCCAAACAAACAATTATAGCTCCTGTTAACGTGGCTAAATCAATTATAAATTCTGGTTTATATTTTTTTTCTGTATAAGTTAGTGCATCTGCTAAAACTAATCTTCCCTCTGCATCTGTATTTAATACTTCAATTGTTTTTCCACTATAAGATTTTACAATATCTCCAGGTCTCTGTGCGTTTCCACCTGGCATATTTTCAACTAGACCTACTACTCCTACAGCATTTATTTTAGCTTTCCTTAAAGCAAAGTTTTTCATAAGCCCAACAACAACTGCAGAACCAGCCATATCATATGTCATGTCCTCCATAAATTTTGCTGGTTTTAAAGAAATTCCACCAGTATCAAAACATACTCCTTTACCAACAAATGCTAACGGTTTTGTTTTTGATTTTTTTCCATTCCACTCCATTATAACTAAATAAGAGCCTCTTATACTTCCTTGGCCAACACCAAGTATTGCATTCATTCCAAGTTTCTTTAATTTTTTTTTATCAAGCACTGTAACTTTTATTCCAAGTTTTCTGAGTGATAAAAGTCTTTTTGCGTATTCATCTGGATGTAATATATTTCCTGGCTCTGAAACTAAATCTTTAGTTAAATTAATACCTTCCTCTAAAGAATTGAACCTATTATTTTTTTTTAAACTATAATTTTTATTTTTTGAAAGTATTACCGCTTCAAACTTATTTTCTAGTTTTTTAGTTTTATATTTTTCAAAACTATATAGCTTTAATTGAAAACCATGTAAAAATTCATTTAAAAAATTAGAACTTTTTTGTTTTGTGCTTTTTATGTTCTCATCCATGAAAACAATATTAAAAATAGAATTTGCTTTAGCAAAATTAAAAAATTCTGCCCCTTTAGTTTCATTCTCGAAACTTGTTTGATCTTTGTTTATTTTGATTAAAATAACCTTTTGCTCTGGGTTAATATTAAACATTATAAAATTTTTATTTTTTAATTTATTTGATTTTATAGTTCTATTTAATTGATTTGATAATTTGAATAACGGAAGCTTGTTTAAATTATTAATGTTAAACTCTTCATCGGTAAACAAAACATAGTTTCTGATATCTCTTTCCTTAAGGGTCTTTTTATATAATATTTTTAACTGCATTTTAAATTAGTATGTACTTTAGGTTGTATTTTAATTATAAGCTTAAGATTAAAATATATAAATATTATCAAGGAAAATTTCAATGGGAAAAATTCTTTATAAGAAATTATTTGTTGATGTAACTAAGTTTTTTTTATTAATTTCACTTAGCTTAACCCTTATTATTTGGATAGTTCAGGCGGTTAATTTTTTAGATTATATTTCTGAAGATGGGCATGGTGTCAAAACATATTTTGCTATAACTGCACTAAATTTACCTAAAATTTTTAGTAGAATAATTCCATTTTGTTTATTTTTATCTGTATTTTACATAATCAACAGATATGAAGCAAAAAATGAATTATTAATTTATTGGAATATAGGAATAAAAAAAATAAGTTTTATAAATAATTTAATTTTTTTATCAATTTTGTTTTTAATATTCCAGCTCATATTAAAAAGTTTTATTGTCCCAAATTCACAAAATCTTGCTAGAGAATTTTTAAGATCATCAAGTATAGATTTTTTTCCAAATTTAATAAAAGAAAAAAAATTTGTAGATACTGTCTCAAATCTAACAATTTATGTTGAAGAAAAAGATAATGAAGGAAATCTATATAATATATTTTTAAAAGATGATTTAGGTGAAGATGAATCTCAAATTATTTATGCTAAGAATGGATTTATAGTTAATAATGAAAATCAAAATTTTTTAATATTAAATTATGGTAAATTTATAGATATTGATAAAAAACAAATTACAACTTTTGAATTTAAAAAAACAGAGTTTGACTTATCAAAATATGTAACTAAATCAACTACTTTTCCGAAAGTTCAAGAAATAAAAACAATCTTTCTTTTAAAATGTCTTAAAAATTTAGATGAAAATATTAATTACTATGTTGCTACAAACTTTATGGTTTGTAGTAAAGAAGTGCAAACACCCATTAAGGAAGAAATTTTTAAAAGACTTTTTAAACCCTTGTTCATTCCAGTGATAATGCTAATAGCCAGTTTTATGATTTTGTTCAATAAAGATAATTTCAATTATTCAAAAAATCAATATTTGATTTTCACAATTGGTTTTTTTGCAATTGTTATATCTGAAATATTAGCAAGATGGGTGCAAAGCAACTACACTTTTGTTATTTTCGTTTCTATACCGTTAATTATTTTTCTTATAAATTATTTTTTTGTAACTCAAAAACTCAAATTTAAATTATGATTAAAGTTTATCAAGTTTATCTTATTAAATCGTTTTCAAAAATATTTTTTTATGTTTTTTGTATTTTTACATGCTTAACAATTGTATTAAATATTTTTGAAGAAGTTTCTTTTTTTAAAAATACAAATGTGGGATTACTATATCCATTTTATCTAACTTTACTAAACACACCTTCTGTTATTTATGAAACTTTTCCGTTTATTTTTTTTATTGCTACTCAATTTTTTTTTGTAAGACTCTTAGATAAAGAGGAATTAGATATTTTCAAAAAGATAAGCTTAAGTAATACAAAGATAATATTTATCTTATCTTTATTTTCTTTTTTAATTTCATTTTTTATAATAATTATCTTTTATAACCTCTCATCAAATTTTAAATTTTTATATTTAGAAATTAAAAACCAATATTCTAAAGACAATAAATATCTGGCAATGGTTACAGAAAATGGTTTATGGATGAAAGACAAAGTTGATAATAAAATATTAATTGTAAATGCACAAACATTAAAAGATAAAACTTTAAAAAATGTATCAATAAATCAATTTTCTGAAAATTTTGAAATTGAGCAAAATATTATCGCAGACGAAGTAAATATTGAAAAAAATATTTGGATAATTAAAAGAGGTAATTTTTCTGCAGGAAATTCAGCTTTAGAAATACAAGAGAATATAGCATTTAAAACAAATTTTAACTTCAAACAAATTTCTAAATTGTTTTCAGATTTATCTTCTTTAAACTTTATAGAACTAAGAAAATTAAGACAGAACTTTGAAAAAAGTGGATATTCTTTAAATGACATAAATATTCATTTTCAAAAGTTAATATCTTATCCATTTTATTTAACTATAATGACTATTTTGGCATCAATTATTATGCTCAATATTAAGAGGAATAAATCAAAAATTTTTCATATAATTATTGGCACATTATTTTCTGTTTCAATTTATTACATAAGTTATTTTTCTGGATTGCTTGGTCAAAATGAAAGATTGCCATTTATTTTATCAATTTGGTTACCAATTATTGTTATCTCGTTATTTTGTATTTTTGGATTAGTAAGAATAAATGAAAAATAGAAATATTTTAAAAATAATTATTAGTCTTTTTATAGTTTTTATAACTAGTTTTAACGTAAAAAGTGAAGAATTTTCTTTTGAGGGTAATGAAATACTTATTTTGGATAATGGAAATCGTTTACAATCAAAAGATGGTATTAAAATAATCTCAAGTGATAATTTAATAATTACTGGTCAAAATTTTGAATACGACAAGCTCAAAAATCATCTAATATTAGAAAATACTGTAAATATTAATGACCAAAACAATCAAACTGTAATCGAAGCAAACAAAATTTTTTATAACAGATCAGAAGAATTACTAATTAGTTATGGTTTAACAAAAATTACAATAGAAAATAGTTATATAATTGAGTCAGAAGATATTTTTTTTAATAGAAAGACAAATAAAATATCTGCCAAAAATAAAACAATTATTATTGATAAATATCAAAACAAATTCATTTCTGAAAGTATTGAATTCAACGTTAACACTAAAATATTAAAAGGAGCAAATGTAGAATTGGCTGATATTGATGGAAATAAAAGTTATTTTCATAGTTTTTTTGGAGATTTGGAAAATAAAAAGTTTTTAGGAAAAGATATAAGAGTGAATTTTAATAAAAATTTATTTGGAAACTCTTCAAATGATCCTAGACTTTATGGAAATATTTTAGAAAGTGATGAAAATAGAACTAAATTATCAAAAGGTATATTTACGACATGCAAAAAAAGAGATGATTGTCCACCTTGGAGCATGAAAGCAGCTGAAGTAATTCATGATAAAAATAAAAAAACTATTAATTATAAAAATGCATGGCTTGAAGTTTATGATAAGCCAATATTATATTTTCCAAAATTTTTTCATCCAGATCCAACTGTAAAAAGACAATCAGGTTTTCTAGTGCCTCAGTTTTCTGATGGAGCAAGCTTAGGTTCTTCTTTTCAAATACCTTATTTCAAAATAATTGCAGAAAATAAAGATTTAACTTTTACTCCAAGAATATTTGCTAATAATAACTTGTTATTACAAAATGAATATAGAGAGGTTAACAAAAATTCTGAGCATAAATTTGATATTGGATTTTTTACATCGGCTCTTTCGAATAGTGATCAAGAGTCAAAATCACATTTTTTTTCAAATAGTAAATTTAATTTTAACGAAAAATTTTTTAGTGAGAGTGATTTAGAAATAAATCTAGAAACTGTAACAAATGATACTTATCTAAAAAAATATCAACCAAATTCACCATTGATTACAAGTGATAATACTTTAAATTCTTTTATAAATTTTAATGGATATTCAGAAAATTCATCATTTAATTTAGAATTTGAAACCTACGAAGATCTTTCAATAAACACAAATGATAGATTTCAGTATGTATATCCAAATATTTCAATAAGTAGAAATTTAAATGAGATTTATAATTTAGATGGAGATTTAATATTTTCTTCAAATTTATATCAAAAACAATTTGAAACAAATAAATATGAACAGTCAATATTAAATGAGCTTAGTTACCTATCTAATGATAAGTTCTTTAATAACGGTGTTTTATCAAATTTTGCTTTAAATATTAAAAATACAAATTTGAGAAATAAAACTGGATCAAACAATGAAAGCAAATCAAAGAGTCAACTTTTATCTATTATAACTTATAATTTAAGCTATCCTCTTCAAAAACAAAATGAGCTCTTTTCAAATACATTTAAACCAAAACTTTCTTTAAGATATAGTCCAAATATTACAAAAAATATATCCGACAGTGATCAAAGATTAGATGTGTCAAATATAAATGCTTTGAATAGAATTTACAGTTATGATGGAATAGAAGGTGGTCAATCAGCCACATATGGCTTTGAATTCTCTAAAAATGATAAATTAGGTAATGAAAAAATAAACTTAGAGCTATTTCAAGTTATAAGAGATAAAGAAAATCAAGATCTACCAAAAAAAACAACCTTGAATAAAAAATATTCTGACATCATAGGACGTTTGAAGATCAATACATCCGACAACCTTAATCTTCAGTATAATTTTATGGTGGATAATGACTTTAAAGATACAAATTTAAACTCGATAATAGCTGAAATTAAAGTAAATAATTTTGTTTCGAACTTTGAATTTTTAGAGGAAAGAAACTTAATTGGTACAAAAAGTTATTTTGGTAATAAAACAAGTTATAAATTTGATGAAAACAATTCAATTAAGTTTTCGACTAGAAAAAACAAAGAGATTGACTTAACAGAGTTTTACAATTTGGTATATCAATATGAGAATGATTGTTTAAAAGCTGCGCTTGAATATAATAAACAATTTTATACTGATGGAGATTTAAAACCAGAGGAAGAGTTATTCTTCTCTATAACAATTATTCCTTTTTCAAAACTATCTAGCACAAATTTAAATTAAAATGAAAATAAAGATTATTTTTTTTAATTTATTTCTTCTTATTTTAACTTTAAGTCCAAATAAGCTATTTTCAAATGAGGTAAAAATATTATATGAAATTGAAAATCAAATTATAACAAATATAGACATTGAAAATGAAATAAAATATTTAACTCTTATAAATCCAAACCTTTCTCAATTGAATGAGGAGCTATTAGTTGAATACTCAACAAAATCTATTTTAAGAGAAAAAATCAAAAGAATTGAATTGAAAAAGAATTTTAAATTTGGTGTTAATGAGAAATCAATTGAAGACAAATTTTTAAAATTCAAAAATAACTTAAATATAAGTGATGAAAATTTTGACAGTTTAATTTCAACAATTGATTTATCAAAAGAGTATTTTTTCAAAAAAATTGAAATTGAATTACTTTGGAATAATCTGATATATGAAAAATTTAAAGATAAAATTAGTATAGATCGAGAAAAAATTACAAACGAAATTAAAAAAAATATTGAAAATGAAGTTTATAAAACTAATGAATACTTATTATATGAAATTTTATTTTCTTTTGAAACTAAAGAAAAGTCTGAAATTTTATTTAGTCAAATAATGAAAAGTATCGAGGAAATTGGATTTGAAAATACCGCAACTGTATTAAGTGTTTCAGCGTCTTCGAAATTTGGTGGTAAAGTAGGTTGGGTTAATGAAAATCAACTTTCAAGTTCAATTATTAAAAAAATTAGTAATTTAAATATTTCTCAAATATCTGATCCAATAGACGTGCCTAGCGGCAAATTAATTTTAATGATCAAAGATAAAAGAGAAGTTAATAGCGAAATTTCAATCGAAGATGAAGCTCAGAAAATAATTAATCT
>Ga0255759_10005124_pt1 | contig 11231 bp, 12 predicted proteins | sample 101ome_20_FD_179959 | JGI IMG/M metagenome (GOLD analysis project Ga0255759, IMG submission 179959) | Coastal salt marsh microbial communities from the Groves Creek Marsh, Skidaway Island, Georgia - 101404AT metaG (version 2) | ecosystem: Environmental > Aquatic > Marine > Intertidal zone >...
TGAAGCCGATCCTTTATGTACCTCCGACAACGGCTTTCCTTCGATTTGTCCATCCGCTTTGCCCAACGCCTTCACAGGAGAATTTTACGAAGAGACCATCACGTTTTTCATGCCCGCGGAAGTGGTGGATCCCGGGTCGGGCGTCACCGCTTCGTTGAACAGCGTTACGGTTACCTCCATTACGGGGGTGCCTTTGGGTCTGGAGGTAGATCTGGATGACGAAGATGCGGTGTATTACCCGGCGAGTGGGCAAACCAACGGGTGTGCGAACGTATGCGGAGTGCCTGTTTTGGCCGGAACGTTCGACATGGTCATCAGCATTTCAGCGGTCGCTTCGGCTTTCGGAATCGAACAGGTGGTGACGGAGTCGTTCAGCTATGTGCTCGTTGTCGAGGCTGGAGAAGCCGGAACCGCCACATTCACATTCACTCCGCCTTCCGGATGTGATTCCCTCGTGGCCCAATTTGAGGCGAGCCTGGCCGGCAACGCTAGCCAAATCACCTCTTACGCTTGGGATTTTGGCAATGGACAAACCTCCACCGACGCGGAAGTCAACGACGTCGCCTTTGACACGACCGGCGTTTACAACGTCACCTTGCAAACGACCATCTCAGATCAAGTCCTCTCCTCGGTCACTTTGAGCACCACGGCGGGTGGCGGGTGGGACGACGGTTGGTCACCTTCACCCGACCCGTATTTCGTCCTTACCGACGGAAACGGAGGTAACGTCTTCGTGTCAAGCGTCGCAGACGAAACGTATTCCAACACGTGGAGCAACGTCAACGTGGTGTTGGCCAGCCCCCCTTACACCATCACGTTTTACGATGAAGACCTGTTTCCAGATGACGACTACCTCGGATCGATGAGCTTCACGCCCAACGGCGCCGGCACGCTCACCTTGAGCGCCGACCCGAGCTACGGGGAATTGAGCATCGGCCTGCAAACTGCTGTGGATGCAGTGGATACGGCCGCCGTGAATGTGAATGCGAGTCCGGCGGTGGACATTGCATGGTCCGCTGAGGGGGACACGCTGGTCTGTCCGACTGCCGGCATGATCGCGTACGATTGGTATTGGGGGGATAGTTTGTTGGTGAGCGGCGGCGATTCGACTTTCATTCCGGTCGAGCATGGTTGGTATGCGGTGCAGGCGACGGCCGAGACGGGGTGCAGTGGGTGGAGCGATAGCTTGCTGTATTGCGCTGCAGATGCGGCTTTCGCTTTGAATTTAAGTTTGGGTGAGACGCCCGAAGTGGCGGTTGCGGACACGGATTTAGCCGCGTACGTATGGACCATGAACGGCGTGGTTTCGGACACGTTGGTCGGCGGCAATTGGTGGACAACGTCGGAGAGCGGTTGGTATTCGGCGGTGGGCTGGGATGATTTCGGCTGTCCGTGGACAAGCGATACGGTGCTGGTGTGCTGGCCGCTGGGGGAGCCGCAGATTTCGGAGAATGAAGACGGCTTGCTGGAAGTAATGCCCGCTTATGCCTATTACCAATGGTGGTTCAATGGCGAAGTCATTCCGGGAGCGACGGATTCTGTGTATGCCAATTCCGGCCCCGGCCTTTACGCCGTGTCGGTCACCGATTTCCCAGATTGTCCCGGTGCCATAAGCGCAGACTGGGTGGTAGTCGGATTGGATCCGATTTTGGGGCATTTGGCCCAGAAACCATCATGGAAGCTTTACCCGAATCCAGCAGATGCGTTTGTCACCTTCGAACTCCCCAACCGCCAGTCGCCTTGGCGCATCCAAGCTTATGACTTCCAAGGGAGGTTAGTCGCGGAGCTGCGAGCACGAAACGGAGACCGTTGGTCGATTGATACTTGGCCAGCGGGAACTTATTTTATCCGTGCGGTAGATGCAGATGGCGCCTTGCCCTTGCAGCGGCTGATCAAGCGGTAAGGCTACTTTTTGTCGATGCTCCATTTACCCGGGCCCATGAGGACCAAAGCCAATGCCGGGAAAAAGAACAACAACGCGTGCTCCTTATCCGAAAGCGGATCTTCCCAATGCACCATGAACGCCGCCACGCCCATTGTGATGGCCATGAGTGCCGCCCCCCAGCGCGATTTCCACCCGATGAGCACCATGGCGGGCGCCACCAGCTCCCCGAGAACGGTCAGAATAAGCGACGGCGTCTCACCGATGCCGAGCCAATTGTAGAATTCCACCCCATCGCCTGTGAGGCCATCGATAAGCCGGTTCATCTTGGACCAACCATGCGGAATCATAAGTCCCGCTGTGCCGATCCGCAATGCGAGCAATCCCCAGTCGTTTAGCGCTTTCATGTTTCCAAATTAGCGAGCAATGCTGCCGAAGGCGCAAAAGTGCCTCCTGGGTTTCAACCAGCCGCGTGTTGATGGAGGCGGCTTGATTGACGCGCGATTTTTCCGTATCTTAAAGTATGGCGCATTCGAACCTCCCTCCCGATTGGCTGACCGGCGGCTTGCTCGACGCGGAGTACAAGCAGTACATTTTACTGGCTTGGCTCAAGCAATGGGAGCGCGAGTTCCGGGATGTGAAAATTTATCCAGGACTGGGGAGTTTAACGGAGGCGCACCGCGAACTGACGACGTTTCAATCCGAACAGCGCCAGTGGCGAAAGGCGTTGAAGGGTCCACTGCAAGGGTTGGACTTTGCCAGCCGACGATTGATTTACAAGCACTTCAATGCCCATCCAGAGTTGCAAAAATACCTGGACGATTTATTGGCGTTTGCGCTGCCGCAAATTGAGAAGTCGATTGCCACCGGCAAAAACCTGTACGAGATCGTGGAAGAGCACCTGGAGCTCGAGCCCATCGGGGTGCAGCCGCTGTACCGCGACGAAGGGTATTTGTTTGTCTATGACGAGGACCAGCGCGAGGTCAATAACTACCGCTACGCCAAATCCCCCATCATCCTCAATGGAGAGCGGCACGTCCAGCTCTCACTCAAGCCCCTAGAGCAAGTCAAGAAGAGTTGGACAGAGACTTTTGAGCAAATGAAGGTACGAATGGCCCGTCAATTTCCCGAATTACCTAATCCCGCGGTTTTCCTGGCCCGTGTCAGTTACAGTTTCCCCTTGCAACAAACGACTTTGCCCGTCGCGAAGCGCCGACTTGTGCGGTTTTTAATGGGGTAAACCCTTTATTTTTCTAAGTAAGCGTATCCTGCTGCGAGGTTTCCGTACACTTGCGTGTAAATGATTTCGCCAGAAGGATTGAAATCAAACGATTCGTAGACCTTGACGCGCACGGAACGCGCCTCGGTTGAGTCGGTCCCTGCCTTGCTGATGTTCCATTCGAAATAACCGCGCACGGAGCCGTCCACCGCTTTGGTCTGGGGGTTGACGCCAGGGAGGAAATTGGTGGGTGAAATCAGCTCGTAATCGTACTTGGCCCAGGCGGCTTGGTATTTGGCCGTCACTTGCTCCAAGGTCACAGTATCAGGGGCATTTAGGCCTGTACCACGCCAAATGGCATCCTCATTGAAGTGGGTAAAAAAGTCATCGCTCTCGGCCTCAAAATCTGCGAAGACCTGGGCGATGGTTGCCGCATTGGCTTCAAACGTGGCCGAGGCATCCGATGCAGGCGGATTGCACGCGAAAAAAAGAACAGCAGCAACTGAGGCTGTGGCGAAAGAAAAAGCAACGGGGTGTTTCATGCCCCCAAGGTAACCATCTTTAAACGAAGGGTTTGAGGGCCGCTTCCATTTGCATTGCGGTTTGAAAACCGCTTTGCTTCCATACCAATTTACCGCCTTTGAAAATCATCAGCGTGGGGACGCTGCGGATGCCATAGGCCTCCGCCAACGGCTGGTTGCGGTCGAGGTTGACTTTCAGCACTTTCGCTTTGCCATCGACATTCGCCGTCAGCTTTTCCAGCTCTGGACCCATGGCTTGGCACGGGCCACACCAATCGGCATACACATCCACCAACACCGGCACCTCGCCATTCACCAATTCCTTGAAACTTGCCATGCTCTTCAATTTCGACAAAGGTCGATGAGCAGCACAAGGTCTACAGTAACCCAACGCACACAAATTGTGCGCTTCGTGATGCAAATCACAAAGCGGTGTTAATAGTCCCCTCACCACGCCCCCGTGTGCAAGGCGTTTGCCACTAATTTGAGGCCACTAACCCGCCGCAAGGCACAAGACTACTTGATGGAAAATGAGATGCTCATACCGGTCGTTTTAGCCGGTATCTTCACATTGCTCGCTGTCATTGGCGTGGCAACTAAAAAAGGATTTTACGTTCGTTTAGGTTACTTCCTATTCGGAGGCATGGTCATGACCTTTAACCTCCTCGGGATGCTCTCCGGAGAAGGCGGTGCACTTGAGATCATCTCCATCGGCATGTTCGCCTGCCAAACCATTCTCATGTACCCGGTGGTTCCCGAAGCGGTGAATTTCTCAGATGAAGCGGTCAAAACCCTAGCCTTACGCGTGACCACGACCGTCCTGCTCATCAACGCTACAGCGGTTTGGCTCGTACTCGCTGTAGAAGGCCTTCCGCAAATCCTAGCCGTCTTCCACGGCATTTTGGCGGTCATTATGCTCATGCGCATTGGGATGGTGGCCAAAGGCGGAATAACGAAGACATAAATTTCAAACCCTTACTTAAAAATGAAAACTAAACTTGCACTCACCATCCTCGGTGCCTACAACACACTGATGGGCGTTCTTATGCTCGTCATGCCGGGCACCATGGGCGAAGCACTTGTCGGCGCTGAGAAGGCCGCATCATCTCCAGAAATGCTCGAGATGGGCACGATGTTCCATTATGGCCTCGCCCCGGCTCTCCTCATGATCGGCCTGTTGCTCATCTTCGCCCGATCATGCGCCATAGAGACCGCCAAACAGCTCTTGCTCGCCTACGTCATTGCGACGGGCGTGTTGCTCGGCGTGTTCTTCGGTGTGTTCAACAACCAAGACACCATCCAATTCAGTGCGGAAATGGCCGCGCCTGATGTATTGGCGTTTGGATTGGCACTGTTTGCTTACCTCAAAGGCAAATAAAAATGAACGCACTCAAGCAACTCTACATCGCAATTGCCCTACCGGCGTTGCTGTTCATCGGATGCACCGGTCCTGAGGGAGCGGGGGATTCCGCAGGAAAAGATAATGCCGGCTACGCCTGGGGACGAGCGGACGTCTGGAACATTGGAGATGCCGCATCAGCGGAAGTCTGGCAGCAATGGACGACCCATTTCGATGCCGAAAACCTCGATGGACTCCTGAGCCTCGCGCATGATTCCATCTACATTGAGTTAAGCCCAACGGAACAAATCAATGGCATAGCAGAATTTGAGCAACGCATCTCCGCTTGGTTTGAAGTGGCTGACGTAGCGATGAACGCCATCTGGTGCGTTCCGATTCAATACCATGAAGAGGACGGCACACCGGATACCGGAGACTGGCTCCTTGCTGGCTACGAATTCACGTCCGTACAAGGTGATACAACCACCTTCATGGACCGGCACGCCAACGTTCGAATCATAGACGGTAAGATCCGTTACTCGAAGATTTACACCCACGAAGAACGCAGTGGCGTCAATCGCTCCGTCACCCTTTCGGTCGATATGACCGGCTATGAAGGCGAGTACACCAGCGTCAATGCGTACGGATTCTTCAACAACTGGTGTCCATCATGCACGGAAATGACCGATGAAGACGGCGATGGCGTCTACACGGCCACGGTGCGCGCCACCGATGGCGAGATGGAATACAAGTTCACCTTGGACGGCAGTGCGGACGGGCAGGAAATGTTCGAAGCCGGAATGGCCTGCACCAAGACCACCGGCGTCTACACCAACCGATTGGCACTTGTCGAATCAGACACCGAGCTCCCGACCGTATGCTTTAATGCATGCGGCGCGTGTGAATAAGCACCTAAACCTGAAACAGAAAGGCCGCCTCGTGCGGCCTTTTTTTGTGGGTTCAGATGCGCGCGCAGCGATCTACGCGCAGCGGGGTGTCGACTCCTCCTGTATGGTCGGTCGAAGCCGGCTCCACGAGCATGATCCACGTGTCAGGCGCCGCTACTGGGCAGTGCTCAACGCCCGCCGGTACCACAATCATCTGGCCGGGCCCTACATGCTGAACCGAATCACGAAACCGCATCTCCAGCGCCCCCTGCACGACATAAAACAGTTCATCTTCCTTGTCATGCGCATGCCAAACAAACTCCCCTTCAATCTTCGCCAACTTGACTTGTTGACCATTCAGCTCGGCCACCACGTGTGGGGTCCATTGGGCGTCAATCAATCCGTACTTGTCGCTGAGGTCGATGGTTTTCATGGCAGATATGGTTAGTCTCGGCCCAAGATTTCTTCCACGTTGCCTTGAATGGTTTCGCACAGCCCGTCCAGCGGCAAATCGTTCTCATCTACCCCGAACGGGTCCTCGATTTCCTCGGCGATGAGCTCCACGCTGACGAGGATGTAAAAGACCAACATCACCACCGGCACACTCCACCACTCGAACGTCGCCACGAATCCGATGGGCAAGGTGACCACGTAGAGGAAGATGAATTTCTTGAGGAACATGCTGTAGCTGTAGGGCACCGGCGTCTTGAGGATGCGCTCGCAGGCGCCAAGGATGTCCACCATGCGTTCTAGGTTTTGGGCGATGAGCCAGTGCTGTTGGTTCGTGAGCTCACCCGCTTTTAGCATTGCGAGCGACTGCCGCTCCATGCTCTGCGCCCAGGCGTTCGGAGCATGCTCAGCTGAAGCAAAGGCGTCCGCTTTGGGCCGCACGGGTGCTCCAGGTTGGTTGGGGCGCAAATGGTCGCGGAGTGCTTTGACAAAGCCCGGTATAGCCGATTTGAAAAACGCATGTACGTCTGCGTCATCCGAAAATTCCCGGACGCGAATGGCCAGGGTACGCGAGACGTTCACCAGCCCGCCCCATTGCTTCCGGCCTTCCCACCACCGGTCGTAGGCGGTGTTGGTCCGAAAAACAAGGAACAACGACAGCACAAAGCCCAACATCGAGTGCACGACGTTGCTCACCTCCATCGGTTCTTGGAGCACCTCCAACTCGATGTAGCAAATGGCAGCGGTAAAAACGCCCATCGCCGCCATCGCCGGCAGCAGTTTGCGAATGACCTGACGGTTGTAGGCGTGGAAAATGAGGCTGAACCAGCTTTTGGGGTTGTAATGGATCATGGGCGTAACCGAAAAAACTTAACCAAAGAAACGAAGAAGCCCCCCGGAAAACCGAGGGGCTCACTACAATAATTGGTAAGAAATTAATCCGCTAACAACGCGGCATTGTAGTACAAATCGCTGCTCGTGATTTTGCCTTCGGCATTGAAGTCGTCCATGCGCAACATCCGAACGACTACCTCCTCGGCGTCCTTGTCGCCTTTCTTTTTGAGCCGAATATTCCACCAAGACTGAACCACACGCGCCTCCAGCCAATCGTATTCCATGTAATCCGGGTAGCCGCGCTCATCAAATGCAATCAGCTCCCAATTGGCCAGAAATTCAACGTCTCCCGCCTTGTTTTCCTCCATGCCATATGGCTCCGCGCGGTTCATATCGTTGAATTGAGCATCCTCAGTGAAGTAGCTATAACTCGTTTCCAAATCGCCATTCAAAAACGAATACATCATCTTCCGAACGGTGTTGATGTTTTCGTGGTTCATGTAAATGGTGCCGTTTTCGCGATCACGTGTTGGCCAGGCATCCCACATCTTGCGGTAGTTGCGACGATCGGTATAGTCGAATGCCAAGGCAATCTTATCGCCTGCTTCGTTTAGCATGTACAGACGGTGGTTTGGCATGTCGAACTCTACGCCTGTTTGAGCATTCATTCCGTAAATCCGGTCCCAGCATTGCACCCAAACTTGTCCTCCCTCCGTATACTCAATAGCATCGGGGTATGCCGGTTCATCCTGCGTGATGCTCAGGTACTTGATGTTCTTCGACCACCATCGCGCTTGACCAATGAATTGAGCTTTCGTGGTGCCTTCCTGGTCTTTGTTTGACGACAGGGCATCAAACAGTTTGAACTCATCATCCAACAAGTCGGCCAACGCTGCAGAATCTCCTGCCACAAATGCCTCGTTCAGATCTTGGACCATTTTAATCGCAGGATGTTTGCTGAAAACCGCTCCGTTTTCTTTTTTCTTCTGCGCCGAAGCACCGACAAAGACCATGCACATGGCCAAAGCAAATAAAGTTCTCATGAATTATGAATTAAGGGTTAGAATTTGATCAACGCACCACGGAGAATCGCTTGGTGAACATGCCCGCCTGACCGACCACCTGAACGAAATACGCGCCAACCGGCCAAGCGGAAGTGTCCCATTGGACTGTTGCCGTTGCCGAAGGCTGTAGGGCCAACATTTCGCGGCCGGCCACGTCGATGACGTGAAGCGATGTCCAATGCTGCGGGAGATTATTGATTTCAATCGTGCCGCGCGTTGGATTGGGGTAGAGGACCCATGAGCCTGAATCAACGTCGGCAATGTCAACGCTGGATTCCACTGTTACGGTGGCCTCAATGCTGCAGCCCAATTCATCCGTAACCACAACGGTGTAGGTCCCAGCTGGTAGGTAAACGTCCCCGGATTCGTTCATGCCTTCATCGTACCATGTGACGGTATAGGGCGGAACGCCGCCGCTGGGAACCGCTATCACGTTGCCGTTCCCGGAGCCGTTATCTGGGGTTGAGCTGACCGTCACGGTCAATGCTGAACTGTTCGGATCATTGATGTCAACCGCTACCGCGGTGGTACACCCTGCGGTGTCTTCAACGTGGATCACGTACGTGCCAGAAAGCAAGCCTGAAAAGACCCCGTCCTCGCTTTCGAATACCTGCTGTCCTTGGTAATCACCGAGAAGTATCGCATCGGGCGCATTGGTGACTTCCACATATATGACCCCATCCGCACCGCCAACGCATACGTTGTCAACGGTCGAGGTGGTGACTTCAAGTTGGTAGCAACTGCCATCGTCTACGGTCGCGTCGTCGTCGTAATTGCACGCTTCTTCATCCGTACAGCCTTCAATGTAGGGCGAGAGCACAGCCCCCATCAGATGCAAGATTCCATTATCGACTGCAATGTCTGCTTCCACAACTACGGCTCCACCAACAGTGACCGACTCCTCAGACACCCCCACCAAAACCGGATCACCAGCAAGCGTCATCAACAAATCTCCATCCTGCAGATCTCCTGATCCCAGAAGTTGGTCTACCACATGGAGCAGCAATCCTTCCGCCAGTCCATCTTCATCCAATAGCAGTTCATCCAAGGTCAAATCTTCGGCCTCTAAAAACGCCGTGATCGCCGAATCCGTAGGCGCAAAAACCGTATAATTCGCTGGCACACTCAATTCATCCATGATGCCTGTCAGCGTCAGCAGAGTATCCAAAAGGGTCAGGCCCGCATCCTCAATTGCATCCGACAAGAAGTAAGCCGGCATGATGACTTCGTTTACCACATGCACCAAGCCATTTTGGGTCAGGTTATCCGCATTGGTTACCTCCGCCGTATTCAAGTACACAGACTCGTCGGATGCCGTTATGAACAACTCATCACCCGAATCCGCAAGCACACTGCCCGCAGCCAATAAGTCTTCACTCGTCATGGCGGCTGCGCCGATGGAATGACGAAGCAAGGCGTCCATGAAATCTGGGTTGTAAACGATATCGATGATGCTCAAATCGTTGGCATCTGCATACGCCAAGAAGGCCGCATCGGTTGGAGCAAAAAGCGTTCCGGTACCGATCGCTGAGAAAGCTGCTTCCAAGCCGAAGAAATCCATGGCGATCGTGATGTAATTGTGCTGAGGGCTTGCGTCGAGCCATTGGTACATGCCCTCGGACAAAACCACCACTTCGTCAAGCAAATGCACCACGCCATTTGAAGCTTCTAGGTCATTGGCAGCCACGGCAGTTGCATTGACCATTTCGTTGACATGGAAAGACATGGGCATGCCCGATGCCGTCGTCACCACACTGTCTGCGTCCAGTACACTGAACATAATTTCAGCATTTGGGACAATATGATACATCGCCATATCCACCGCGTTTTCGGATGCTATAAACGCCTCCGTGGTCATGCCCATCGCCGCGGCATAGGCTTCGACAGCGTCGTTATCAGGGACCAAAAGCGTTACACCGGTATCGGAAGCAAGGAGCGCATTCAGCTCATCGCTGGAAACGATTTGGTTGAAGTGGCTATTGCTGGGTGCAGCTGACAAAAGTTCAAGCACCGTGAATTGGGATGATGCATTCGAAGCGAATAACACCAAACAAATGAGGGAGGCAACTAATCGCATGGAGTAAAATTTTGTGTAAAAATGCACATATGTAATGAATGTCACAAAAAAAGTTATTCGGATTACCCGCTTCTTAACTTCTTCATAACATTAACAATCAGCATCCAGTAGAGTCTATAGACTCTTTTCTAACCTTTAGTCTAAAAGTCTAGTAATTGGAAAAGCAGTGCATCAGAAAAAAGTGGCTTGATATTGCCGAAAACGATGGATGGAACGGATTGAGCGGGGAAGACAGCTTGGCAAGATATGGGCTGCTTTAAGTTGAACGCTTTTTTTCACATCTCTCGAGGATTGCCTAATTTCCGACCATGAGTTTTTTCAAATCGTTCAAAAGAGAACTGGGCCGAAATACCGGAAAATGGGTAAGCAATAAGGTCTTCAAAGACGGCTGGTCCACTCCTTATCGATTTTCGCGCACCGGTCAAAAATCGGCGGATTCAGGAGTACGTTCCAAGAAATCTAGACGATCCGAAAAGGCTCAAGAACAGGCTTACACTGCACAATCAGCAGCGAGTCCAACAAATGCCCTGTTGCCTGAATTGCGCGCAATGGATGTGGCAGATGATGCCGCACAAATCGTCAACCAACTCGAGTTTCTACTTGGGGTGTTGATTGAGCACCAAGGGGGAGCATCCGACAACGAAAAAATCCGTTCGGTGGCTACGTCAAAATACAGGATTGGCTTGCATCGTTTGGAACACCAAGATCCCGAATCATTCCGCTACTTTGATAGCGAGTTCAAGTCATTCAAACACGGAAAAAGACGGCGTCTCTTTTTTGCCATTCTAGCACTTGTCGTGCTTTGGTTTCTGGCGTATATCGCATCGGAGATGTAAACGCGAGCAGCTCAAAATTATTGGCCTTTCGGATTCGAGCCCCACTTATTCCTCCCGGATTCTGAATCTTGAAATAACCAATAAATAATAACAAAGATTCCTATACCGGTAAAATACAATAA
>Ga0255759_10005126_pt1 | contig 11227 bp, 24 predicted proteins | sample 101ome_20_FD_179959 | JGI IMG/M metagenome (GOLD analysis project Ga0255759, IMG submission 179959) | Coastal salt marsh microbial communities from the Groves Creek Marsh, Skidaway Island, Georgia - 101404AT metaG (version 2) | ecosystem: Environmental > Aquatic > Marine > Intertidal zone >...
TGATAACGAAAGGTGTCTAATACTTCGAGTCGAGAGACTAACGAAGTCGTTGAACAGACCGCAAGTCTTTCAATGTCAATTACAAAAAACCTGGTGGGACCGCAATCCCTTGGAGAGTTCGCAAGACTTTACAGAGTTAAGTAGTAGTTGAGTAGTTGTTAACGAGAAGAGTGGTTCACTCAAATAACCGACACTGACTCGATACCATGGGCAACTGTGGTGGATAAGTGAGGAACCGATTATCAGGATAATCTCACAAAAGATGGGTCACATAAACGTGTAATCTCAGCGTTCTATAACATATATACCTTCCTTAACCTCAGTTTTAACCGACTGAGGTTTTTTTATGCTTATATTTTGCAGTTTAATTTATATTCCGTATATTTGTTCAAAAGGAAAAATATTATGGAAGGAATCGTCTTATTAGTTATTATTGGATTATTATTGACCTTTGGTGGTCAACTCTTAAAAGGTGTAAGTAACATCTTTAGTATCGTTGGAAGAATCGGTGGATGGGTACTCGGAATTGTCCTTGTTCTATTTCTAATTAAGGTCTTTTTATTTGGTTAAGTCAAAAAAAATCAGTATATTTGTTATATGAAAAAGGGAGATAAAATTATAGATGTAAGAGATAACACCGAACACATTGTTGAATGTGTCGATGTGTATGATGAAGTAACTTTGGTTTTCACTGAAGGTAAAAAATATATACCCTTAGAGTTAACAAGAGTAATTCCTGAGATTATAATAAATATTAAAAAAAGGTTTATTAATTTAATTAAACCCGTAAATAAAAAAGTGTTAACATATCAAGAATGGGTTGAAAAATTTGGATAGTAACAATAAAATCATTATATTTGAAGTATGAAAATAGTTAAGATATTACACCCACAGTTCGGAATCCTTCAAGAAGAAATGTTTGAAGATGCCACACAATTCAAATTGTATTTGAAGTTGGTACACTCTTGTTTGGAGTTGAAGCAAGACCTAACTACCTTTAACGGTAAGGATTTCTTACTACACGTTCCTTACAATCTATTGAAGGACTGTATGGTAATGGGTAATGTTCAAGAGGTATCTTTGGCTGAATACGCAATTCAAAAATCTAAAATGGAGACGATAAATGATTAAGGTATTAAATAATATGTGGTCTTTGGTGAAGATGTCAGTGGTATTATTGATAATGGTCATCACCATGAAATATGTGGGTACTGAGCAGTTACTCAAAGCTGCGGGTATATTGTTAGGGTTTTACACAAGTTTTAGATTGGTCGATTTGTTGTTTATGTATTTAAAATCTAAAATTAAAGGTGTTGAGGTAGACAACGAAACTAAACCTAACAAACCTGAGGAAGATAAGATTAATCCTGAGATTTTATATGTGGAAGGGTTAATCAATGAGATTAAGAAAAAGGCTAAGAAGAGTGTTAAAGACAAAAACACTTTGGACCTTTTAGGTATAAAGTTAAAGCAGTTGAAGAATGTATAAGGTTGGTGGATATGTGGTACTGAAGATGTCTAAGACTATAAAGATTATTGATGAGATAGAAGACATTGATAGTAATTATATTCTTTACATGACTGACGGTACCTCTTACCATATTAGTCAGTTGATGACTATTCATGAGGCCGCAAAGTTAGAAGGGTGTGAAATATGATGAATGAGTTTTTAAATAGTTATAGAGCATTAAAAGGAACACTGTTACGTACAGTGATATATACGATTGGTCACTTTTTAATCGCTGCTGCGTGTGTTATGTACTTTACTGGTGCTGACTTTTACGCAGCTATTACTGATGCGATAGTTGAACCAATCATAAACGCAGTTTGGTATTTTATATTAGATAGATTATGGACAAAGAAAAAGTAATTCCGACACACGACCCTCAGACAGGTGAATTAAACCCTTATTATGAAGAGATAACGGGTGAAAACAACCCATTTAATAGTATTCATAACCCTGAATTATATGCTCAGATAATGAATAGAAAGATTAAGTATTCAACGAAGATGAAGTACGGTAAAAATAATGACATCAAACACATGCCAAATCAAAAATGGCATAAGATTGTTAGTTTCATTAAATCTGGTGTTAGGATTATAGGTTATGGGTTTATTCCGTTTAATTTAACTGTGGCGTGTATTGTTTTGGTACTAAGTGAAGTTATCGGTATTGTAGAGGAAATGGTATAATGTAAACTAAACATTTACTAAAGTATTTTTTACTTTTATAATTAATTATGATTGAAAAAGAAAGAGACCCTGAAGATATCAAAACAACTTTAGATGATAGAGATAATGTTGAGTTGTATATCTTTAAAGATGAAGAAGAATAGATTTCCCTGTTAGATTAAATAGGGTGGTGGAGTTGACTAAGCCAAATACTGGTTAGTCCCAAAAAAAAGGTAGGAAGTATTTCTTCTTACCTTTTTATATTTATATTCAAAATCAATATGAATAGAATTAGATTTGAAAACAAGAAAATAGTTTTGACTTACGAAAGTGGTGATGTCGAAACGTGGTACAGGGTAACTGATGAATCAATTTATTTGGGTTCAGTTTACATCAGACACAAAGGAGAATTATATAAAAAAGATTAACGATTTTATTGAAGGTCAGTATATTTATAAGTAAAGAACAATATTATGGCTAACATTATAATTACGGAATCTCAACTTAAAAGATTGAAGAACAATCTTAACGAAAATAAAGACGGTTCATATATGGCTAAACAACAACTGTTTACCATTGCAACATTGGCTTATAAAATGTGGGAGCAAATGGAAGATGGAGAACAGATTGAAGATTGGATGGAAAGTAAAATAGCCCAAGCTGAACAAAGTGTAGTAGCTGCTGTGAAAGCTTATATGTATGATGAGGTTGAGGATGAATTAAAAGGTATGGAAAAATTGGATTATAACGATTTAGTTATTGGAATGTAATCCATATAATTTATTGACAAAACTAAACCTTTCTTCTATTTTTGAAGAGAGGTTTTTTTATGCCTTATTAAAAACATTAACAAATATATTATGCAAAACTATCTTAAGTTTAACACACAAAAACACACACTATCCATTATCTATATTGACGGTAGTTTAGGTGAAAGTAATCTTGAAGGCGTTACTACTATTAGAGAGGGTAATGGTTTCTACGAAGTCCTTCAAAGACAGGAGAATGGTAAGAACGCACCAATCTATAGATTTCCAATTCATAACACTGTAGTAAGATATTTCCACTGATGAATCAATTAGACAAAGACTATCAAGATTTACTAAAAGACATCATGACCAATGGTGTGGAGAAAGATGACCGTACAGGTACTGGTACTATTTCAGTATTTGGTCGTCAGATACGTCACGACATGTTTGAAGGATTTCCTTTATTAACCACAAAGAAGATGGCAGTCAAAACTATGATGACTGAATTGAAGTGGTTCTTAAAAGGAGACACCAACATTAAGTATTTGGTTGAGAATGGATGTAACATTTGGAATGGAGATGCTTATAAAAGATACAAAGAAGATAAGGGAACATTGGGTATGGGTCCTAAGTCATTCATTCAGAAGATTAAGACTCAGGATAGATTTGCTGAGATGTGGGGTGAGTTAGGTCCTATCTATGGAAAACAATGGAGAGAATGGAAAACTGAATCGATTATTAAAACTACTCTCAAAGACCCATTATCAGGTGAAGATACATATGTGAATGGTACTAAGTATATTGACCAAATCAAAAATCTAATCAACGACCTTAAAACAAACCCAGACTCAAGACGTTTGATGGTGAGTGCTTGGAATGTTGGTGATTTAGATAAGGTTGTACTTCCTCCATGTCATTATGGATTTCAAGTTTATACACGTAAACTTACAACTGAAGAAAGGATGGTTGAATATGAAAAAAGAGGTTATATTAAAAATATCGACCCATTAGATTGGGTTCCTGAACGTTCTATATCTTTAATGTGGAATCAACGAAGTGTAGATACATTCTTAGGTCTTCCATTTAACATAGCATCGTATGGAACTCTACTTATGTTGTTGGCTGAGGAATGTAACATGATTCCTGGTGAACTTATTGGGAACTTAGGTGATGTTCACTTATACAAAAATCATTTGGAGCATGCGACAGAACAATGTGGTAGACAATCATATGACTTACCAAAGATTAAATTATCCAATATAGATATAACGGATGGAGAGTTTGACTATGAGATTATTGGTTATGATTCTCATCCACCAATAAAAGCACCCTTAAGTAATTGATTATGAGTAACAAGAAAGATGATAAAAGTAAACTATACCACAAACTACACCAGTTACAAAAAAGAATAAAAAGGTCAAAAGACAATCCTGGTCACAGTAGTGAAAAGAAACATAAGAGACTCAGACTATTAAAGACGTTACAGGAAAAGATATATAAAAAAGGTAGGAAAAATGGATAAGAAAAGACTCATTGAAAACATCGAGAGAGAGGATGTATGGGACAGTGCAAAACATTCATATGCAGATACTCTTATTGAAAAATATAATACGGAAGATGTTAGAGATTACCTAATGAATAAATTCAAAGAGACAGGTGACTATTATTACATGTCCCTTCTTAAGGAGAAGGTTTAATGGAAACTAATATTGTAGAATTTATTCAGAAGTATTATGTCATTGAAAAGAGAGTTGGTGATATATATCTTCGAGATATTTTTGATGCGGGTAATAAAGAGTCTTATGTTATTGACATCACTCCGAATGTTAAATTCTTTTGGGGTCGAGCAAAAAATGTTACAGGTCTTAACCTTTATCTAAAAGAATATAATCATTTACCAAAGATAATAAGAGAAGTTTTCAGGAGTAAAAAAACCGTAGATTTCTATAGTTTTATAAAAGAAGAAGAGGGTGATTTTGTAATACCCATAAAATATATAAAAGAAGAATTTCCTAATCTATATGGAGAACAGGTACAAAGAATTATTTCAGAAAATACTACCGACAATCAAGTTTAGTTATCCTCAGGACGGTGGTATCGTTTATAATGTTATTTATGAAGATGTTATTGAGGAAGAAAGAAGTCTTGAAATTATTGTGGGTTATGATAGATTAAGTGAGAAAAATAAAATAACTGTGGTTCCTCGTGTGTTAAATGAGACTTTATTATACGATATTGCTCGTATTAGTAATTTAATTAACCTCAGTAATAAATCAGTTATTATTAAAAATTTAAATCAAGAGTTGGTATAATGGAAGACATTCGAATTAAGGGTGATTATAACGATTTAAAATCAATCATTTCACAGTATAAAAAAATATTGGTCACTGGTCCTCACGGTGCGGGTAATAAGATTACCACCAAAGTAATTGCTAATGATTTCAATATGAAAGAAATACGTGGAGAGTACGCATGGGGTTTGGATGAATATTATGATGAGGACGGTTTAATTACGTTTCATCGTGACAATAAAGATTCCGAGTTTGTTGCGTTCGGTCCTTCACAGTCGGGTCACTTACATCGCATTGTCGATGAATTGGAAGATGTGTTGGTAGTTTTTATGTATAAAGATTTAAATACTATTGAAAGGTATACTGAGAGAAATCCTTTTGTTAGGGAACAGAGTCACAGGTATGAATGGGGTTTATATCGACAAGTGGTGATGGAGGATTTTCCTGAAAGTGCAAATTACTTAAGAAAGTCTATGGAACAACTTACTTACCATATATGGGAGAACCACCAGCGAAGTATCATTCCAAATTGGGTGGAGATTAAACATCAAAGTTTGGAGGGTCATCCTCTTTGGGTTAGTAAAGAAGACCGAAAAGATTTTAAAGAGTGGCAAACTAGTTTCTGATTATATTTATATGTAATGAAACTACTTAAACTACTTGGTAATATGATTAACGAAGATGTAAAAGGTGTTGATGTTAGAATGTTCGCACTTTTTGCTGAGGTCTTTGATAAACTACTTGATGGACTAAAACATGGCAATATGGATGAAGTTTATCAGGAGTTGTCTGACTATTATAGTGGTAGTAAAAGACTTTCGTTAGATTATTTTTATAAATTCTTAAAATTAAATAAAGACCACTTTTTAAAAGAAAAAGAGCCAATCAAAGAGTCTGAATATAAAAAGACTTTTCTACACAAATACTGGGACGACAAAGGATTTGATGCAAAACCTATCTATCATTATCTGGGTTTAAATCCGAGAAACAAAGAAGACAAAAAAGAAATATTCTACCACAAGTTATCTTATTTAGGTGGTATTGAAAATATTGTTAGAGGTTTTAAAGAAAAGGTTTTAACAGGTCGACCTGTAATAATCGAAAGTGGTGGGTATGAGATTGAATATTTGGTTACTGGTGTTGACATTGATATGTTTGAACCCGATTCACACATGGATATGCTTCACGATGGTGAGATTTTCTACGAAATGACAGGTCTTATTAATGGTGATACGTCAGAAGTTACATTATTAACCAATGGTGAGACTTATAATATTGGTGACTTATCTCGTGGTGATGTTGATTTAGATGACAGTGTTATTGAAGAGATAGGTTATGAACTTTCAGATACCATTAGAGAGTATTTTGATAAGATAGGTTCATTATATAGTATTGATGGTGATATGATAGATTACCAAGTAGTGAGTGATGAAAAATTTAAATCATCAATCAATCCGTTGACAAAGTAAAAAAGATATTCTACATTTGTAGAAAACTATAAAAATCCATGCAAATTACAGAAAACATTCTCACACTTTTACAGATGTGTCATTATCCTTTTGAGACTATTAAGATTCAAAACGAAAAAGTATTGAAACATTTTCCAACAGTTGAGGATGTATTAAATTGGTTAAGGGATGAAGATGTTTATATCACAGCACTTCCTTTTCGTGATGCGGAAGAAGGTCCCGAACTGTACTATTACTACTCTGTAATTGATTTAAACGACTTTAATGATGAAGATGACATCTTATGTAGTGAAACTCATTTAGGTGTCTCAGAAGTTGATTATACGACTTATCAAGAAGCTATAACCTCAGGTATTGAGAGTTATTTGAAATTTAAATCAAAAGATATTCGTCAAAACAGAGAGACACTGTTAGTTGATATTATGGAAAAAGACCAAAAATTAGGTCTTTATGATTAATAGTTCTCTTTACTGATTAAATCAGTTGCTTGTTCCTCTGTGTTGTAAGCAAATTCAAAAATAAGGATTCTTCTATGACGGTCCCAAATAAATTTAGCGGTCGAACCTTCATTAATCTCCCAACCTGGAAAATCATTTAAAAGTCTATAACCGACATCTTGCATTTCTTTGGTGATACTAACTTTTTGACCGTTAACATCCTCTGACTCATCTTCAATCCAACCACTATCACCACCAGCTTCAACATTCACTTCTAAGATATCTGCACCTAAATCGTCTAAGTATTCAAATATTTCATCAAAAACATCTGGCTCTTCTTTAGCTTCAATAACTTGCTCTGTACCATCTTCAGTTCCATAGACAGAATAAGTTCCATATACTTCGACAACTCTTTCTTCAGGTAACATTACAAATTCAAAAGTATAAAATTCTTCACCAGTATCACTATACCAAGAATCTTCATCTTTAACTGCGTTTTCAACATATTCACTAATCTCACGCCCTACAGGTAGTGGATATGGTATATGAGTGCCTCTACCATCTTTTCTTTCACACCAAAAGATTTTATCACCTGACCATATATCAAATCCATCACCTAGTTCAACAGTTATTTTTTGACAACCTGATTTTACTAAGAATTGGTTAAAAATGTTAAATAAGACTTTATACTTTTTTTCCATAATGTTTTTTAATATAAATATTAGTCAGTAAAGTTTAATTTCATTGTTTTCATCATCCACACAGGTTTTTCGTGATTTTGTAGCGCATCTACCCATTCTTTTGCTGACGGGATATAGTTGTTGCAGTCTTCACGAACGTGTTGTTCACCAACATATCTTACGAATACTTGTTTACCGTCTGAGTTTGTAAATGATTCACCAAACACTCTTTCACATTCAAAGATACCTTCAGAGTGATGACGAAACACACGGTGGAGTGAGGTTCCGAGCCAACCTTTACTTTCATCAAACCATTTATGTATATGTAAATAATCTTCGGGTTGTCCTCCCCATTTTCTTGCTGAGGATTTTGCGTGGTCTACTGGATGTGCCATAATATCTTTTTAGATAAAGATATGTTATATGTATAAGATGTCTATAAAAAAATGAATGAGTTTAATCCTCATCATAATCATTAGTAGCGATATAGAAATCGTCTAAATCATAAGTGTCTACTACATCGACCCATAGAGAGTCACTGTATTCTTTTGGCATGTCATTAGTTAAGAGTATTGTTGGATAAGGTTGAAATCTATCAAAGAATATCTCAACTTCACCTTTATATTTACTGTTGGTTTCTTTAGAGGCTTTTAAAAGATATTCTTTCATCTTATCATCTAATTTATTTTTAAGTTCATTAAAAATAAAATCTGTGTTGATGTGTTTATATTCGATACGTCTTAAATCATTTGATTTTTGAATGTAATTTAATGCTGGATAAACACTATCATCAAGGTATGAAAATGAATTGTAGTATTGCTCGTCATATTTGTCGCTGAATTTATGATATTTCTCAGAGTCAACATAAACTGTTAGGTTAAACCAATCTTTTGTAATTTCATCAGGAATGCCAGATTTCAATCTATCTGTTGGTTCAACATCAAATTGAATTCCTTTTGGTGTGAAGACCAACTGACCTAAAAGTTTTTTTATGGTTTGCATGTATAACTTATTTAACTATAAATAGAGTTGTCATTTAAAATGTTTTTATTTATTATATAGTTATGAATAGTACAACAATTAGATTATCAGAGTCCGTTAATATAGACCTTAAACCTTTGATTGGTGATATGGTTGATAATGATTGTGTTGATGAGGCGATAGAAATAATTGAAAGAACACTTAAAGATGCTGACATTGAAAAACAATTTGAATGTTTGATGATGTACAGTGACCACTTAAATAAAGATAAAGAATCATTCGTCCTTAAGTTAAGTAATTTAAAACTTCAATTAGTTAAGGACGGTGTTATGAAAGAAAAGGGATGTTTCAGTCCTGAATAATTATGAAGATTGTAGAACACAAAACATTTAAGGATAATCGTGGAAGTTATACTCCTTTTCCTTTAGATATTATGGATAAAGAATGGGACCAGTGTTCCATATCGATTAATGACGGTAGATATACCTTCAGAGGTTTACATTACCAAACAAACCCACCTCAAGAGAAATATGTTAAAGTGGTGAAAGGTTCCATTATTGATATTGGTTATGATTTAAAAACAAAACAAACCAAAAGTGTGTTGATTGACGAAGGAAATGCAGTATATTTAAATGATGGGTATGCTCACGGGTTTCTAACGTTAGAACCTGATACTATCGTTGTTTATTTGGTAAAAGGTGAATACTCACCAGAATCAGAACATTCAATAGTATGGAGTGAAGTTTCTGAGGTGAAAGAAATTATAAATGGATATACTGACAGAGTCATTATATCTGAAAAAGATGAAAAAGGAAAATGAAACTATTATTAACATTTCTTGCTACGGTATTATTGTTGACCTCATGCAAGACAACACAAGAATTAAAAACCGTAGACTACGTGGACCTCGAAAGGTATCAGGGTAAATGGTATGAGATTACAAAGATACCAAACAGGTTTGAGAAGAATCTTATTTATGTTACGGCTAACTATACACTAAAAGAAAATGGGAAGATTAAAGTCCTCAACGATGGATACAATACCAAAAAGGGAAAGTATGAAAAGGCTGTGGGTGAAGCCAAAGTCAATGGACCTGGTAAGTTGGGTGTAAGTTTCTTCAAACCATTTTATGGTGACTATTATATAATGGAACTCGATGAGGATTACCAATGGGTATTGGTGGGTTCACCATCAAGGGATTACTTATGGATTCTTGCCAGAACACCACAAATCTCTGAAGAGTTGATAACCGAATTATCGAAAAAGGCAGAAGATGCAGGTTTTGATATTTCACGATTAGAAAGAATGGAACAACAATGAAAAACTTATTTACCTTAATCGCATTTTTATTCTCCCTAACTATGTTTGGGTCTCACCTTTCAGGAGGTGATATACAATACCGTTATATCGGTGATTCTACGGGTGTTGCTCGTCAATATGAAGTCCTACTCCGCATTTACAGAGATAACTCAGGAATTGCAATGGGAAACACTCAGACGGTCTATATTAACTCGTCATGTTATTCCCAACAATCATTGACGGTAACTTTATTGCCTGGTTCAGGTGGTATTGCTCCGACCTTATTTGATTGTGTGGTTCCATCATCAACGACAAAGACCTTAGAGATTTATGCCTACAAAGGTATTGTCACATTGCCAGGTAACTGTAATAACTTTACCTTTTGGTGGCAACAATGTTGTCGACCTGGTGGTATAGATAACATTAATAGTTCAAATGGTTCGGGTTCGGATGGTTTTTACTTTGATGCGTTATTAGATAATACTCACGGTCAGAACTCATCACCAATCTTTATCTCAGAACCTGTAAGAGCGTTCTGTGTAAACAATCCATTTAATTGGAAACAGACAGTATTGGAAACGGATGGTGACTCCATCATCTTCTCAATGATTAAGTGTCGTGAAGGTAACTATCCTGGTACGGATATTAACTTTGATGCTGGATGGTCAGCCACTCAACCAATTACATCATCTTACTTTAATCTAAATCCATCAACAGGTCTTATAAGTTTTTTACCTACGATGCAAGAGATTGATGTTGCTTCTGTATTGGTTGAAGAATATAGATACGATTCTTTGTATGGTGTATGGAATAAGATTGGTTCGGCATCGAGAGATATGATGGTTCAGATTGAGGCAACCTGTGCACCTGCGGTTATGGATGGTGTAGGTTTGGACTTCGATGCGCCAGGTCATTACATTGATACCATCACAGGATTACCAACAGTGGATTATGAATGTGGTGATACTGCGGTGACCATCTACTTAGATATCTTCTTAGATTGTTATTCTATCTCACCTGATGGTACAGACTTCAGAATGACATCACCAACAGGTCAGCCATGGGCAATTAAGAATGTGATTGGTAACTGTAATCCAAATGGTGAAACAGATTCGTTAACCATCGTGTTGAACAGACCATTAGCGGTGA
>Ga0255759_10005130_pt1 | contig 11223 bp, 9 predicted proteins | sample 101ome_20_FD_179959 | JGI IMG/M metagenome (GOLD analysis project Ga0255759, IMG submission 179959) | Coastal salt marsh microbial communities from the Groves Creek Marsh, Skidaway Island, Georgia - 101404AT metaG (version 2) | ecosystem: Environmental > Aquatic > Marine > Intertidal zone > Salt...
GGCTGTCTCATGCGTTGGGGCTCTGGTATAGAGCGCCGTCTCAGCTTTATAGAGCGCCGTCTCTACCCCAATTGGCATCTGACCATCCATACGATGTGCATAAACAATGCTACCGCTTGGACTGAGAATAAAAATACTTACGGTTACTCCTTCTTCCTCAGCTCTGGCGATACAGGTCTTGGCAATCTGCTCTGCAACCGAAGCAGATATCTCGGTTCTTGTACTAATACGTATCGCAGCATCACCAGACACCACAACATCTTCAAGTGATGCCGCCTCTTGGGCAAACATTGAACCTGATAAAAAGATAACAAAAGATAATGAAATAAGTGAAAAATATTTCATCAAATACCCCCTAAAGTTAATAATCATTCAAGAGTATTCTTATTAATATATATGTCTACTTTTTTTATTATGTAAGTGGGGTTTATAATCGTGAATATGCAACGAAAGGAGCGCATTCATCATCTATTTAAATATCTTATTGGGGAGTAATGATTGAGTAATTTTTTAAAGCGCTACAGAAAATGGATTATAGGAATCGTTTTATCTATTGGAGTTTTATATGCAATAAGAACGATTAATACACAAGACGATGTGGTAACTCAGACCCAGCAACTGTTTGCGCAAATCTTGATTGGTGATATTGAAAACCTCATCCCGGCAGTGGGAAGCATTCAGCCGGTTCAGGTGGTAGAGGTCGGGGCCCAGGTTTCAGGCCAGTTACTCGCACTTCATGTAGAGGCAGGTGACTTCGTGAATCGTGGTGACCTATTAGCAGAAATTGATGCCAGTCAACAGATTAGCAGGGTTGACGCGAGCAGGGCCAATCTAGCCGGTCTAGAGGCTCAACTCGAATCAGCTAGATCCAATCTTAATCTGGCCGAAATTAATGTAACGCGTCAGACCAACCTTATGGGGGTCTCTGCAACGAGTCAGCTTGAGTATGATATGGCTGTCAATAATTTTAATAACGCGCAAGCTTCGTTGACGCAGCTTGAGAGGGAGATTGATAGAAGTAGGGCATCATTAGCGATCGAGGAGAGGGAGCTAGAGTTCACCCAGGTTATCGCCCCAATAGATGGCACGGTCATGTCCGTCACGATGGCCGAGGGCCGAACTCTCAATGCAAGCCAACAGTCACCGACCATTTTAACGATCGCAGATTTATCAACGGTAAGAATTCAAGCCGAAATATCTGAGGCAGATGTTGGCAGATTAAGGGAAGGCATGGAAGTCTACTTCACAACATTAGGGTCAGGTAATCGTCGATGGGTGAGCACACTCGATCGCATTCTTCCGCAGCCCATTATCGAGAATAATGTCGTTTTTTACACAGGATTATTTGATGTGATTAATGAGGACAACAGGCTCCTCCCAGAAATGACAGCGCAAGTGTATTTTGTAACATCATCGGCACGTGACGTGCTTGTGGTTCCCATGGGCGCGCTTTCCTTTAACTCCAATGATGCAAGATCGCATGAGAGACAGGCGACGGTTGATGTCGTTGATGCGAATGGAGATATTCAGTCGGCCAATGTCACAGTCGGCCTAATAAGCAGGACCCATGCGGAGGTCATTTCAGGGTTGAGCATCAATGATCAGGTCGTCATTGGAAATTTAGAGACCGGAGCACAGGGAGTGGATCGACAGGCCTTGAGGTCGGCGATGGGCTTCCCCGGTAACTAGATGACGCAGTCACTGATTAAGCTAGAAAACTTATCAAGAACGTATGTCACCGAGGGTGGTGTTCAAGTTCAGGCACTTAAAAGAATCAATCTTGAGATTAATCGAGGTGAATTTGTAGCCATCATGGGACAGTCAGGCTCAGGCAAATCAACACTCATGAATATTTTGGGGTGTCTCGATAAGCCTACCGGTGGGTCCTATTTCTTCATGGATAGGAACATCAGCTCCTATTCACAGGACGAGTTAGCGGCATTACGGAGAGAGGCCTTTGGTTTTATCTTTCAAAGTTACAATCTTTTAAATAATGAGAATGCTATTAACAATGTTCAGATTCCTGCAATCTATAAGGCCGTGCCTAATAAACAAAGATACGCGAGAGCTAAGGATCTTCTTGATTCATTAGGTCTAGGTGATCGACTGGATCACAGGCCTATGGAGTTATCAGGCGGCCAGCAGCAGCGCGTATCCATTGCTAGGGCCATGATGAATGGAGCGTCGGTGATCCTTGCTGATGAGCCCACAGGAGCCCTTGACTCTAATAGCGGGCAAGAGGTACTGGCGCTACTAAAGAAATTGAGCGAGGAGGGGAAGACCGTAATTTTAATTACTCATGACAAGCAAATTGCCTCGTACGCAAATCGTATTATTAGTATCAAGGACGGTGAGATAGTAGGTGATGAGGATCGAAATGCAAGCAAGCAAGAAGTCCAAGATAGCAATCACGAGCCCATTCAAAGCGACAGCCATAAGCTCGTGATCCTCTCATCAATTAAAGAGGCCTACCGAATGGCGATCAGTTCTTTGCGAAGTAACTTATTTAGAACAATATTGACATTGCTCGGTATCGTTATCGGTGTGTCTTCAGTCGTCACACTAATGGCAGTGGGCGAGGGCGCACAACAGAATATCACAAGGGTCATGGAGCAACTGGGCACCAATGTATTAACCCTAAGACCTGAGAGACTTCCAAACTCAAGAAGAAATATGCCCTCCACGTTAACGGTGAGCGATGCCCAGCGTATTAGTAATGAGGTCCCCAATGTAATTGCGGCAATCCCTCAAAAACAGTTAGGCAATGCTACTGTAAGGTTTGGAGGTCTTGATACAAATACCACCGTGGTGGCTACCACAGAAAATATGCCAACCGTCAACTCATGGAGCTTATCCCAGGGCATATTCTTTTCTGATACAGACGGCGAGGAGTTAGCGCCTATTGCTGTCCTTGGCTCTGAGGTAAGGAGTGACTTATTTCCTAGTGGCATGGATCCAATTGGACAATTTATTTTAGTCAATAATGTACCTTTTCAAATTATCGGTCTGCTCAATGAGAAGGGTGCGCAAGGTTGGAATAATCCTGATGATGCTATCTACATACCTTATCAAACCGGTGTCTTTAGACTGTTTGGTCAGCAGTTTGCCGATGAGATACGTATCCTTGTTGAGGACGCTGATGTGATCGAGCAGACCCAAGAGAACATTCTTGAATTTGTTCGATACATACATAGTGCGAATGATGTGAGAATTAATCAAAACACTGCGATGCTTGAATCAGCCTCCGAGGCAACAGCAACGATCACTATTCTCTTGGGGGCGGTGGCAGCCATTTCTCTGATTGTCGGTGGCATAGGGGTGATGAATATCATGCTGGTCTCTGTGACAGAGAGAACCCGAGAGATTGGCATTCGTATGGCAACCGGCGCCAGACAATTTGATATATTGATGCAATTTCTAACAGAGTCTGTCGTCGTATCCATAATAGGTGGGGTCTTAGGAGTCATCATCGGTATTGGTCTCGCGCTATTGATTGGCTCTTTTCAGATTCCAATTTTTTTCTCTAACGAGCCAATGCTTTACGCCTTCTTTTGTTCGGTCAGCATAGGAATTATTTTTGGCTTTACGCCTGCTAGAAAAGCATCCAAGTTAGACCCCGTGGTAGCACTCTCAAATGACTAGCAAAAAGTTATCAATAGTAATTTTTTATTTTGTGATGGCTTTGTTCATTCAGGGTTGCTCGGTGAATGAAGAAATTCAAGAGATCAATAGCTTGCTCCCGGTTGCATTTAATCAAGATGACGCTAGCAATGAAGGAGACTGGCCAACGATAAATTGGTGGCAGCAATTTAATAGCGATGAACTTAACCAGTACATTGAGATCGTCCAAGCGCAAAATTTAGATCTTGATAATAACAGGAGAAACCTCCAGTTAGCTCAAATTGATTTACGCGAGGCAGGTTTTAATTTAATTCCCATCCCTTCTTTATCGTTGGGTATGGATCGCGAAACAGGTACTGAGTCTGATGATTACAGCTTAACTTTGTCACTGGCCTACGGGAGTATATTAAGCAGACCGCTTAACTATCAGGCAGCACGCTTTAGTTATAGTCAAAGAGAGGCGCAGCTCCTTGATATCTCAATGAATATCATATCGACTGCCTCGTCTGCCTATTTTCAGCTGCTATTGGCAAGAAATAAAATCGAGGCAACGGAATTAAATCTTCAAAACGCCAGAACCATTTTAAATATCGTACACAGTCGAGTAGAGCAGGGCGTATCCTTGCCCATTGAGGAGCTAAGACAAACAATTACCGTTCAAGGGATTGAGGGCCAGTTACTGCAATTAAGACAAGACGAGTTTGCCTTACTATCAGCGCTCTCAATCATGGCGGGTCAGACTTTAAATGATGTTGCATTTGATGGCACGAGTATCGATCCCATTGAGATCCCTAGGGCAAGCATGGGAGTGCCTTCGGGCTTGCTTGAGCGAAGACCTGATCTGATTGAGTCTAGGGCAGCCCTGCAGAGAGCTAATAGTAATTTAAATATTGCAAATGTATCTTTGCTCCCTAATTTATCCATCAATGGTATCTCTACAAATACAGAGAATAGCATCTCTGATCTTAGCCAAACGGAGAATTTCGAGAATAGATTGAATATCAATTTAGATCAGTTGCTCTTTTTCAACGGGGACAGACAAAGAAATATACAAAGAAATAATCTACTCCTAGAGAACGCATTAAATAATTATCGATCAACCGTGATCAGCGCCTTTAATGAAGTGCAAGTTTTAATCAATGATCAGATACTGCTCGAAGAACTGTATGACATTAATTTAAGTCAACTCTATCTAGCTGAGGAGTCCTTCAGGGTCAGTCAGGCACGATACAGTGAGGGTCTCGATGAATTTGAGACTGTTCTCAATACACAAAACACGCTCTACCAGCAACGGATCGATGTGCTCAACACCAAGGTTCAAAGGCTTAATGCATCGATAGCGCTATACATTGCTGCCGGTGGCGGATGGGATTCCTCCATGGCAACCGCTGATATTCTTTGAATTAACGAAACACGATAAAGCTTTGCGGGAGTTCTTTGCTATTTGTTGTCGAAATACCAAAAAGGCTGAGCAGGGTTTGAGCTAGATTATCATGTGTATAAACGTTTTCGCTATTCTTTGAAGTAAGCGCTCTATCTATGTTTGAGCGATCACCTGACCAAACCATTGCAGGGACATGCGTTTGTGATTCGGGAGCAAAGCCGTAGGGCAGACCATGGAGGTAGAGACCTGCCTCACCCAGCGACTCACCATGATCACTGATATAAATGACATTGGTGCTGTAAGCATTAAATTTCTCGAGTAATTTTATCGATTCATTAATGACGTAATCGGTGTAGATGATTGAATTATCGTAAGCATTGATAATTTCATTTTGCGTGCACTGACTGAGCTCACTTGAAAGACAAACGGGTGTAAAAACTTCAAAAGTTTCATCATACCTCTGGAAATAGGCTGGACCATGACTACCCATTTGATGCAGCACAATCAATACATCTCCCTTTGACGATCTGATGAGTTCATCTAAACCTGTGAGCAACGTCTCATCCCTACATTCACCAGCACAAACGTAACTTTCATTCACGGGGCGACTGTAGTCTTGATAAGTGACTCTGTCTGCAACGTGCTTTGAACCAGAATTATTATCCCTCCAAACCACCTCAACGCCTGCTCTTGCGAGCGTATCCAGCACGTTTTCTTCAAAAGGCGCTATTGTTACATCAAATGAATCTTGATTTTGATAAGAGAACATACAAGGAACGCTAATTGAGGTTGAGGTCCCGCAGGAATAAAAATGATTGAAATTAATGATCTCAGGATGCTCAGATGTATAGATATTGGTTTGTCGATGATAGCCGTTTTGCGAAAAATGATCGGCTCTCGCCGTCTCACCGATAATAAGTATGGTCACATTTTTTATAGGCTGTGGACTGACTTCAGTAATCTGAGTTATCTCATGATAAAAGAGCTCCTCCTTAAATGGCCAAACTTCCTGAGCGTATCTAAAGGTTGAGTAGAAGGGATAAATAGGATTTGCATAGACGTGAATATTCCTATGCTCTCTTGCAAAGCTTGTCATCTTGGCGCTATCTATTACCACTGAGCTTAAGATTAGCAACAGTGCTACAAAGGCTGCAGTTATTCGAAACTTGATACTGTGCCATATACCATTTGCCTTAAAGGGCATGAGCCACAGGAGAAGAATTGGCAAAACACCGGTGAGAAATACGTTTAGCATGAGCCCAAGCGTCATTAAATCGCTTGCCTCAGCGGTATTTGTTTCAAATAAGTTTCTAATCATGACAGCGTCAAAAATGACGCTGTATGTATTCATAAAATAGGACGCGAGCGATGCTGTCAGGATAGATACAGAAACAGCAAGACGTAAAGACATAACAGTAGCTAATAGCATCAGCTCGAATACAAAAAGACCTGCTATGAACAATAATATCTGAAAGTAAAATACAAAATTAGACCAGAGATCCGGGTAATCATTAATAATATTTTTAGCGAAGGTAATATTTAAAATAAATACTACCCACAGCGTAGCAACAAGGATAATTGAAGGGGCGTTAAGATTAACTTTAGATATTTTTTCTCTCCTTACTCTGGGGGATTATAAGTAAAAAATAAAATCAGCGAGAAAAAAATTTGTGAATAAAAATGATAATTATTTCTATTTAAGTATTTAGCACATGACACAAGAAAGTGTGCAATTCAACATCAAAAAGAACCTGCTAAAATAATTATTGCAAACAATAGATTTACTTTAAAAAGGAGAACGCATCATTAAATATTCAGGGGTTTATGAAATATTAACGAAGATACTTTTGCTCAAAAAATACTTTAAGTATGTTGTGCTTATTATCCTATTAATGTTTTTAGGGTTTAACCTTTATTCCCAAGAGTCTTTTCTCTGTGTTACTGATCACGAGAGAAATGATACCGTCTCAAGATTACTACAAAGATACGATGATTCGGTTCGCTTACATGCTTCTTATGACTCCTTATCCTATGCCTATGGCAATGATGAGATGAGAGATGTTGCCATTGAGCAGCGTGATAGCTTCAGGATCAGAGCAGTCTCTCCAATAAATACCGGTCGCTATATAGAGGCGACAGGTCAAATGACCAGTCTTCGTGATTTAGTTTTAGAGCTAAACCTGCAAGACCTCTCATTAGAAATTTACACTACCTATGATGGCTCAAAACAAAGAAGATCTTTTTGGAGTTGCACCAATTAGTCATTATTAAGGTAGGCGAGCGCATCAATAGGAGATAGCTCCTCAACAAAAGCTCCTTCCCTTAGAAAGTTAATGGCCTGGGCTATCACAATAGGGTTGTTCATCATCAGGCTGTGCGTTGCCATTACCGTGACATGATCTTGCATGCCGTCAATCCTCGTCGAATCAACGGTAACCACACCGTCGTTAGCCGTAGTGGTCGCAAGGGTGAGGATAGGATTGATTGACAGCCGACCAGCTATGATACCTAATTCAAAATTTACTGGCGGCAGTTGGGAGGGTAGATCCAATTCTGTGGTGCCAAGCTGAAGACCAGCGTCACCGTAAATCCACTCGAAAGCAGGAATATCACGAAGCATATCAACCATTTCAGAGCCATGATTGGGTGGGCCTAGCATGACAACCCTGCCAAGATTATTTGGTAAGCCGCCTGCAAGCCAGACACGGGTTAATATACCGCCTAGCGAATGAGTAACGACATGCATAGTTTCCTCAGAGCAGAATGATTCCGCTTCACTAAATGCAAGGTCAGTAAGATCATCGATATTACCTTTTCTAGATGGATAGCTAACGCGAAAAGTTTCATAGCCTGCATTCTTAAGGGAGCGGTCTAAAATATAAAGAGACGCATCAGAGCGCGCTAGCCCATGAACCAGTAAAACGCATTCAGCAAGGGCATTACCGTTCAAAAAAGTGAGTATTAGCAGCCATATCAGTCGCTTAAAATTATTTTTAAAGTTACTAGCCATTAACTTTTAAAAGTGTATCATGCGCCTATGAATTTAAGCTTTCTAGAAGCCTTCTTGCTCATGTTTATTGCGGTGGACCCGATCATGATCGTTCCCATATTTGCAAATTTAACAGGGGGCTTTAGTCGTCATCAGTACAGAAAGGTTTATATAAAGGCTTTTTTGGTCTCGACCATGCTGCTTGTCACGTTTTGGCTTTTTGGTGAGTCCGTATTGGGTCATTTTGGCATTAGGATGACGTCGTTTAAGATTATCGGAGGTCTATTCCTGATCGCGATTGCCTATAACATGCTATTTGATAAGAGGAGCGAGAGAAAGGCCAATACGGCAGAGGAGGCCATCGACGACAATACGATTGATGACATCGCAGTGTTCCCTCTGGCGATACCTTTGATAGCAGGACCCGCATCGCTTGCGACCGCGGTTCTTTTGGGCGAGGGAAAGGGTGACACTTTTGAGAGTTACATGCTCTCGCTAGGGCCTATTCTGCTTGTTAGTATCATCACACTGATTGCCATGATCGCGACCTCAAAGATCAGTAAGTTTCTAGGGCCCACAATTCTAACGGTCACCGAAAAGCTGCTTGGGCTTCTGCTCGGTGCGCTCGCGATTGAATTTATCATCGAAGGCATCGAGACCACCTTCAATCTAGTTTAAAGTTTACCGGTTAGCCAGAGCCTCTAGACCAATGGCGGTGATCGCCTCTCTCCCCTCATCACCCGAGAGCAAAGCGAGGACCCTACGAGCTAATTCGGGATTTTGAGCCGTCGAAGAGATACCACCCGCATAGACCGTTGGCATCTGAATCTCCTCAGGCAATGGTCCCACGACCTGGACGCCAGGATTAGGGAGGAGCTCGCTGATAAAGGTGATTCCAAATTGGACATCACCGTTAGCCAGTGCCTCTGCCACTCGGGACCCCTGGATCTGGTAGGCAACCTTAGGTCGCATTACTTCTGTCATTCCCATGCGTTCGATCAGTCCATCAATATAAGTGCCCGATGTGCCACCCGCTGCAGGACTTACGTAGGCAAGTGACTCGGCCTCGAGCAGGGTATTAAAAAAAGCATCAGAGGTTGAGATATCAGGAACGATGCCGCCAGGCTGCATGCCCATACCCATCAGCCCTCTGGCCAGGTCAATCCTGGTGCCTGGCACAATAAGCCCCTCCGCAATTAGCCTATCCATACCTGCAGCCGAGACGATGATCAAGTCGACTGGCTCAGCCGCGATCACACGCCTTGTGATATCTCCTGAGGTGGCACTGATAAGGTTGAGGGTTTCTGGTGAGCCATCAAAAGGCTCTGCGACCACGGTCATGGGCCTTGTCATCGCGCCGCTTACTAGAATCGTAATCTCATCCTGTGCTTGAATATGAAAAGCAAATAGTGACGAGAAAAATAGAATGACAAATTTAAAAATTTTCATGACTCACCTCCCAGACCAGTCGAATAGATTAATCATACCCTAAAGATACCAGATTAAAGGTGTCGAGCTAAGTTTCTTGCCTCTCTCTTTCCTCAATAATTTTTTTCATCTCGTGCTGGTTACTTCGATCGATCGGATATTTGACCATCAACAGTATGACCAACCCATAGGCTAAGGCAGGCAGTCCAACAATCAGGTATCTGAGCCTCTCTAATGCCTCTGGGGAGTTATTAATGCCTAACTCAGGATTAAATCCAAATAAGCCTAAAAATGAGAAGCCTATGAGAATACCTAGCCCGGATGCAAGCTTACTTGAGAGCTGTAGTAATGAGTAGTAGATACCCATTCGCTCTGACCCACTCTCTAAGTGATCTCGGTCACAGATATCCGCGATCATGGTCCTTGGGAGGAACTCATTCGCCGATGTATTGAGACCGACAATCATAAACAAAATGAGGCTCATCATCAGGTTTTCAGGAGGCAAAAAGAGGAGGAGCAAAGGCGTAAGCGCGCCTGTCAGCATCGCGAGCTGCATGGTTGCATGCTTGTTCAATGCTTGAGAGACCCAAAGCCATAAGGGGAGACCCAGCAAACCGCCCACAAGGAGCGACGACAGGATCAGTCCTGACCAGTCCTCTAGTCTTAATGTATAGGAGACAAAGAATAAAAAAAGACCCTGAACAAAATATGTTGAGAATGAGATAAGAATATTCGCAGAGAGCAATCGGTAGAGCACAAAGTTGGAGGCAACAATCCGCATGCTCTCGATAAATCTAATGCGAGGTTTGTTGGGTTGTGGTCTCTCGGGGACACTGATAGCACATAGGATAGCCGTTAACGGAAGAATACCCAGAATGGCAATGCCGATGGCCACAGTCTTTTCCTCGTGAGATATAGCACCAAACCTCTCGAGTACTGCAGGCACAAGGCTCGTGGCAATCGCACCAAGCATAGACATAACCTGCAAGAGACTAGTGATCCGAGAACGTCGATCGTAGTCGCGCGAGAGCTCTAGCGCCCATGAGGTATGGCTTATCGTCCATGCGCTCCACCCAATATAACAAAGGCCAAGACTGAAAAAGATATAGTAAGGGGAGATCTCTAGGGGCGGGTTAAAGAGCAGATAGACCGCAACCATTAGTATTGGGACCGACAGAAGGAGCCATGGCTTTCTACGTCCCCAGGGCGTCTGGTAGGTGTCCATGATGTTTCCCCAGGTCGGGGCCGCAACGATATCGATGAGCTTTGCGAGAAAAAAGACAAGCCCCACGGTTGCTGGCGCCATCCCCCGAGACTCTGCGTAGAGCGCCGGCAGGAAGACAAAAACCGCTGTGACTAAGGTATTCAAGCCAAGTCCCGGCAATGAAAATCCGATCATCCTTAAGCTGCTAGCGCGTATCTCTGACAATTTGATATCCCACGAAATTCCTTAAAAACTTTCATTGAGTATAGTACATTGGTAGACATTTCGTATAACCAAGGAGACCGTGTGCCTGTTTTATTTAACTTTAAGGATACCGATAGGATCGAGCAATCAGCTGGCTTCTATATTCGTTCATTAATTAACCCGGATCGAGTCGGGAGTGACTGCATTGCCTTAGACCGATGGGAAATTGATCCGAACTCTGAGGCTAATATCGAGATTGCAGCCACTGATCTTGCCTGGTTTCAGTTGCTTGAGGGTGAGATTGAGCTGGATGATGGCAAGACTAAGCAAACGCTAAACACAGACCATGTCGCCTTTTTGCCACCCGCCTATGAGGCTCACATAAAGAGCGCT